>Ga0194052_1001166_pt1 | contig 15570 bp, 16 predicted proteins | sample SepL226m_MetaG_FD_160117 | JGI IMG/M metagenome (GOLD analysis project Ga0194052, IMG submission 160117) | Anoxic zone freshwater microbial communities from boreal shield lake in IISD Experimental Lakes Area, Ontario, Canada - Sep2016-L227-6m | ecosystem: Environmental > Aquatic > Freshwater >... | reverse complement strand
AAGAGACTTGAATTCGAAAAATATTGTAAGTGTTGCAAAAAGAGAACAACTCACAAAGAAACAAAATAATCTTTTCGATTATATTTTGAAATTACCATTTTTCAGTTAATGACAAATGGTAATTGAGCAATGAAAAATAGCGCTACGGCGCTCATAGGGCCATAGTCCCGCCATTCGCGAATAGCGGGATAGTTTAACGGAAAGAGATACTTTATTTGAGGGGTAAACCATGTATTACGTCTATTTACTGAAAGTAACTCATCCGACAATGCAATATTATATTGGTTCGACTTCTGACCTGAAAAGACGGGTAAGCGAGCATCAGGCAGGGGAATCTTTTTACACAAAAAGCAAGTTACCAGTAAAGTTGGTTTACTATGAATGCTATAATGACAAGGAATTAGCTTTGGATCGCGAGCGGAATTTAAAGAAAAGCGGTTCGACGTACATGGGATTATTCAAAAGGTTGAATTTAAAATAATATATAGGGCCATAGTTTAACGGTAGAACAACGGTCTCCAAAACCGTTGATAGGGGTTCGATTCCTCTTGGCCCTGCCAAAAAATCACTAGTTTCTGACTAGTGATTTTTTGTTCATGCTGGAATTAGCAGAGTCTATCTAAGAAGTAGGAAATGTTTGATTGTTGTTGAGAGCCAGCCGATCAAAAAACCGAAAAAAACGAGGAGTGCTTTTTTGAAATCTGCTTTGCCTTTTATCCGCCAAACAAGAGTCAGGGCGATTCCCCAAGCTATGAACAGCGCAATGCTGTATGTCCACCAAGAATTATTCATAATGTAATTATGATCCAAACTCTGCCCAAATTCAAATTAGCTACGATTTTGCTGCGTTGCTTTCCTTTTCGCTAAAAAATATTTAGCTTGATAATAGATATTTTTTTGTATTGAATAAATTATTGTTCGAACTAATCTAATATTTGTGTTAGAATTATTAAAACACGCGGGTAGCTGGAAGGCTAAAAGCTATATTTAAAATTTAAATATATTAAATCGCAAGGATAATATGACAGAGGTTATAAGGCTCGAGGATATCAAGAAGATATACAAGACAGGGGACGAAGAAGTCGCTGCGGTCAAAAACGCAAATTTGATTATTGAGAAAGGCGAGTTTGTGGCGATTACCGGACCTTCGGGCTCAGGCAAGTCGACCCTGATGCACATTCTGGGTCTCTTAGATAAGCCGACAAGTGGCAAATACTATCTTGACGGCGAAGATGTTAGCAAGATAAGCGCAAATGATCAGGCCGAGATCAGAAATAAAAAGATCGGTTTTGTTTTTCAACAGTTCAATCTTCTGCCAAAGACCACAGTCAAAGACAATATTTTGTTACCAACAATTTACGGTAAGATAAATAATCCAAACGCAAAAGTTGACGATCTGCTGGAGAAGGTGGGCCTGAAGGACCGCGCCAAGCATCTCTCCAATCAGCTTTCTGGTGGCCAGATTCAGCGAGTCGCAATCGCGCGATCACTGATCATGAATCCGTCTCTCATCATGGCAGACGAACCAACAGGTAATTTGGACACAAAAAAGTCAGCCGAAATCATGAAGCTTTTTCGAGAGATAAATGAACAGGGAGCGACTATTATTTTGATTACGCATGAAGATAATATTGCAAAACATGCTAAGAGAATAATCAAGATCATTGACGGTGAAATCGTTAGCGATCAGAAAGGTATGAGATAATATGAAATTTTTTATTTTGATGAAGCAATCTATTAAGGCGATATTTAGCAATAAAGGCAGAAGCGCCCTGACTGTTTTGGGGATCGTTATCGGTATTGGCTCAGTTATTGCGCTGATGGCACTCGGCAGTGGTGTCCAGGCATATATTTCGAATCAGATTGGAGCATTGGGCACGACTACTTTGATTGTTTCAAATGGCGGAGGAATGGCTGCGGCCACATCAAGTTCTAGTGCCGGCAGCTCTTCTAATATTGGTGCTGGTCAACAAAATGCTAGATCGGGGGCAATGGGCGAAAGTGCTTCAGCTTTGACCGTTTCTGACTATGAGCTGCTCCAGGACAAGACGAAAAATCCTGATATTATCTCTGTGGTTGGTGTGATCTCTGGTTCTGGGACATACAGCGATTTGCGTTTTTCAGTGACGGGTGCAAACACCGCTATTTTTGCAATCAATTCATTATCTGTCAGGAAAGGAAGCTTGTTTATTGACACAAATGTTGGTAATAAAGACAAGGTCGCGGTTTTGGGAAGCGATACAGCCACTAATCTTTTTGGTACCGATGAACCGATAAATAAATCTATTTTGGTAGGGAAAGATACATATACTGTGGTCGGGGTTTTGGCTGTAGCGAAAGGCAGCACATTCAATAATCCAAATGATATGGTCTATGTGCCATATACGGCAGCTTTTGTCTCCCTCGGGACCGATCGATTTAGTCGTTTCACTGTCAAGGCAAACTCTGACAGCGTCGTCGACAGTGCAAAAACTGAAATCGAGAATACTCTAATGAGCAGTCATAATATAAAGGAGAAGAAGCTGGCTGATTTCTCTGTCAGCACTTCTGCGGATTTGCTTTCCACTGTCAGCAGCATTACTAATATTTTGACCTCACTTTTGTCAGGTATTGCTGCAATCTCCCTGTTGGTCGGCGGGATAGGCATCATGAATATTATGCTTGTTTCTGTGACGGAGCGTACTCGAGAAATCGGCCTACGTAAAGCCGTCGGTGCAAAAACTAAAGATATTCTGATCCAATTTTTGATCGAAGCAATTTTCTTAACTCTAGCCGGTGGAATTTTGGGCATCGGCCTCGGTTGGGGGCTTGGTGCAATCACTGGGCACTTTGTGGGATTTTCGGCAGTGCTGACCCAGTCAGCAATTATTCTGGCTGTTGGTATTTCGACTGCTGTCGGAATCGTATTCGGCATTTATCCTGCCGCAAGAGCTGCAAAGCTCAATCCTATAGACGCACTTCGGTATGAATAAGTATGATTTTTGCAATTTAATTTTTGATTAAAAAATTCCCCCACTCATATAGTTGAGTGGGGGAATATGTTTTACTACGTGTGAAGGTGCTGTAGGATCATTTTTAGAGATTCAAGTGCACCATCTGGTCCATACTTCTTCGAGTTGATAAAGAAGCTTGAAGCAGGTATTTGCTTCGGGGTTGGTCCAACATTGATCGTGACATCTGCACGTTCTGCTGCTGGTACATCGATACCGCCGCGCCATAGCTCATCTCCAAGGAAGATGATCGGCGATCTCTCTGTCTGGCAATACTGCATGATTCGATCAATACCAAAGGCCTTGTTCATGCCAGTCGGTGTGATGTCTATCGAGCTTTTGCCACCGGGTTGCGCCCAGACTTCGATTCCCAAATTCTCGAACTCTTTGTTTAGAAGTTTGGCAATTTCTTTTCTTTGTTCACGACCAATTGTCTGGTCGTATTTGTTTTTGTCTTCGGGCGTTGCGTCCTTGCCAAGTGTGTAGAAGGTGATTTGCGAATCACGATCATCGATATGTGCGCCTTTTGTTGGCAAGAGATTGAATTTTTTCGCCGCAGAATCAATTGATTTTTTTATAATTTCAACTGATTCTTCGTCAATAAAGTCAACCATCCTACGGATGAAGAGCTGTTTTTGTTCTCCATCTGGAGTAATACACCATCCTTGACTGCCCTGTGTTGGGAAGAGAAACAAATTCTCAAGTTTTCCTAAGCTACGGTTGGTTTCACGAACAGCGTTAATTTGTGAGATGGCTTGTTTGTTTGCCGAGCTTATAGATGCTGAAGTCAGTATTGAAAACTTTGTCATCTCAGTGATCTCAAGAATGGTTTTTGCCATTTCAGGTGAGATTTGACGTCCGAATGGACCAAGTGTGTCATCCATGTCAGCAACGATAATTGGGCAACAATGTTTCTTCTCCATTCTGTTCAAAACATCATGTAGCTCGTAAGCTGGCATGAAATTCGCGAGTCGAAGAGCCTTTCTTTCGAGACGGTTGATCCTGTCGCCAATCTCAGTTAGATTTGCGATAAGCTCAGTCCCTGGTTTCTCAGCGGAGGCCAGTGCGGCGGCTACGCCATAGTCCAAGCTTGAGAGTCTCTGTGAGTCTTGAACATGCCCAATTGCTTGGATAGCAAGTAGCGTGTCTCCGAGTCCTGCAATGCAGATTTTGTTTTGGCCATGCTTGTTTGTCTTGACCAAATAGGCATCTCTACTTTCGCGTGTGACTTGGATGGCGCCCTTGTGTCCAAGAGTGATAGTCAGACCTTCAATCTCATATTTGTGTATGAAATCTTTGGCCATGGTCGCCATTTCAATCTCGCTGAATGTTCGACCTTCAGCTACAATGCCGAGGTCAATCAATAAGTTTGTAAATTCAACTTCATTGATTTTTACATAATCAGGACGAGATTTGATGGTTTCGACCAAAACTTGGTCTTTTGCATCTACCCAGATTTTGGATTTTTTACGCTGCTTTGCTTGTAGGCGTCTTATGCTTTCGATCATGCGATAGTATGTGCTCGCACCGTCACCATTTTCGAATGGAGGAATAGTTCCAGAAAAGATTATCAAAGGCGGGCAATTAGCGTCTGCATTTTCGATAATTTTTTGGAATTGTTCGAGCAACAAGTCGCGTTCCGCATCTGTTACAACTGGGCCAACTCTTGGGAGCTTGAGCTCCGGAGTGACAAAGTAGTTGAAGCCGGTGTCGCCAGCAACTTCGGTCATGTAGCTAAGGTCGATTCCTTTCTTTCTGGCCAACGCTTTGAAAATTTGACCAGTTTTTTGCTGGCTCATAAAGCCACACATGATAAAGGGGATGCCGAAGCTTGTGAGAATAGAGCCGATCGTTCCTGGTGTCCCACCTGGATCCATTCGACCGTCAGGGTAAACGTCCACTGCAGGATTCATGCTGATCAAAATGATTTTTGCATCTTTTGGCTGAATCATTTGTTTCGCAGTAGCAAGCATTCCGTCTAAGCTTTTTGAGCTTGAATCATAAATGCTTAGAGCTTTGCTGAATGTGTCTCTTAGCTCTTCGGGAATCTCATGATGGAGTCTCTCAATATTAGCTAAGTAACTGATCGGTTCGCTCTTGATGTGTTTGATTTCGTGGAAAATTTTTTCTAACTTTCCGCTTCGGAGGACTTCGATAAGTCGTTCGTTCATTTTTCTACGCTCCTATAGGCAGCTTTTTGGGGTACAATGCAGATTAAATTTGCCTTAATGGTACAATAACATCTTTTTGAAAAATGTCAATCAAATTCGTACTTTTCATTAAAATTTCGTATTTATACATATTTATGTATTCGGAGGGCTATGTCAAATTATCCGCTTTCATGAATAGGAAAATCTGAAATTTGTCTAAATTTTCTCCTTGGTCTGAGCTCGGTGTGTTTTTGTCAACAATTTGCTGTAGTGATAAAATATAGAAATTATGAGTATGGCTATCATCAAAACAGATAAAATATCCAAAACTTACCATTCGGGAGGAGCGGATATTCGTGCTCTTATTGGTGTTTCTCTGGCCATTGAGCCTGGCGAATTTATTATGATTACTGGGCGAAACGGTTCTGGTAAATCAACTCTTTTGCATCAGCTAGCTCTCCTCGATTTGCCTGATTCTGGTGAAGTTTTGATAAACAACAAAAAAACTACTGATCTCAATGAGGGGCTAAGGATGGATTTTCGTTTGTCTTCGCTTGGCTACATTTTTCAAGAATATGCACTGATTGCAGAGCTGACAGCAATAGAAAATGTGATGCTGCCGGCGATGATGCTTGGGCCGTCGAAACTAGCAAAGAAAAAGGCAGCAAATTTGCTCAATATAGTAGGGCTTGAAAATAAGCATAATCGTTTGCCATCTCAGCTTTCTGGCGGAGAGCAGCAGAAAGTGGCTATCGCGAGGTCTCTTATCAATTCGCCACAAATTATTTTTGCCGATGAGCCAACAGCCAATCTGGACACGATTGCCGCAAAAGAAATCTTGAATATTTTCAAAAGATTAAACGAAAAAGAGGGGATTACGATCGTTATGGTGACGCATGAGCCTGAGGAGCTAGAATATGCCTCCAGATTGATTCATTTATCTGACGGGAGGCTGACATGAAGACACAGCTTCGGTTGCCTTTTTATCTTGCTTGGCAGTATATTCGTCGTGGCCGTAAATGGACCTTTTTTCTAACTCTCTTCATGATGTCGGTCGCCTTTATCAATCTGATATTTGTCTCTTCCCTCTTCGCCGGCATAATTGATGGAACAAATAAGCAGATTATCAACACGATGACTGGCAATTTCTATATAACGCCAAACGATGGTCAGGATTATGTAACGAACAAGAATCACGCCGTGGAGCTTCTGACAAATCTCGACGATGTCGTCGGCGCAAGTGCCAGAACTCAAGTTCCTGCTCGTATGACCTACAAAAATATTCGTGGAAGCTGGCAAATACTGGCTGTTGATCCAAATAATGAGAAAAGGGTCTCGAACGTTGCCGACAAGATGATTGCAGGCTCTTTTCTTGAACCAGACGACTTAGATCAGATAATTATCGGTCGGCAGATTGCTGGTGGCGAAGGAGTCGAAGAAAACGCTTTTTCTTTCAAGGGAGCACAGGTTGGAGACAAGGTCACACTAACTTTTGACGGCTTTTCGAAAGAGTTTACTATCAAGGGGATCTTCGCAACTAAGTTTGTTGAAGCAGATAACCGTGCCTTTATCTCAGCCAATGCGCTAAGTGCACTCATCCCTGCAACTAATAATGTGGCAACTACTATCGCGGTCAAGACCGATAAAACCGTCGACTCAAACTTTATCGACAAAATTTCTGCGTTAAATATTGATGGAAAGGTCTACTCATGGCAGGAGGCGGCAGGCCTCATGAAGTCGGTGGCTGAGAGCTTCAAGAGCATCAACGCTCTTGTTTCCATTGTCGGCATTCTTATCGCTGCGATTACTATTTTTATCATTATTTATGTCGATATTGTGAATAAGCGCAAACAGATCGGAATTCTCCGAGCGATAGGCATAAAATCATACATTATCATATTTTCTTATGTAATTTTGGCAGCAGTCTACGCGGTGGCTGGAGTAATTCTGGGTACGGCGCTATTTTTTGCGGCTATCGTTCCATATTTTCAGGCTCATCCGTTTGTCTTGCCGATTTGCGATGCCGTCTTAGTCTTATCCAAGCTTGATTATATCGCTCGAGCTGAGGCGATCATGTGGGTCTCGGTAATATCTGGCTTGATCCCTGCGGCACTGACGACTCGTACAAAAATTCTTGATGCAATACTCGGTCGATAGTGCCATAAAAAAATGCCCTACTAGAGGGCATTTTTTGGAATCTCAAACTTTGACTACTTGTCGTATTTTGCAACAAATTCTTTGATTGCTTCAATATTTTCGATAACTAGCTTTGCTTTTTTCACGCCAAACTGAAAAGGGTATTGATCCTGTTCGTCGTTTTTGATTACGATCATGCGGTTTCCCTTGAACTCTGACTCAGAAATGATTGCCATAGTGACTCTCCTTACATTATTTATTTGTAGTACTATCATACCTCAAAGTTGTGAATTTCCAAAATACACTGCAAAAGTATGCTTTTGTGCTCATTCTATTGACATTTTTAGTAAAATAGAGTATGATATACACATCATTTCGTCGGAGGTATGGAAAAAATGAGTAAATCGTTAAAGTTAGTTCTTACTGCGTTGTTGCTAGTCTACTTAGTAGGCACAAGCATAACTCTCTTCCAGAGAGGCGCAGCAATTGAATCGTTGCAAGGTCAGCTTAACTCTGCGAACGCAACGATCTCCAAAATGGAGAGCGACCATAAGTTCAATAAAATGAACTACGACCGAGCCGTGAAGCACTGGCAGAAGGTTCAAGCAGATACGAAAGTATCGGCCGAGCTGTATGTCAGAAGCAAAGTTTCAGAGAAGCAGTCTCAGTTAATCGGCTATCGTAGCGAGCTGGTGATGAATGGTTTCCGAGAAGCATTTCGGCTATTAACGTCATACGAGCGCGATATTTTCGCTCAAAGTGTAGATCTTTCGGTCTACTATCCGAGCGGTTTCGTCGGCAAATTGACAATCCGGAGGATGAATTATATTCCTATTAATTTAGGTCTAAAAACATCCGCTGGCGAGCAGCTCTGGCAGGCAATTACATTGCCAGAAGAGCAAGACTATAAATCTCAATGGGTTATCTTCCAAGATGGCTCAGCGGATAAACTGGTCGATACTTACCACGCAGAATTAAAAAAAGAGGGAATCGAGATCCCCAAACCAAAAAGTTTATAAAGTTGGACGCCGAGTCACTCAGATAATTGATGGAGAGACTCATATAAAGTCCACACGATCCAGAAAGACTGGAAAACAAGCCCTCGAGCCAAAAACTCGGGGGCTTGTTTTCCAAAATCACAAAATGTCATACTTTTTATGCGACAAGATTGACAAATTTGCTCAAAAAGAGTATAATCATCATATTCTGAAATTGGGCAAAGCGCCCAAAAAAGGGGGAAGATAAATGAAATTTTATCTTATCACTGTCTACTCAATGCCGGCTGTGCAGTCGCGCGTTGTCATCGCACCAAATGCGGTCGAGGCCGTGCGACATATCGCACGAAATCTAAGTGTTGGAGATAATACCGAGCTCAAGGTTGAGCGCTATATTATCGAAGATACTGGCACTGAACCGCGTATTGAGCGCAACAAGAACATGCTGAAAGGCAAGTACAACGAGCTCATTCATAAGGTAAATGTGCTTGATGAATGAACATTATACCCTGACTTATTGTAAGTTGGGGTATTTTTTTATCCCAAAAAAGAGCGTTTACGATTGACTAGATTGTCAAATTATGTTAATATATCGACATTCGTTTATCTTATATTGCGAAGAGCAAAATTTTGATAAAGGAGGACGAATATGACAGTTCTGAATATTTTCAAAGAAATGAACACTTTTGTTTACGAGGGTTTACCCTTCAAGGGACACGTTCATGTTGAAAACCCGTATGATGTTTACTTTGGTTCCAAGCTTTCTCGGGATGAGCTTACTGATATGACCCCAGTAGTATTCCGAACGCTTGATCATGAGTATGCTGTCGGGGTGTGTCTGCCTGATGGACTAGTTCTTTCTTACTTGTGTGGCAAATTTAACGATATTATCTGCCTATGGCGGGTGATAGAGATATTGCCGTTTTGTGGCAGCGTCAGTCGGCCAATATTGCCGCATCTGGTAAATGCAGTAATACGGCAACAATCGTCGCAAGAATCTCTTTTGATGACATTGAGCAAGCTGCTTGTCGGCGACTGTAAATCAATTTACAGAAATGTAATGAGCAAAAAGGTGCCAGAGGAGATTATTCAATTGATTCTGGAGAGCCAGAGCGGCCCAGCGCCAATGAATCTCAATGCGATCACAGAGGAATCGATATCTGGGACGATTGAGTGGAGAGAGGACTTTGCCAAAGCGGGTGCTATACATCCTGATGAATGGGGTCGGATCGTCAAGGAGCGCGAAGCGTTGATCAAGCGTTATGAAAAATATATTCTTGATTACCTCGCTTATGGAAAGAAAACCTCAAACCAGTTCTTGCTGGACACGATAGCCGAAGAGCTCGTTCTCCTGGTGGAGGATGGGTTGGAGGAAAAATACTCCCCGATGACTGTCTCAGCCTTGGCGATTATTTTTTCCTATTTGCTCGAGATTAGAGAGTTGCTGGATGATCAATCGAAGGATCAGCCCAGTGATGAGTCAGTGGTGCTTGCAAAACGTCTCGCTATCAAGAGTGTCTCAACATGGTTGACGGTACGGGAGCGACCTTGGTGGAAGCCATTTGTTTCAGAGAAGGCGATCGTCGCAACCATTGATCGGCTTGAAGAAATCTGTAAAGAATATTTTCTTCCCGAAACGAATGACTAAGCGCTTGAACAATCTATAATCAAATCAGCCGGCTACCCTCACAAGTAGCTGGCTTTTTTATTTACAATCATTGACAAATAATCATAAAGTGTTAGAATGAGCTCATTCGTTAGGTTTCTTATCTGCAGCGTCAGAAATTTTTGAAAAGGAGAAAACGAATGAACACAAATACTGTAAACTCGACAAAAACAGTCGAAGATCAAAAAGTCGCTTTTGCGACAATGGCAGAAGATTTCGATTATCTGTTAGCCAGTTTTGCACGCTTCATGGGCTTTGCTCGTAAAAGCACGGAAATGAAGATATTCGAGGCTTATCTCTTTTGCCTTCGGGAAAAGATGTCAAAAGGCACCTGCCTTCCGGTCGTCAGCGTTGCGCTCTCGGCACTGATCGGAAATGCTCAAGGCATGGAGCATGCATTATCAAATGCCCCGAACGATGAATCGAAAGCAGTCTTGCTTGCGGAATATATCCACAACAAAACAGAAGGCTTGCTCAACGCCTCAGAGTGGATCTCATATGAGAGCAAAACGTGGTCTGATCCGATTACAAAAGCGGATGCAGAAAGACTACTTTCGGAATTGTTTGAAATTTATTATAGCCAGGTCTCTGTCCTCGAGGCTATGACTATTTTACAACTGATCTCGAAGTAGATTATCGCCAGCGCCAGCTACCGTCATAAGTAGCTGGTTTTTTATTACAAATTTGACGGCATAATCTATTACAGCTAGAATTTTAGTATACAAAATAAGGAGGGATTTTGATTGAACTAAAGAATGTTTCGAAAGTATATGAGCTCGGCGGAGAAAAAATCTTTGCGCTCGATCACGTTAATTTGCAGGTGGAGAAAGGCGAGTTTATTGCCATTATGGGCCCATCTGGCTCGGGCAAATCGACATTGGCAAATGTGATCGGTGGCCTTGATGTGCCAGATGAGGGCGAAGTTTTGGCTGATGGAGTTGATATTGTGAAAATGAGCGATTCAGTTCTCTCGAATTATCGCAACAAGAAGATTGGATTTATCTTCCAATCTTTTAATTTGCAGCCGACTTACACGGCCTTGGAAAATGTGATGATCCCGCTTTTGTTCGCGGGCGTTAGTCTATCTGAAAGAAAAAAACGAGCACTAGAGTGCTTGAAATCGGTTGGCCTCGAAGATCGGGTCAGTCACAGACCAGGGGAATTGTCTGGTGGGCAGAGGCAGAGAGTTTGTATCGCGCGCGCCTTGGCAAATAACCCTGAGATGATAATCGCCGACGAACCTACCGGCAATTTAGACTCGAAAAAAGGTGCCGAGATTATTGATTTATTGAAGCAGCTAAATAAAGAAGCGGGGATAACACTTATTGTCATTACCCATGATGTATCGGTGGCCCGCGAAGCGAAGAAAATTTTGAATATTAAAGATGGCAAAATCTGCTAAGGAACAAAATGAGATTTTTTGATTATATTCGTTTGGCTCTGAAAAATCTGACACGCCAGAAAATGAGAACTACCCTGACTATCATTGCTATTACTGTTGGATCTTTGTCCTTGATCTTGATGGCTTCGCTGATGATTAGCATCAGACAATCACTGATGGACCAATTTCGCAATCTTGGTGCCTTTAATCTAGTCACTGTTGTGAAAGATCCAAATTCAGTTGATAACAACAATCTGATGGGCACTGGCGGTAGCTCCTCTGAGGGCAAGATGATCTCTGACGCTACCTTGGCTGCAGTCAAAAACATTGATCATGTGGTCGCCGCAACACCAATTCTCGGAATTAGCGCGGACACGATGAAGCTCGCTGGCCAGGATAAAAAAACTTGGGCGAGCGTAGTGGCCTTTGAGCCAGACACTAGTGTTTTTGAAATCCCGATAGTCGCTGGTCGTAACGTTACAAATGCAGATCTAGATAAAATCGTTGTCGGCTCTCGTTTTTTGGATGATTTCAAGTATCGTGGTCGCGAAAAGGAGCTTATTGGGCAAAAAGTTGTTTTCAATTTGAAAAATGGCGGTGGTGGCGGATCGGGTGTTGATTGGGGGACGCCGCCTGCGCAGCCTCCAGCAAATGCCGATGACAGCTGGTACAAGGCGCAGAGTAACAAGGGAATCGAGATTGAGGCCGAGATTGTTGGCGTTGCGGATAACGGAACAGTCGGCGACGGTCAGAATTATATCAATATCGCCTGGGCAAGACGTCTAAACACGCAAGTTGTCTGGGAGTGGGACAAAGAAGCACAGCAAAAAGCCGACCAGGAGAAACAGGCTGCTCAGCAAGCTTTAAATAATTCTGGACAAAAGAGCAACATATCCAATAGCAGCGATCAGAGTAACAATGTTTCGTATATGCGACTTGTGAAGCATGACAATTTTGCTGATCAGGGCTATACGTCAGTCGTTTTGAAAGTTGATGACACCTCAAACATTAAAAGTGTGGCCGCGGAGGTGACGAAGCTCAGCTATGGTGCGATAACTGCAGAAGCGATGCTCAATCAGATCAATCAGATTATGACGATGGTTGGGATTGTGTTGGCGGCGATCGGCGGCATCTCGCTCTTTGTAGCGGCGATCGGTATCATCAACACGATGGTGATGGCGACCTTTGAGCGAATTCGTGAGATTGGCGTCATGCGTGCTTGCGGCGCAACTCGTGCCACGATCAGACGTTTATTTACCTTTGAAGCGGCGCTACTGGGCTTCTGGGGTGGCATTTTTGGCTTAATAGTTTCATTCTTAATCATTCGAATTGCGAAAATATTAGTTGCCAAATATGCTACCAACACAAATATTCCAATAGAAAACATCGGCGGATTTCCGTGGTGGCTCGTTGCAGGTGTGATAGTTTTTACCACACTTATTGGCCTATTGTCTGGTATGGGGCCAGCGATCAAAGCGGCCAAGCTAAATCCTGTTGATGCCCTAAGATATGAATAATGTTAGTTCTTGGCATTGAAGCCGGTTTCTAGATGCGTGCCATCGCAAAAAGGTTTGTTGGCAGATTTGCCACAGCGACAGAGTGTGACACGAGTTCTTTTCTCGTATTCTTCACCGTAAGCTGAAGTTATAGCAATTTCACCCTTGACCCAGATTGGACCACTCTGATTTTTTTCAGGATGCTCGATAAGACTGATTTCTGGTTTCAAATTCTCATCAATAATTTTGCGGGTTTTTGCATCTCTTGCTACGAGCCGCCCAGACGGACAGTTTGTGCACTCTTTTATCGCTGTCTCCTTTGACTTCTTGTCGGCTGATTCTTCGACCAGATTCCAGACGCCGCCATCGCGATGGCAGAAGCCTGCGCCAATGCAGTACTCAGCAACGTCATCGACAATTAGCTCTGGTCCTTCAATTTTCTCAGCTTTACCGGCAAATTTATCCCGATTGGCGGTCTCTTTTCCATTAAAATCGCTATCTATATGAGAGCCGTCACAAAATGGTTTGTTTTTTGATTTGCCACAACGACAGAGCGCATAATGTTTGTTCTCTGGATAATCTGTTGTTTTTTGCCATCCTTCAGGCACGCCATTCTTGTCATAAACAACTGTTTGTTCATCGAGCGAGAGTGATCCAGAAACTAAATAAGGCCCATCTTCGACTATTTCATTTTTTTCCTCTTTTTCCATGTGTTCCTTTTGCTTATTTTATTCTGATATTATCGTACTCCGATCTTAATACTTCGGCTAGTATTTTCAGATTTTTTACATAAAAAAAGCCTGAGTTATGGTGGGCTCAGACTTCTATTTTGCTTAACTTTGCGGGATGTAATTTGTTCTGATCATTTCTGAAATTCTTTCGTGATGTTCATCAATGATCGGATGCAGGGATGCAGGCGTGTCGTTCCTTAGTTTTTCTATTTTTTTCTCAACACCGTAAAGATAGATGCTGAGATGATCTTTGTTCGAAAGATCGAGTTCTAAGGGCGCTGGCCTGTTGTTTGTAATTCTGCGTGGTTGCCGAAGATAAATCGACACCACTTGTAGCTGAAGTGAGGCTTCGTCTGAAGCACCATCTTCCTCGAGAAGACCTTTCTTTTCGATTTGCAACTTACCAAATACCATGATTAAAATTCCCCCTAACAAAATTTACAGATTACATAGTATCACATAATTATCAGATTAGTCAAGCCTGCAGGGCATATTTGTAAATTATTGGATGTTTTCTTTTGTCGCCCGATTCTATATAATAAATGTATATATAAAAAGGAGAGGGATTGGCAACTGTAAGCAAAAAAGATCTTGCGATTTTTAGCAAACATCTTTCTGTCATGCTCAAATCAGGCATCAATGTTGTCGATGCTTTGGAGACTCTGCAGAATCAAGCAAAGGTTAGCAAATTTAGAGACATTTTGAAGGTCTGCAGCAGCGATCTTCGATCTGGTGTTAGTCTTTCTGTCTCTTTTGCTAAGTTCCCAAAAGTTTTTGATCAATTCTATCAAAATGTTATTCGAGTGGGCGAGGAGTCAGCGACCCTTGCAAGCAGCTTGACTTTTCTTGAGACCAAGCTAGAAAAAGAGCTTTCTCTGAAAAGAAAAGTTGATGAAGCGCTATTTTATCCAAAAGTTGTTATTAGCCTTGCATTTGTGGTTGCTTTTTCAGTCAGTATCTATATCTTGCCGAAGCTTGGCGATATGTTCCGTTCTTTCGATGTCCAGCTTCCTCTGGCGACGAGAATTTTGCTTGCGATAGCTGACTACATGAAGGTAAACGGCCTATATCTTTTTGCAGCCATCATAATACTACTTGTTCTTGTTCGATTGCTCATAATAATTAAGCCGATTCGTCTTCTCTGGACTCGATTTATTATGAGTATGCCAATTATTGGCCCGTTCATGGTAAACAAAGAGACATCTTCTTTTTGTCGAAATCTCGGCATTATGCTCTCGAGCGGTATTCCTATCACGAGAGCTTTGACTATTTCTTCTACGACCACTGAGAATGCGCTATTTGCTCATTATATTGCAGAGCTAAACGCTGGTCTTCAAGAGGGATCAACGCTCGGAACAGTTTTACAAAGCGGCAAACTCAAAAAGATTCCAATCATGGTCACTAAGATGATCACTGTCGGTGAGAAAAGCGGTAGCTTGACGCAAATGCTCCTATATTTAGCCGACAATTTTGAAGAATCGACAGATGATCAAGCCAAAAATCTTTCTTCGATGATCGAGCCAGCCCTCCTGGTGGCTATTGCCATCGTTGTCCTCTTTATCGCTCTGGCCATCGTCTTGCCAATTTATCAACTTTCCGATGTTCTTAGATAGTCTTTAGAATTTGATTTCTGTCATTTCGACCCCGTGAGCGTTGTCGAACGGTCGGAGAAATCTTACAAATTGAATGTTTACTATCAGGAGATCCTTCGGCTCCGCTACGCTTTGCTCAGGATGACAAGGAGGGAACGGTGTGATGACAGATTATTGATCGGTTAAGGGTAGCAAGTTTATAAATACACTTATGAAATTTCTAATAACTAAAAACTATGGACTATCGACTTCCCCCGCTTTTACCTTTCTTGAGCTCCTTTTGGTTTTGCTGGTAGTCAGTATTTTGGCCGCAGCTTCTTCTCCCTTCTTCTCAAGATTTCTACTACAAAATGCTGTCGCCAGCAGCTCTGAGCATATTGTCAGTACCCTCCGAAAAGCACAGGAGTACACAATCGCTGGCAAAAATAATAGT
>Ga0194052_1001162_pt1 | contig 15609 bp, 7 predicted proteins | sample SepL226m_MetaG_FD_160117 | JGI IMG/M metagenome (GOLD analysis project Ga0194052, IMG submission 160117) | Anoxic zone freshwater microbial communities from boreal shield lake in IISD Experimental Lakes Area, Ontario, Canada - Sep2016-L227-6m | ecosystem: Environmental > Aquatic > Freshwater >... | reverse complement strand
ACCTTCTGCTGGTTCCCTCCTGAGAGGTCGCTGAGGGGTTGGTGTTCTGGCGAGCTGCACCTGATATCATAGTCCGCAATCATCGCTTTGGTATAGCTCTTGATGGTGTTGCTGTCAAACCCGATACCCTGATGAAAAACGGGCTCCCGGTGCCTGCCGAAGAGCAGATTTTCAGCAATGGTGTATTCAAGGATGACGGCATGTCGGAGACGGTTTTCAGGAGTGAGGGAGACGCCCATAAGCGCTATCTCTGCCGGTTTTTTCCCGATGAGCGAACGGCCTTTGAGCGTGGCTTCACCGGAGATGATGCTTCCCTCGGGCGCAAGACCCCAGAGCGCCTGCAAGAGTTCGCTCTGCCCGTTTCCTTCAACTCCGGCAATCCCGTAGATCTCTCCGGCCCTGACCGTCAGGGTAAAGTCATGAAGCATCTCTTCGCCTTTCGGGGTGCGAAAGCTGAGCCTCTTGATGTTGAGAATGGTTTCTCCTGGCGAGGCCGAAGGATTGGTGACCCGTAACAGTACACTGCGCCCCACCATCATTCGGGCAAGTTCCTGCTTGGTCACTGACGAGGCAGGAACCGTGCCGACAATTTCCCCTTTTCTCATAACGCTCACCGTGTCGGCTACAGCAAGCACCTCATCCAGTTTGTGGGTAATGAGGATAACGGTTTTTCCCTTGTCGCGGAGTGAACGGAGTGTAGCAAAAAACCTCTCGATTTCAGAGGGTGTGAGCACGGCTGTCGGCTCATCAAAAATCATGATGGAGGCCTGACGGAACAGCAGTTTGAGAATTTCTACCCTTTGCTGCTCGCCAATGCTGAGGCTTGCAACCGGAGCGTCAGGATCTACGGCCAGCCCGTAAGCTTCGGCATCTTTTTTAACAAGAGCTTTTGCCTTTTTCAGAGGAAGAGGACGAAAAAGTCCGCTCTCTTCATGGCCAAGAATGATGTTTTCCGCAACCGAGAGTTCCGGGACAAGCATAAAGTGCTGATGAACCATCCCGATACCAGCTTTGATGGCTTCCCGTGGAGAGGCGAAGCGAACCGCTTTACCCTGTATGACCACCTCGCCCGACGTCGGCTGGAGCATCCCGTAGATGATGTTGGTGAGCGTACTTTTTCCCGCCCCGTTTTCACCGACAAGAGCATGAATGGTGCCCTCTTCGACCGAAAGCGAGATATTGCTGTTTGCAGCAAAGCTTCCAAACGTTTTTGAAACAGCGCTTAAACGGACAGCAACACCCATGGCATACAGATTTTCAGTGGTTATACCCAGCTCAACACGGTTTTGATGGACTCCTTGCCGTCAAGCGCCCTGCGGTAGGCCAGTTCAAACTGTGTGACCGGATAGACCCCGGTGAAAAACTTTTCAGTTTCAAGCCTACCACTTTCCAGCAGAGAAGAGGCCTCCTTCAAATGAGAAAGAGTGGTAATACTGGAGCTGATGATCACGGGCTCCTTATGCTGTATAAGGCGATAGTCATAGGCCATAACCTCATAATTGCCCATCAGCAGCACCACGGCTTGCTGCTTCATCAGACGAGTGACCTTTTCAATCATCAGGATTCTGCCGGTTGTTTCAATGACAAGATCGTAGCTGTTGTTGAATTCTTCCGTGAAATCGTCAATGTCGAGAGCGATATGTTCGGCATGGGAGAGCTGCCCCCTGATGCTGAAAATTTCAACAGCATCGACATGCTTGATGCCAAGCGAGTGCAGGTACTCCGACACCATAAGCCCCACCGAGCCAAGACCAAGCACAAGAACTTTCGAGGAAGCCTCAAGCGGCACTTTATCAATGGCGCTGACCGCGTAGGCAAGCAGGCCGGTGAGCAGATCGCGGTGGACAGGAGGACGGCCAAGAGCAAGAACATTCTGGCGAGACGTGGGAATGGTATCCGCATGGCAGCCAGCGTAGGGCTCAATGCCTGTCCAGCGATCTCCCCTGAAAGCATACACAAAATCTCCCGGTTGCAGATCAGTGACTTCCGGGCCGGTTTCGATAACCTGGCCGATAGCCTCACTGCCAGGCATGATCGGATACTTGAACACCTTGTTCGATACCGGTTTGTTGGTCAGAAGAAGCCGGTCAAATCCCGGAGTAATGGTGCTTGCAATAGTTTTGACCAGAAGATCATCAGGCTGATCGGCATGGTACGCAGCACTCTGCAATTTAAGCTTGTTGGCCTTCTGCAACACAATCGCTTGAGCTTCACCCTTCATGGTCATTAGTGTGGTTACTTCGTGAATATTTTCGGAGCACAGGATACCCCTCTGCGTATATCTATTTGCCTCCCGTGAGGTTCTTGGGAAGATAAGGAAAAGAAGGAAGATAAACAGGGGAGGGAAATTTGAAATTTGAAATAAATAGACCACATCTAGCGTCTGTTCTGTTGGTTATGATTTTGCTGAAGTGGTATGTCAAGTGGAATTTCACAGGAAAGGGGATTTTTCATCAAGCACAATCACCAATTCACGACGCCTTGTCGGAAACTCGTCAGGGAGCTTGATGCTTACAAGTCTCTCGGGATTTTTTTAACTTTGATCTCATTTTGATGTGTCTATTTTGTGCTGATTACTTTTATTCATATTTTTCAAAGATTTTACATATATAATATCAAGCACTAAAAAATAGTGAGTTCACGAATGAGTGATAAAAAGGTTGTAAAGGTTCTCGTTGCTTCACCATCTGATGTTGCGGCAGAGAGAAAAATAGCTGATGATGTCATTAGTACTTGGCATATCCGTCATCCAAAGTCAGGCATCATGCTTGAACCCGTATTGTGGGAATCACACGGGGCACCTGAAAGTGGTGACAGAGTGCAGGGGATTCTCAATAAACAGATTGTTGATGAGTGTGATTGTGCCATTGGAATATTTTGGACACGAGTTGGGACTGATACTGGTGTTGCGCCAGGTGGTGCGGTTGAGGAGGTGCAACGGCTTCTCAACAATCACAAGCCGGTCATGCTTTATTTTTCAAAAGCCAATTACCCATTGAATCTCTCAGATTCTGGTAAGGTAATGGAGTTTGCCGGTCAGTTGACGAGACTTGGTGAATATAAAGCATCCTTGCAAAGGTATTCGCTGTTGTGGGAATATGACAGTCAGGATATATTTCGTCAAAACCTTGTTACCCATCTCGACATCCATATACCCGAATGGTTTGGGTCAGAGGCTGCAGTTCAGGACCGGATTGTCGCATCGCCTGAGCTGGATGCTGCTTCGGCCATCAAACTCTACCAGTCAACCCTGAGACGCAAGTTGACCAATATCACTTTGACAGGTTCACCCGTCATTACAAATTTTTCAGTGAAGCTTTCCGATACTTTTGTTTCGTTACGCCTTTCCGGCACATCGCGTTGTGAAAATCGCATCAATAATGAAGACGATTCGTGTGTGCCGCAACAAAAGGATAGTACCAGTACTCCTGAAGAGGTGATGAGCTTTGCTTTTCTGCGCCACCCTTTGCTGCTCCTGATTGGTGATCCCGGTTCAGGAAAAACAACCCTGCTGAAATACTATGCGCTCTCCTGTCTCGATAAGGGCCGCTCTTCCGCCTTTGGGTTTAGCGAACCTGTAAATGTTTTTTACCTACCTTTGCGTGAACTCCGAAAGGGTGATTCCGGTTATGCGTCATTGCCTGTAGCACTCTCTGCATGGTGTGAAAATAATTACCTTTTTCTTCCTGAAACGCTTTTTTCTGGTTGGCTGGAGGGACCGTCAACTCTTGTCCTGCTCGATGGTCTGGACGAAATCAGTGATGTTAACGACCGGATTGCACTCTGTGGCTGGGTTGACAAGATGGTTGGGCGCTTTACCAAAGCAAAGTTTGTGGTGACTTCACGGAGCACGGGGTACCGGAAGGGAGATGGTATTGAAATTGAGGCAAGCCATCTACGGACGGATATTATGGATTTTTCAATAGAGCAGCAGGCAGAGTTTTTGCATCGCTGGTTGAAGGCGGCTTTTCTTGATGAGTTGCCATCTTCAACTGAAGATCCTTCAGTGTGGCGTAGCGATCAGGAACACAAAGCGGCTCAAAAAGCCGATGCTATTATTGAGTTTCTGGCCCAAGAAAAGAATAAAAGTTTGCACACACTAGCAGGTGTACCGCTGTTATTGCAGATTATTGTAATGCTTTGTAAAGAGAGAGATTATCTACCAGGGACGCGTGCGGAAATCTATGACGCGTCGTTGAACTACCTGCTTGATCACCGTGATCGTCGAAGGGGAATCTTTCCGCTTCTTTCTGCAAAACAAGCAAGATCTGTACTGAGTCCGGTATCGCTTTGGATGCAGGCAGAACTAAAAAAAGAGGAAGCAGGAAAGGACGACTTGCAGCAAAAAATACAGGAGGTGCTGGATACAATCCATAATGCACCAGCGGCCGAACAATTCTGTAAAAATCTTGTAGATCGCGCTAGTTTACTGGTCGAGCATGGGGATAATAACTATATATTTCGTCATAAGTCTTTTCGAGAATATATGGCAGGCGAGCAGTTGGTGAAAAATATTCACAAACCAGGTTGGCTCGACAATTTGGTGAGCCATTTCGGTGATGACTGGTGGACAGAGGTATTCCGCTTTTTTATTGGTCATGTTGAAGATGCTGAGTTGTTCAACAGCTTTATCCAGACACTCTTTGATTCGCAGGTGACGGATGAATTAACGCAGAAGCAGCAGGATCTGCTTATTGCACTCATTGAGGAGGCGCCGCATAAAATGATTGCCGCGATGGGAAAAAAGTTACTTGACCCTGATACCACAAGAAATCGTCAGCTTTATATTTTGGAATGCTTGAAAACCATAGGCAATCGGGAGTCTATTGATACTGTGAAGAAGTTTATCAAAGACCATCTCGCAAAAACTTCCAATATTCTTCAGCGAGCTTGTGAAATTTCGGGGCAAGGGGAGCTCGCAGACAGCATAATCGCATTTGATATACCTGATGCGATAAAGTCAGTAATTGTTGACAGGTTTGGAGCACAGTATATTTTGATCAAAGGCGGAGTATTCACCTTCTCGTTGACGCATGAACATGTAACAATGCCAGACCTCTACGTTGCAAAATATACGGTTACCAATCTGAACTATCGCCGCTTTATCAATTATCTTAACTCAAAAGAGGAGGACTTGGCCCGTGAGGTGCCACTTGAAAGGTATGAAGAACATCTGGATAAAATGGCAAAAAGCATTAATGGATTTCCCCAGTATCTACTTGCAGAAAAAACGTTATCTGAATGCTTTCGTTCTTTTAATGATGATGACAAGCGATTCAATAAGGAGAATATGCCGGTTATTGGTGTAAGTTGGTTTGCTGCCCGTGCATATTGTTTGTGGCTTTCTCTACTTGAGAGTGATTGTTGTGACACCAGCCTTTACCGCTTACCAAAAGAAATTGAGTGGGAATATGTGGCAGGTGGTAAAGAGTGTAGAGTCTATCCTTGGGGTAGTGATGATCTGCCATCAACAACTCGAGCAAACTTTAATGATAACGAGGGTTCAACCACCCCTGTAGGTCGTTATCCCGAGGGGGCAACACCGGAGGGGTTATACGACATGGCTGGTAATGTGTGGGAATGGATGGATGACTGGTTCCATACAAATGATGAGAATATGCGTGCAATGCGTGGGGGGGCGTGGACTGATACGTTTGATCGTTTGCGTTGCGTTTATCGTACCGGTATGCGTCCGAAGCTTTTTCGGGGCTATCATGTTGGTTTTCGAGTAGTTCGCTCCATTCATTAATCTTATTCCTGAAAATCTGTCTCCCTGATATCTGTAAGTCTGAAAAAATGTCTTCAGATCTTCTCCCACTCAAACTTGCTGACGTTTCTCGCTTTCGGGTCGAATACAATGCCAATCAAGTAGCGTTCGCCAGCATATTTTTCGTAATATTTCATCGTCTTGATCTGCTCAAGCGGCTCCCCGTCAGTCACCTTGAATTCAAAGAGAAAGGTTCGCCCCCGGGCCTTCAGTGACAAATCTATTCTCTCCTTGTTGCTCACATCTTCGGCAATGATGTCCACCCCGAAGCCGACAAAAAAGGCAAAGAGCACTCTGGCGTAAAAGCCCTCGTAACACTCAATATCATTGTTGGTGCAATTATTATAGGCTATACTCGCAAAAATGTGCCGGATAACTGGCTTCAGGCTTTCGACATTGCCGGTGTCGATGAAATCAAGCTGCTCATCGTGGATCAGCTCTTTTTCCGAAACGCTGATCATCGATTGCAGGATAGAGTCGTTAAAACTGATCTGCACCTCCTTGTTGGGAAACCCCAGCTCATATCGAACTCCAACCCCCGAGGGGATCAAACGCTTGATGGTCAAGTAGCCAGTCTGAAACAGAATAGTCTCCAGATTAAGATTTTCAATATCAAAACTGTTGACCAGCGACTCATTCACGCGCAACCTGCCCAATCTGGGAATAAAATAGCGGCTTATTTTAATGAGATCAATCAGAAATTTTGGTGTTCCTGTCTCAAACCAATAGCTTTTGAATACACACTGGTTTTTGACAAACAGCAGGATATCAAAAGGATTATAAACACTGTCACCCAAAAAGTTATAGCCGTTGTACCACCGTTTGACCTGCTCCATATCCACCCCTTCGAGATAAGGGGCAAAAGAGGTGTTGAGGTCAAGCTGGGTGTAGCCACAGACATTGCCAAAGGCAGGGTTCAGGCTGATATCCTCAAGATTGTTCAGGCCACTGAAGATCGATACTTTTGCGAATTTGCTCACTCCGGTGAGGAAGGCAAAGCGCAGATACTCGTCATTCTCCTTTATTTTAGTGTAGAAGTCACGCATTCCATCGCGAATGAGCAGAGCCTGAGGGATATTCTCAATATTATCCAGAATCGGCTTGTCATACTCATCATCAGGATGACCACCTTCTGGTGATACTTTTGAGAGGTCTTCTTGATGAGTTCTGCGAAACACTGATTTGGATCCTCTTTTTCCGCGCAAGCAACATCAAGCCTCTCCTGATTGTCACTCAGGATGTAGAAAAGGTTTTTACGAAGAGTTTCGTGGCTGCGTATTCCTCCACTGAAATTTATTTTGATGACCGGATATTGCACATCCCAGTTCCATTGCTCCTCAATCAGCAGCCTGCGGAAAAGCTCCCGTTTCCCCTCAAAAATATTTTTTAGCGTGTCAAGAAACAGGCTCTTTCCGAATCGCCGGGGCCTCGACAGAAAAACATATTTAAACCTGTCGATCAAACTATAGGCTATCCCGGTTTTGTCGATATACAGGTAATCCTCGTTTATGATCTCGCTGAAGGTCTGTATCACTACCGGCAGCTTTTTCATCGTCAACCTCAATTGAACTTGTTAGTCCATTACGGGCATCGGCACTTCAAAACGTCAGTAGCACAGCTTATCACTTTTTTACTACGCAAGGAAATATATAATTTTTTGAGAGGAATACGGAGTTCAAAAATTTGGCTCTTCATCCATCCACTGGCACAGGTAAACCCAAAATTTTTGATTCAACAATTGACGGGTATCGCGCGAAATTCTGGTAAATTGACCAAAGGAAAAGAAGAAAGATTTTATGAAGTAAGAGAACTGCCGCATTCTATGCCACCAGATCCCAGTAATGCCACACCTGAATTTCCCCAAGATGAACTTCTGATATTCATCGGGCACAGCGACGACGCTTCAGCGGAAGCAAATGCCATTCTTGAACTGCAATCGGAGATCGACAAGGATTTTCGACTGCTGCTGAAATCCAATGGTCATCGTTCAGTTTTCAAGCGTATCAGGCTGTGGGAGTGGACACTTGATGCACTGGCGCTGCCCGGCGGCCAGGAGAGGGCAGTTACCCCTGCGCTAAACTGTGCACAGATAGCCATTTTTGTTTTCAGGGATCGAGTTGGAAAGGTTACCTGGCAAGAGCTTGAGAAGGCCAGAAAGGGGAGTCCATCGGTGCAGCCCCATGTTTTTGCATTTTTTCCCGAGACAGCTCCTACTCAAGCCAAGTATCCAACTTCCCAGGCAAAGCGTCAGGCCGCACAGGATTGGTTAAGCTTGCTCGACCATCAGGATGCCCTCACGGCCGACTGGACAAACTCCGAATCCTGCTCTGTAACGCCCAGCCCAACCTATCAGGATGCAGAAGAACTCAAGACGATTGTTCGTGACAAGGTGCGTATTGCCTTGGCAGACATTCTTTCTGAAAGGGTTGTTAAATTACTTTCGAATAAGCAATTGACAAATGCTATGTTTGTTAGAAAAAAAAAGGAAGTAAAAGTTCTTGTTGTTTCACCTGATGATGTCTATAAAGAGCGGAAAGTTGTTCAGGAGGTAATCGAGAGTTGGAATATTCGTAATAGCAATGACCGTCAAATAAAGCTTGAAGCAGTATTTTTGGAAAAACATGCAGCTTCAGGAAACAGGGGAAATGGGGATGGTTCACAAGAGGCAATTACCTCCAAGGTTGTAGGCGAGTGTGATTGTGCCATAGGTATTTTCTGGACACGGATTGGTAATGATACTGGCGTGGCAACAAGTGGAGCGCTTGAAGAGATTGAGAGAACCCAGCGTATGGGAAAGCCGGTCATGTTGTATTTTTCGGATGTTCCCGTTTCACCCAAAAAGATTGATTTTCAGCAGAGGCAGATGCTTGATGAATACCGAACTTCATTGTCTCCACTGGCGCCAGCAGATGAGGACGAAACGCTTGATGAGTTTCGGAAAAAACTTTCAGATCACCTTTCTTTGCAGATACCGAAATGGTTTCCACTTGATGAGGGCGACGGCAGTAATACTTTGCCTCAAAAGTTTATCCCAAAAGTTTTTATAACCTATTCATGGGATGACGATAATCATAAAAGTTGGGTTGCAGAGCTGGCGACTCGTCTTCGTGGTAACGGGGTTGAAACTCGTATTGACCAATGGCATGCTGTGCCCGGAGATCAGCTTCCAGAATTTATGGAGCGAGAGATTCGAAATAACGATTATGTCTTGATTATTTGTACTCCAAAGTATCGTAGTAAATGTGATAAGCGCGAAGGTGGAGCTGGCTATGAGGGTGATATTATAACTGCCGAGGTTTATACTACAAAAAATCACAGAAAATTTATTCCAGTGCTTGCTCATGGTACTTGGGATGAAGCTTCTCCTTCATGGCTTAAGGGAAAGTATTATGTTGATTTAAGCTCCTTGGAGCGATACGAACAAGGTTATTCTTGTTTGCTTGCTACACTCATCAATGCATCTCCGTCTTTACCTCCAGTAAACCCGAGAATGCTTGATGTTCTACCTTCTGAATCTCTGCCACCCTCACCGATCATTGTTCGTGCCGAGAAGTCACGAAACTCGTTTTATAACAAGTATGAAGATAATGCCGAATATATTCTTATACCGGGCGGCAGCTATCTCTATTCAGTAACAGGGAGGGAGGAGCGTGTTTACGATCTTTACATGGCGAAGTATACCGTTACCAACAGGTTGTTTCGCAAATTCATTGCTTTTTTGCAGGCAAAAGGTTTGGAACGTAGTTTGCAGGAATCTGCGATTTCCTTGAGGGATGAGCTTAAAGTACTTGCAAAAAAAGGTTTATGGTGGAAAAAGTTTGCCGATGATCTTCATGCAGCGGGCAATGACCTTGCTTATTTCTTTTGCTCAAAGTATAATAACGAAGAAAAGTTAAATGGGGAACATCAGCCAGTGGTTGGTGTAAGCTGGTATGCCGCACGTGCTTATTGTTTGTGGCTATCAATGCTTGAAGGTGGTCGAACGTTATATAGCCTTCCTTCAGAGATTGAATGGGAGTGGGCGGCAGGTGGATGCAGAAGCGGAGCGGTTCAGAACGTTCGTAGATGGCCTTGGCCTGAAGATGAGGGAGAACTTTCTTTTCGATTGGCCAATTATGGCAATAAAATTGGTGCGACAACAGTTGTTGGTAGCTATCCAGACGGGAGAACTCCAGAAGGATTACACGATATGCTCGGTAATATATGGGAATGGATGGATAATTGGTTCGATGAAAAGAAACAGTTTCATGCGATCCGTGGGGGTTCGTGGTACAGCGATGCTGATGCCCTGCACTGCTCCTCCCAGTACGGCTACGATCCGTGGCTCAGCAGGAGCTACCGTGTGGGTTTTCGGGTTGTGCGTTCCAGTCCCTTTCCCTGAAAATCTGATCCTCTGATATCTGAAACTCTGAAAAAGAAAGCTCACTCAACAAAGCGGAACCAACATGGAGAGGCAGGAAAATTTTTTTTGACCTGAAGCGCAGCAGAATAATCTCCCGACAGGGGAGAACAAAGGATAAAATTGTGTTATGACCCGGAACTACGAAAAGCTGAAGACCCTGTTGATAGAGCTGTTTCAGCTCGACCGGCCTGACCTCGATTTTGGTCTCTACCGCATCATGCACGCCAAAAGTGCGGAGGTGACGCAGTTTCTCGACAAGGAGCTGCTGCCGCAGGTGACGGCGGCGTTTGGCCAGTTCAGGAGCGCTGACAAGGCTGAGATGGAGCGGGAACTCAACAAAGTCATCGCGGGCGTGGAGGCGGCGGGTATGTATCCTGAGCAATCGCCAAAGGTGCAGGCGTTGCGCGAGCAGCTTAAAAACGACGGCGTGGATGTGGGGCGGCTTGAGAGCGAGGTGTACGACCACCTCTTCAGTTTTTTCCGTCGCTACTACTCCGAGGGCGACTTTCTTGCCAAACGGGTCTACAAGCCGGGAGTTTACGCCATTCCGTACGAAGGCGAAGAGGTGATGCTCCATTGGGCCAACAAGGATCAGTACTACATCAAAACCAGCGAGTACCTGCGCGACTACGCCTTCCGTCTGCGCCCCGACCTGGAGGCGGAGCCCATGCGCGTGCACTTCCGGCTGGCGGATGTGGCCGAGGGCGAGCATGGCAACGTGAAAGCCTCCGAAGGCAAGGAGAGGCGCTTCAAACTTGCTGAAGAGAATCCCGTCACCCTTCAGGATGGGGAACTCATGATCAGCTTCACCTATCAGCCCGATACAGCAAAGCAGAAAGAGCTGAATGCAGCGGCAGAAGAGGCCATTGCCGCAATGGGCGATGCGTCACTGACAGCATGGATCACCGAGCTTGGCAAGCCGAACGTCAGGAGTGACGGCAGCTCTTCCGGCACGCGCTTGCGCCTCCATCTCGATCGCTATACCGCACGCAACACCTTTGACTACTTTATTCACAAAGATCTTGGCGGTTTCTTGCGCCGCGAGCTCGACTTTTTCATCAAGAATGAGGTGATGCACCTCGACGACATCGAAAATGAGAGCGCTCCCCGTGTTGAGCAGTACCTCTCAAAAATCAGGGTGATTCGCAAAATCGCAGGCAAGATCATCGATTTTCTGGCTCAACTGGAGAATTTCCAGAAGAGGCTCTGGCTGAAGAAAAAGTTTGTGGTCGAGACGCACTACTGCATCACACTCGACCGCATACCGGTGGAGTTTTATGGGGAGATTGCCGCCAATGAAGCACAGCATGATGAGTGGTTAAGGCTTTTTTCCATTAATGAGATTCAGGGTGACTTGATTGCTCCGAGTTACAGTAAACCGCTGAATCCGGTTTTTTTGAAGGCACATCCGACGCTTGTGTTAGATACAAAGCACTTTGATGCCAATTTTACCGCACGGTTGCTCGAAACTCTTGCCGATTTAGATGAACAGACCGATGGAGTGTTGTTTCATAGTGAGAATTTTCAGGCACTATCACTGATGCAAGCTCGCTTTCGGGAGAAGGTTAAATGCGTCTACATTGATCCGCCATACAATACCGGTGAAGATGATTTTCCCTATAAGGATAGCTATCAGCATTCCAGTTGGATGTGCATGATGTTGGACAGGGCTAAAATGGCTGGAATTCTTCTTGCTTCTGATGGTCTTTTTTCTGTGCAGATTGGGGATGAAGAGATGGCCAATGTTCGATTACTATTTGGTGAGGCTTTTGCGGAACGTAAGAACTCAGCAGTAGTTCGTCGCGGCATCAAGAATGTTCAAGCACAATTCAAGGATATTGATCGGCTATCGTTGGGATACGATGTAGTACATTCCTATGCAAAGAGTACGGGGGTACGATTGGCCCATTTGAGGCAGGCATTTGAGGAAGAGAAGCCAGGTAAGTGGGACACTTTTTGGAGAGGCACAGATCGTCCAACGATGCGGTATGAGTTGTTTGGAAATACTCCTGGAACTGGGCAATGGCGATGGGAAGAAGGACGGGCTAAACGTGCAATAAAAGCCTATGAGAAATTTTTAGAACATGAAATGGCAACGAAAAGTCTTGATGATTGGTATGTGGAGAATTTTCAATGTGGTGTTGATCTCGACTTCGTTCGCTTGAGTAATGACGGTGTGGTGCAGTACTATGTGCCCCCTCAAAACTTTCGATTGGTTAGTGACAATTGGCTTGACATTCCCGCTTCTGGAAGCCATACTGTATTTGCGCATGAGAAGTCTCTTGCTCTTTTGCGGAGGGTGATTTCATGGTCTACACAACCAAAAGATTATGTCTTGGATTATTTTGCAGGTTCTGGTTCGACAGGGCATGCTGCGTTTTCAATGCCACCCGGTGGTGAAGGAAAACGGAAATTTATTCTTGTGGAGATGGGTGATCATTTCGATACAGTGCTTCTTCCTCGCTTGAAGAAAGTCAGCTTTGCGCCAGCATGGAAAGATGAAAAGCCTAAGCGATTGGCTTCGCTTGAGGACGCAGAGTGCAGCCCTCATATCATCAAAGTCGTTTGTCTCGAATCCTACGAAGACACCCTCAACAACCTTGAGCCGCGCCGCACCAGCCATCAGCAACTCACCCTTGATTCTCCTGAAGCTCAAGGGGCGGAGAGCCTCAAGGAGCAGTATATCCTCCGCTACATGCTTGACGTGGAGACGCGCGGCAGTCAGTCGCTGCTCAATGTGCAGGCATTCACCAACCCAACGGCATACAAGCTCAAGGTGAAGCGCCCCGGTTCGGATGAGAGCAGCGAGGTGAATATTGATCTTCTTGAGAGCTTCAACTGGCTTGTCGGTCTCACTGTTCGCAAAATTGCCGCTCCGCAAAGCTTCAGCGCCTTGTTCGAGCGCGACAGCGAAAAGCGTCTGCGCCTGCATGGCCCTCTCAAGCCGGAGACTGATGCTCCGTACTGGTTCCGAAGCGTCACCGGCACCGTGCCCGATGGCCGCAAAACGCTCATTATCTGGCGCAAACTCACTGGCGAACCGGAGCAGGACAACCTTGTGCTCGACGAGTGGTTCACCCTGCAAGGCTATGCAGCCAGGGAGAGCGAGTTTGCCCTCATCTACGTCAATGGCGGTAACAACCTCGAAAACCTCAAGCAGCCCGGCGACCTCTGGAAAGTGCGCCTCATCGAAGAGGATTTTCACCGCCTCATGTTTGAAGCAAAGGAGGGCGTGTAACGATGGCAACTCCCTTTATCCCCGCGCTGTCGTTTGAACGACTGGTCACTGCTATCGGTCAAGTCCATGCGGAACTGGCGGCACAAGCTTCTCGGGCGGTCAACACAAGCCTTACCCTTCGCAACTGGTTCATTGGTTGCTATATCACCGAGTACGAATTGCGGGGGGCAGATCGCGCCCAATATGGAGACAAAATCTTTGAGCTGTTATCAAAACGTCTTATGCAGGCAGGTGTCAGCCGCTCAGAAATGCGGGAACTGAGGCGCTATCGCCAATTTTACTTGACTTACCCTTCAATTCGGGAGACGCTGTCTCCCGAATTGAAAAACAAACTTTTGCCTGCTGATACCTTCAACTTTCGGGAGTCAGCGACTCCCGTTTTAAGCAGCACTCCTGCTGAACTTCTGGGCAAGCTGTCGTTCAGCCATATTGTTGAACTGTTACAATGTGAAGATGAGACCAAACGATTTTTCTACGAAGTGGAGTGCATTCAGGGCAACTGGTCAGTCCGCGAGCTGCGGCGGCAGATTCACAGCCTCTTCTACGAGCGGTGCGGGCTCTCGATTGACAAGAAAAAACTGATGGAGCAGGCACAAAAAAATGCTGAACAGGCGTTGCCGACCCTGAGGGTGCGTGACCCCTATCTCCTCGAGTTCCTTGGCTTGACTCCATGTGAGGTGATGAGCGAGTCGCATCTTGAAGATCAACTTATCAACAAGATTGAGGAGTTTCTGCTTGAACTTGGTCATGGTTTCTGTTTTGAGGCCCGGCAGAAACGCATCTTGATCGGCGACGATTACTACTTTGTCGATCTGGTTTTTTATCATCGTATTTTGAAGTGCCATGTGCTGGTGGAGCTGAAGCTGGCCGAGTTCAGCCATGAAAATATCGGTCAGCTCAATACTTATGTGAGCTGGTACAGGAAAACGATGATGCGTGAGGGTGACAATCCGCCCATAGGAATTCTTTTGTGTACCCACAAGAAACATTCGCTGGTCGAGTTCGCCCTGGCTGGCATTGATAATCAGCTCTTTGTCTCCAAGTATCTGCTTGAACTACCGAAGAAAGAGGAGATGCTTCGCTTTATTGAGGAGCAACTGGCGCCGGAAGCTGTTGGTGAAAGCGAGCTGCGCCAGACACCTGGACTTGACACGCCAGCCAACAAGGGAGGCAACTGATGGCGCGAGCTGGGGCTGCAAAGGGCACCACGGCAAAAGGGCGCTTGACCAATAAGCCGCAGGTGCCTTTTGCCCGGAAGCTTGTGGTCAATCAGTGGCTGCTTTCGCTCTTTGGGGTGAAGCGGTTTGAGGAGTTGGCCGACCAGTTGCGCAGTGAAACGCAGGAGGGGCTTGATGAGCATAATGTTCACCATTTTCACCACGCACTGACCGCACAGCACCTTGATGTGAGGCTTCTTACGGCTGAATTATTGCTGGAGTACGACCAGAATATTGTTCGCCATACGCAGCGATTGAACGAGCGACGTATCACGCGCGGTGAGGAGCCGATTGTCTGGAAGTATTTTCAGTATCTCACCCTGCTCTTCACTGAAATCTATCTTGACCGCTATTTTCGCGATCCAGAAGCGCTGCTCATGGCGCTGAATGCGCAGGCACTCCTCTACAACAGCGACAAGCCGGATGCTGACCGGATTACCCCTTTTGATGCAGCGCTTGAGGCTTGGCCGCAGCTCAACAAGCTGGCCTACTGGAGTGCTACCGGCAGTGGCAAGACGCTGTTGATGCACGTCAATATTCTCCAATACCAGCATTATCTCAAAGCGCAGGGTGGTCACCGTCTGGAGCTGAACCGTATTTTGCTGCTGACACCGAATGAGGGGTTGTCGCAGCAGCATTTGCGGGAGTTTGAGACGGCGGGCATGGATGCGGAACTCTTCAGCAAGGATGGGCGCGGCCTCTTTTCGAGCCATGCGGTTGAGATTCTTGAGGTGACCAGGCTTCGTGAGGAGACGGGGGAGAAGACTATCGCCGTTGATTCGTTTGAGGATAACAACCTTGTGCTGGTGGATGAGGGGCATCGGGGAACCAGCAGCGGTGAGGAGGGTGCGTGGATGAAGGCTCGCAATGCGCTCTGCGAAAAGGGGTTCTCTTTTGAGTACTCGGCAACCTTCGGGCAGGCGGTGAAAGGGAGGCCTGAACTCATTGCGCTCTATGCCAGAAGCACGCTGTTTGACTACTCGTA
>Ga0194052_1001161_pt1 | contig 15639 bp, 10 predicted proteins | sample SepL226m_MetaG_FD_160117 | JGI IMG/M metagenome (GOLD analysis project Ga0194052, IMG submission 160117) | Anoxic zone freshwater microbial communities from boreal shield lake in IISD Experimental Lakes Area, Ontario, Canada - Sep2016-L227-6m | ecosystem: Environmental > Aquatic > Freshwater >... | reverse complement strand
ATCCTGCGGGGGTTTGTCCTGAACTTGAGCACGAATACGGGGCGTCCCAATGTCATCGTCCAGATCAGGAAGGGGGGCACCGATGGATCCTTCCAGATGGTCAACGTCCGCACCAAATCTGATGGCTCCTACACCGTCACCCTCCCCGCAAACATGGGGATCAATCAGATCGTAGCCAACCCTACAAATGGAGGCGTCGCTTGGAGTTGGTCGACGGGGGGCTCCAACCCCGCTCCTCCTACGATAGGCGCACCCGGATCGGCCCCCGTCGAACTCACCATTTCCTATTGATCCCTTCGCGATAAACCCCTGCGAGCCCCAGTCCCTCCTTGGAGGTGCTGGGGCTCGTTCGATCTCAGGACTCGCGGTTTAGAACCCTGTTCACGCTGTCCTTGAGCTATCAGCCCACAGGCCCATCGATCTCGGCGTAGAGGGGGTGGGTGAGGTAGCGCTCGCCGGTGTCGCAGAGGACGGCCACGATGGTCTTGCCGGCGCCCAGTTCCTTGGCCAGCTCCAGGGCAGCGAAGACGATGGCGCCGGTGCTGATGCCGGAGAGCAGGCCCTCTTCCCGGGCCAGGCGGCGGGCGGTGGCAATGGCGTCGTCGTAGTCCACGGGGCGGATGCGCTGGAAGGCCTCGCGGTTCAGGATGCCCGGCACGAAGTTGGGCCCGAGACCCTGGATCTTGTGGGGACCAGCCTTGCCGGCGCTCAGCAGGGGCGAGGCCTCAGGCTCCACGGCCACCACCAGGGTGCCGGGCTTGCGCTCGGCCAGCACCTCGCCCACGCCGGTGACGGTGCCACCGGTGCCCACGCCCGCAACGAAGGCGTCTAGCTCCGGCACCTGCTCCAGGATCTCGAGGGCCGTGGTGCGGCGGTGCACGGCGGGGTTCGCGGGATTGTCGAACTGGCGCACCAGGAAGAAGCGGGGATCGGCGTCCGCCAGCTCCTGGGCCTTGTCCACGGCGGCCTTCATGCCCCCGGAACCCGGCGTCAGCACCAGCTCTGCGCCGTAGGCCTTGAGCAGCGAACGGCGCTCCTGGGTCATGGTGTCGGGCATGACCAGGGTGATCTTGTAGCCCTTGGCGGCGGCCACGAAGGCCAGGCCGATGCCCGTGTTGCCGCTGGTGGCTTCCAGCAGGATCGAGCCGGGCTTCAGGGTGCCCCGGGCCTCCGCGTCCTGGATCATGCTCAGCGCGATACGGTCCTTGACGCTGCCGCCGGGGTTGGCGCTCTCCAGCTTCACGTAGATTCGGGCCGAGCCCTCGGGGACAATGCGGCTCAGGCGCACGACGGGCGTGTAGCCCACGAGGTCATAAGCATGCTCGACGCGGTTGGGACGAAGGGTGGCGGTCTGGGACTGGCTCATGGGTGGGATCTCCTGGGGTCGGGGCTGGCCCTGGACTCGAAGTATGGAAAGAAAAGTTAATTTGTCAAGTTTGTTAATTGATTTTGTTGCATACTTGGTTATCATGAACGCGGAGGTCCAGTCATGAAGGGTTCAGCCAAGGGGCGCTACGGCCTGCAGTTCATGGTGGAGCTGGCGCTCCAGGCCGGCCGCGGGCCGGTGCTGGTCACCACCGTGGCCGAGCGCCAGGACCTGCCCCCCAAGTTCATCCGGGTGCTGCTCGGCAGCCTCAAAAGTGCCGGGCTGGTCAAGGTCCAGCGCGGCCCCAGCGGCGGCTGTGAGCTGGCGCGGCACCCGAGCACCATCAGCGCCCTCCAGGTGCTGGAGGCCCTGGAAGGCCGCCTGGGCGCCGGCGAGGCCGAGCCCGGCAGCACCACGGGCGCGCGGGCCGTCCGCGAGCTCTGGAACCGCAGCACCAGCGCCGCCCGGGCCGTGCTGGGCCGAACCACCCTCGCGGACCTCGCCGCCCGCCAGCAGGACCTCGAAGTGGACACCCAGGGGTATTCGATCTAGGCCGACGGGTGGGTCGCCTCTCCCCTCGAAATTTTGTCTCGAGTGCAGCATTTTGATCCGTAAAAAGAAGCGTAAACTATCCATCTAACCTTGCTAATTGCCACCGGGATCCCTGCGCGGCCATAAGCCCCCCCGGGTCTCCCTCTGGCTTGCCGTCCTCGTACCAGCCGAGACGATCCTATGAGATCCCACAGACCCTGGTTGCCCCTCCTGGCGCTGCTGACGGGACTGGCGTTCACCTTCGGGTTCTGGTGGCAGTCGCGCGCCCTCCACCAGCGCACGCTGAGCTCCGCGCTGGAGCGGCACAGCCAGGAGGCCCGGTCCCGTATCGAGACCCGGCTGCGGAGCTACGAGCGCTCCCTGCTGGCCACGCGCAGCCATTTCCAGGCGAGCCCGGCGGTCACGCGCCAGTCCTTCGCCACCTTCGTGGCCGGCCTCGACCTGGAGCCGGGCATGCAGGCCATCGGCTTCGCGACCCTGGTGCCGGCCGACGAAAAGGACCGGCACCACCGGGAGCTCCGGGCCCAGGGCTTTCCTGAGTACCAGATCCGGCCCCCAGGAGATCGGGAGGTCTACTGCCCGGTGATCTACCTCGAGCCCTTCCGGGACCGGAACCTCCGGGCCCTGGGCTTCGACATGCTGTCCGAGGCCGTCCGCCAGGAGGCTGCCTTCCGGTCCCGGGACTCGGGCCAGCTAGGCATGTCCGGAAAAGTCCAGCTGGTCCAGGACACCGGAACACACCCGGGCTTCCTGCTCTACGTGCCGGTCTACCGGAACGGGGCGCCAACGGCCTCCCCGGAGGACCGGCGGCGGAACCTGATGGGCTGGCTCTACACCGCCTTCAGGGTGGACAACCTGATGGGCGGCGTGCTCGGGGAAGCGGATTCGCAGCTGATCGACTTTGAGCTGTTCGACGGCCCCCCGCGACCCGAGTCCCTGCTCTTCGACCGGGACACCAGGCTGCGCTCCCTCCCCGCCTCGCCCACCCAGGGCTTGAGCACACCTCTGTTGTTCGGGGGTCATGCCTGGACCCTGGTGACCCACGCCCTGCCGGGCCTCCTGACCAGCCACCCGGACAACGCCAGGACCATCCTCCTCCTCGGCAGTCTGATCAGTCTCCTGCTCGGCATGCTCCTCCACCTGGACGCCCGGCAATTCAAGAAAATCCGCAGGCTCAACGAGTCTCTGGAAGATCGGGTCCAGGCGCGGACCAAGGAGGTGGCGGCAAGCGAGGAACGTTTCAACACGGCCTTCCAGTTCACCCCCATGGCCCTGGGCATCACCACCATGGCCGAGGGCCGCTTCCTGGTCGTCAACAAGGCCTTCGAGTCCATCTACGGCCACACCGCCGAGGAGCTGGCTGGGCGCATCGCCAGCGAGGTCGGCATCTGGTCGGACCCCGCCGACCGCGAGAAAGTGATGGCCCTGCTCCAGCAGGGGCTTCCCGTTCAGGACTTCGAAACCCAGATCCAGCGCAAGGACGGCAGCCGCCGCTGGGTCTCCTATTCCGGCCAGCTGGTGACCATGGGCAGCACCCCCTGCCTGCTCTCCGCTGCCGTGGACATCACGCACCGGAAGTGGGCGGAGGATGCGCTGCGTGACAGCGAAGCCCGCCTGCGGCGGGCCGAGCGCGTGGCCCTCGTCGGCAACTGGGAGCTGAACCTGGCCGAGCGGAAGACACGCGCCTCCAGGGGTGCCATGGGCCTGTTCGGCCTGCAGGCGGAAGAGTGGACCCTCGAGGAGATTAAGGCCCTGACACTCCCGGAATACCGGCCGACCCTGGACGCGGCCCTGGCCGGACTGATTGAACGCGGCCAACCCTACAAAGTCAAGTTCCGCATGCGCCGACCCGACACCGGCGAGCTGCGCCACATCCACTCGGTCGCGGAATACGACACCACGCGGGGGGTGGCCTTCGGAGTGATCACCGACATCACCGAACAGGTCCTGGCCGATGAAGAGCGGGCCCGCCTCCAGAATCAGCTGCAGCAGTCGCAGAAGATGGAAAGCCTCGGCAGCCTCGCCGGGGGCGTCGCCCACGACATGAACAACGTGCTGGGGGCCATCCTCGGCATGGCCTCAGCCACCCTGGAGACACAGCCCGTGGGGAGCCCGACCCACCGGGCCTTCGACACCATCACCCAGGCGGCGACCCGGGGCGGCAAGATGGTCCGGAGCCTGCTGAGCTTCGCCCGGCAGAGTCCCGTGGAAGAGCGCGTGGTGGACATGAACGCGATCCTCCGCGAAGAGGTCGCCATGCTGGAGCGCACCACCCTCGGCAAGGTCCGCCTCGAGTTGGACCTCGAGGAGGACCTCCGGCCCATCCGGGGCGACGCCGCCGCCTTGACCCATGCCGTCATGAACCTGTGCGTCAACGCCGTGGACGCCATGCCCGAGGGCGGCACCCTCACGCTGCGCACCCGGAACGCCGACCCTGACTGGATCGAGGTGGGGGTGACCGACACGGGCATCGGCATGTCCCGAGAGGTCCTGGACAAGGCGATGGATCCCTTCTTCACGACCAAGGACGTCGGCAAGGGCACGGGCCTGGGCCTGTCCCTGGTCTACAAGACCGTGCAGACCCACCGGGGCCAGGTGGAGCTCCGCAGCGAGCCCGGCCAGGGCACCGCCGTCCGCCTGCGGTTCCCGGCCTTTGAGCCGCCAGCCCAGGAGGTGCAGTCCGAGCCCGCGCCCATCGCCGGGTCCGCTGCTCGGGCCCTCGAGGTGCTCGTGGTGGACGATGACGACCTGATCCAGAGCTCCATGCGCACCATGCTGGAGTTCATGGGGCACCGCCCCGAGGGCGCCACCAGCGGCGAAGAGGCCCTGGCTCAGCTCGAGGCGGGCTACGAGCCGGATCTGGTCATCCTGGACATGAACATGCCTGGACTGGGCGGCGCGGGCACCCTGCCGAAGCTCCGCGCCCTGCGACCGACCACGCCGGTCCTGCTGGCCACGGGCCGGGTGGACCAGTCCGCTTCGGAGCTGGCCCAAACCCACCCCTTCGTCACGCTGCTCTCCAAGCCCTACAGCATGGACGAACTCAGGCAGCGCATGGAGACCCTCGTCCGGGCCTGAAGGGCCAGGTCTCCCTTGCACTGCCGGGAACCCAGGTCCGCCCGCACACCCTAGCGCAGGCAGATCACCTTCGCCTTGCCCTTCCACTTGAGCCAGGCGCGATCGGTGGTGAGCACGGTGGCCCGCTCTCGTTCAGCCAGGGCCAGGCAACAGCGGTCGCCGAGGGCGAGGCCGAGCGGCCGGGTCCTGGCTGCCATCAGGCCCGCCTCCAAGGCGAGGGCCTGATCCAGCGGGGCCACCTCAAGCTGTAGCTCGTCTAGCGTGTGCCGGAGCTCCCGTGCCGGCAGTCCGGCCCGCCCCAGGATGCCAACCACCTCGGCCCAGTTCGGGGCGCCGATCAGGGCCTCGCCGGTCCGCACCGCCTCCCAGACCGGCTCCTGGCCCGGTTCCCCCAGCAGCAGCGCCACCAGGGCGCTGGCGTCAAGCACCGTCCTGGTCACGGCGATAGTCCTCCCGACGCTCCGCGACCAGTTGGTCGGATAGCAGGCGCCCGTCCTTCGGGCGGTAGGGCGCCAGGAGGGCCTGGGCGCGGCGCACCGCGACTTCTACGGTAACCAGCCGGACCTCCTCTCCCTGAAGCTCCAGGATCAGGCGGGAACCGGTCTTCAGCCCGAGCGCCTTGCGGAAGGCCGCCGGCAGGATCAGACGACCCGCACCGTCCAAGGTCACCGTGGCGTTCATGGGTGGACCTCCCCTCTTTCAAGGATAGGGGAAATTCCGAAAAATGCCATTTTTCTAAAATCTGGGAAATTTTGCGTTAAAAAGCCACCACCAGCCCTGGGGCGTCGGCGTGGCCCTTCGACTGGACCTCGGCGCCGCGGTAGAGGGTCCAGCCGGGGAGGCCCCGGGCCATGGACTTGGTCATGGCCCACTGCTGGACCCGGCTGTTGGCCAGGATGACCAGGAGCATCCGCTTCGGGTTCCAGGGGTTCGGGAAGGCGGCGATCAGCCCGTCGTCGGCCCGGCCGTAGGTGCGGCCCTGCCACTGGAACCAGCCGGGACCCGCGGCGAAGGGCAGCTTGCCCTCGGCCAGCAGGCGGGCCATGAGGCCGTTGTCCGCGGGCCCACCGAAGACCACCAGGTCGCGGCTGGCCAGCTCGGCATCGCTGACCTCGGCATCAGGCTTCAGGGGCAGCAGCAGCTCGGTCATGTTATCCGCCAGCAGGTCGCGGTACTGCAGGGCCAGGGTGCGCTGGGCCTCCACCTCCCGGGCCGTGCCGCAGACCAGCAGGGTGGCGCTCCAGTCGTCCAGCACATTGCTCGGCACCCAGAAGTCCGCCCGCGCCAGGGGTAGATCGCGCCCAGCGTTGAAGGTCAGACGCGTGGGCCGGGTCTCGCTGCGGAAGGTGAACGTGTCCTTGGCGCCGGTCAGGGCGACGCGCTCCAGGCGGGCGCCCTTCTCCGTCTCCAGGCTCACGAAAGCCACGAGGGGATACGCGAAGCCCGGCTGGGCCACCTCCACCTTCACCTCATAACTCTCCCCAACTTTCTCCACCCGCGCCTGGAGGCCGGGGGCGGGCAGGTCGGCCCGCTCGAGCCAGGGCTTCAGGATCGGCGCCACGTCCTTCCCCGCCGCAGCAGACAGGGCCACCAGCAGGTCGGCCGTGGCGGGTCTCTTGCCCCGGAACTGGGCCGAGACCGCCTGCATGGCCTTGCCGAAGGCCGCGTTGCCCAGGTGCAGGCGCAGCTGGTGCAGGGCGAAGACGCCGCGGATGCGCGGGATCAGATAGGCACCGTAGCGGTCATAGTCCGTGACCGTGGCCAGGGGGGCCTTGACGCCCTCCTTGGCGGCCAGCCAGAGGTGCCGCGTACCCAGGTCGGCCAGGGCGGCGCTCTGGGTCTCGAAGCCCTTGGCCCCGCTGCCCGCCAGCTGCTTCAGCTGCGCGTGGTAGGCCGCCGACCCGCTGATGAACCAGTTGTCGGCATCCGAGGCGGGCCGGATCGTGCCCGTCCACAGCCCCTTGGCCTCATAGCTGAAGGCCTCCTTCACGGCGGCGGTATCCGGCACAGCCGCCGCCTTCAGAGTCTTTTCCTGTCTCCAGGCTGCGCGAGCTGCCTGGAGCCGGCTCGAGATCCAGACCGGACTGAACGTCGTATACCCATGGGTCAGGTGCGGCGTGGCCAGGGGCAGGTCCGCGATCCAGCGGCCGCCCACCAGCTTTTCGCGCTGGGTGGACTTGCCCTGGTGGGCGATGAAGACCAGGGCTTCGGCCATCTCCGCGGTGGTGAGCTTGGCGTCGCAGGCGTGGGGCCGGTTGATGGGGCTGCTGGCCAGCATGCGCGTGGCGCTGTCGATATCGAAGCCGCCCTTGCCGCTGGCCCGGAAGGCCTCCTGGAAGGCGATGTCGCGGTTCCAGGTGTTGAAGGCCAGGTCCACGGGCGCGCCGTCGGGGTTGGCGCCGTACTCGCCGCGCACCTCGAGGTCGCGGTTGTTGTTGTTGGCCCAGATGAAGCCCTGGTGGTTGGCCGGCGTGTCCGCGGCCTTGCCCTTGCTGCCCGTGCGCCAGAGCTTCGTCTTGTCGGTGCCCAGCAGGAAGCAGGCGCCCTCGTCGGTCTTGGTGTCGGCCATGGTCCAGTCGTTGGTGTAGAGGCCGTTGTTCTGCTTGAAGAGGATCGCCGCCGCTTCGTCGATGCCCGAGGCGTACTGGGCGGCCTTCCGGATGCGGTTGCTCTGGGGCGTGCCGTCGGGATTGAAGGGGGTTTGCCCCACGGTGGTCTCGCCCATGACCAGGCCCGAGGCGTTCAGGTACCAGTCCGTGCCGCTGTGGATGCCGCCCGCGAAGGTCTGCAGCACCAGGCGCTGGCCCTTCTCGGGCACGATGTCCAGCATCACGTTCCACTCGGTGCCCGTGTAGCCGCCCCACATGAAGATCTGGCCGAAGATGAAGCGACCGCTCCGGGTGGCTTCCTTGGTGGCCACAAAGGAGGAGCAGTGGTCCCCCTGCCCGCCCTTGGCCACCTCGTCATCGGCGGTCACGAACGTGCGACCGCTCAAGGAATTCGTCGTAATTGGAAGTGCTGAATGGAGATAGCTTTCATCGACGTCACTGTTCAGGGTGACAATGTCCAGCAGGTCCAGGTCCCGGCCCTTGAACTTCACTCCAGCCTTCACGGCGCCGTCGGCGATGCCCTTCATCTCCTCCAGGTATTCCACGTCGTATTTGCGGAGGAACAGGGCGTCCGCCAGGTGGCGCTTGTCGGTCCAGCCCCGGGCGGGGTCCGCGGCATCCTTCTGGAGGCCCAGCTTGGTCATGAACCGCACGATCTCCTCGGCCATGAGCTCGCCATGCTGGCGGCCCCGGGCGTAGGGGGCGCCCTCGATGTGCAGGAAGGTCCAGCCGCCCATCTCGTAGCGGAAGCCCTTCCCGGCCCAGCGTACGGTCTCCAGGGGCACGAAGGCGGTGACGTCCTCCACCTTCTCCAGCTTCACCTCGCTGAACGTGACCGCGCCCGTGGCCTGGCCGTTGCGGCCCAGGTGCAGCTGCGCGCGGTCCGTGGGGCTGGTGGCCAGGAACAGCACCGCGAGGCGGCGCTCGGCGGTGCCCGCGGCGCTCTGCGACGCGTTGGTGAAGGGGAAGCTCTGCATGGACAGGCAGGCGCCCAGGGCCGTGGGGTAGCGCGCCAGGGCATCGACCTTGACGCCCTCAGTGCGGACCGTGGCGCTCAGCCGATACAGCTCACCGACCTTGAGCGCGACCGGCGCGGAGGCCAGGGTGCCCTCGGCGCCCCCGGCCGCGTCCAGGCGCAGGCCCTCAGCCTTGGCCGAAGAACCCGGCTTCAGGGTCCAGCCGCCGAGCGACAGGTCCGCCGCCGAGGCGAAGACCGCCAGGACCAGGATCAGCAGGGCACGGAAAAATCGGCTCATGGGGCCTCCAACCCCCCCAGTCTGCCAAAGCCGGACGAGGATTGCCTCGTTTATTGAGGCGAGGCGACCGCCTCAGGTCCGCCGCAGCATGAGCAGGGTCCGGTCATCCAGGTAGGGGGCACCCGCGGTGAAGCGATCCAGCTCGCCCAGCAGGGCCGCGTCCAGGGCTGGCAGGGACGCGTGGCGGTGGGCTCCCACCAGGGCTATGAGAGCCTCGGTGCCGAACTCCTCGTCCGCAGCGTTCGCGGCCTCGGTGATGCCATCGGTGTAGACCAGGAGGAGGTCGCCGGGCGCCAGACTCAGTGTGGCCTCGCCGTAGGGCTGGCCGGGCAGCATGGCCAGGGGCAAGCCCTGGGCTTCCAGTTCCTGGATCGGCTCGGACCCGCGCAGGAGGAGCGCCGGGTTGTGCCCCGCATTGGTGTAGGTCAGCGTGCCCGTCGCCGGGTCCAGGAGGGCCAGGAAGGCTGTCACGAAGCGGCGGCCATCCGTGTTGCGCGCCAGGTTCCTCGACAGCTGGAAGGCCAGCTCCGAGGTGCTGAGGTCCCGCTCGGTCCAGGCTTCCAGGGTGGCCTGGAGCGAGGCCATGAGGAGGCCCGGACCCAGCCCCTTGCCGCTCACGTCCGCCAGGCAGAAGAGCCACTTCCCGTCACCCCGGGGCCACCAGCCGAAGAGATCGCCGGAGACCTGGCGGCTAGGCAGGTTGTTGCCGTAGAGCTCGAAGCCCGGAATGTCCGGTGGGAAGCCCGGCAGCAGGCCCTGCTGGATGTGGCGGGCTAGGTCCAGCTCCTGATCCACCTTCTTGCGGGCCATGGCCTCCTCGCGCAGGCGGGCCTGCTCCAGCTTGGCCGTGGCCAGATGGGCGAAGGTGCTGGCCAGGCGCAGGTCCTCCTCGTCGAAGGGTTTCCTGGGCGGGCGGGAATCCAGGTAGAGCAGGCCCTTCACCACGCCCCGGTGCTCCAGGGGCGTCACCATGGCCGAGGTCACACCGCTCTGCATGAGCGAGGGTGTGGCCAGCCCCAGGTCCTCCCCGAAGTCGTTGAAGAGCACGGACTCCTTGCGCTCCAGGGCCGCGTCCACCAGGCTGCGGGCCAGGAGGATGGGCTCATCGATCTCGGGTCCGCGAGAGGCCACCGTGTGCAGCCCGGTCCGGTCCTGGAGCAGCACCGCGGCCCGCCAGGGCTTCAGCAGGGTCCAGAGCCGGTCCAGCAGGTCGGCCAGCAGCTGCTCCGGCGGACTGTCCTCCAGCAGCTCCAGGGAGAGGGCCTGGATCTCGCGGATCACCGCCCGGAGGTGCAGGGTTTCCGGGGCTTCGCTGCGCCGGTCGGGGGCCGCGCGCAGCCGCTCCAGGGGCAGGACGAGGGAGCCCGCGGAGGAGGAGTCGCCCGTGTTCGGGCTGATGCGGACCCGGGGCCCCTGGGTGGGCGTACCCAGGCGGAGGGGCACCTGGCCCAGCTGGAGCTGGTCGCCTTCGCGCAGGAGATGGGGCACCGCGATGCGCTCGCCGTTGAGGGTGGTGCCGTTGAGGGAGCCCAGGTCCTCGATGGAGGGAACGCCGTCCTTCAGTCTGATGCGGGCGTGGTGGCGGCTGAGGCTGGCATCGGGAATGGCGATGTCGTTCTGGGAGGAGCGGCCCAGGGTCCAGACCCGGTCATCGCCCTCCAGGGGCAGGGGCAGGCGGCCGGGAATATGCAACACCAGGGTCTTCATAGGGCTTTCATAAATCTTCTTGGCACGAGCACGAAGATGGTTAATTTAAGTCAATGTATATCATTTTACGTAACAATGCTTGACCCCTGATCGGACGCCTCGAAGCGCGCCCGATCATACCCGATGAGGCCGCGCTGGAGCCATGCCGAATGCACCGCTGAAGCCCCTCGAGTCCCAGGCCGACACCCTGGCCGGGGACGCCTCGGCCTTCGGGACCGGGGGGGCCAGCCGCCGCGCTGCGCCGGACTTCCCCGTGAAGGACTGGGACCGCTATGAGTTCCTGGGCTTCCTGGGCCAGGGCGGCATGGGGATGGTCTTCCTGGCCCGGGACCGCCGCCTGGGCCGCGAGGTCGCCATCAAGTTCGTCCGCCTGGAAGACGAGCGGCACCTCCAGCGCTTCCTGGTGGAAGCCCGGGCCCAGGCCCGGGTGAGCCATCCGCATGTCTGCAAGGTCTTCGAAGTCGGCGAGGTGGAGGGCCGGGTCTTCATCACCATGCAGCACATCGCCGGCAGTTCTCTGGAGCAGGCGGCTCCGGCGCTGAGCCTGGAGCAGAAGGTCATCGTGCTGCGGGACGCGGCCCTGGGCGTGCAGGAGGCCCACAAGGTGGGGATCATCCACCGGGACCTGAAGCCCGCCAACATCATGGTGGAGCAGGCCGAGGACGGCGCCCTGCGGACCTTCGTCATGGACTTCGGCCTGGCCAGGGAGTGGAACCAGGACGTCACGGAAACGGGCTCGGTGCTGGGCACCCCGGCCTTCATGTCGCCGGAGCAGGCCCGGGGCGAGCTCCATCAGCTGGACCGGCGCACGGACGTCTACAGCCTGGGCGCCACCCTCTACCAGGTGGCCACCGGCCAGGCGCCTGTCCCGGGCAGCAACGCCCTGGAGATTCTCAGCGCCATCAGCTCCCACGAGGTGCAGCCCATGCGCCTCCACGGCCCGGGCATCCCCCGGGACCTGGAGGCCATCACCCTCAAGTGCCTGGAGAAGGATCCCTCCCGGCGCTACGACTCGGCCCGGGCCTTCGCCGAGGACCTGGACCGCTTCCTAGCGGGGGAGCCCGTGCAGGCCCGGCCCACGGGCCTGCTCTACCGCCTGCAGCGGAAGCTGCGCCGCCATCGTGCGCTTGCCTCCGTGGCCGCCTTGGCCCTCCTCCTGGTGCTGGGCGCCCTGGGCACCACCCTCAAGACCCGCCGGGACGCCAGCCGCCGCGAGCGCCTGGCCCAGCAGTTTACGGAGTCCATGGGGCGCATCGAGTCCCTGGCCCGCTACTCGGCCCTGGCGCCGCTGCATGACATCCGCCCGGACCTGCAGGCGGTGCGGACCCACATGGACCTGCTGCAGGCGGACATGCGCGCGGCGGGCGCTCTCGCCAACGGGCCCGGCCACTACGCCCTGGGCCGGGGCTACTGGACCCTGGATGATGCCGAGGAGGCCCGGGAGCACCTGCAGATGGCCTGGGACGCGGGCTACCGCGAGCCCCGGGTGGCCTTCGCCCTGGCCCTGGTGTTGGGCCGCCAGTATCAGGAGCAGCTGCTGGAGGCGGAGCGCATTCCGGCGCGGGACCAGCGGGAGGCCCGGCTGCGGCGCATCGAGGCCCAGCTGCGGGCCCCGGCCCTGGCCTTCCTCCGCCAGGCCCAGGGCGCGGACGTGGCCTCCCCCGCCTACCTCGAGGCCCTCCGGGCCTTCTACGAGGGGCGCCTGGACGAGGCGCTGGCACACCTCAAGATCCTGGAGGGCGAGCTGCCCTGGTTCTTCGAGGCCCCCCTGCTGCGGGGCTCCCTCCTGCAGGCCCGGGCCTGGTCCTGGTGGAACCAGGGACAGCCGGAGCAGGCCCAGGCGGACTTCGAGGCCGGCCGCCGGGACCTGGCCGTCGCCGCCGCCAGCGGCCGCAGCGCCCCGACGGTCTACGCGGCCCTGGCGGAGCTGGAGCTGAACGCCCTGACCATGGAGAAGTACAGCCAGGGTCAGGTGCGGCCCGCCTTCGAGCGGGGTCTGGCGGCGGTCCAGCTGGCCCTCCGGGCCCAGGCGGACCACGCGCCCTCGCTCATCCTCCAGGCGGCCCTGCTGGGTCAGTACGCGGATGTGCTGACCGGCCGCGGCGAGCACCCGGACGCCCTGGTCCAGGAAGCCGTGGCCGTGGCCCTGAAGGCCCAGGCGGCCGGGCCCACCCGGGCCGATGCCTGGGCGGCCCTGGGCAAGGCCTACTACCAGTGGGGTAACGAGCGCCTCGACCACAACCTGGATCCCACAGAGCAGCTGGACCGGGGGCTCCAGACCCTGGAGTCCCTGGCGCCGCCGAAGCGCGACTACGCCGTGGAGAACCACCTGGGCCTCCTCCATCAGACCTGGTCCGACTACGAGGCCCAGCAGGGGCTGGACCCGAGGCCCCACCTGGACGGGGCCATCGCCGCCTACGAGCGGGCCACGACCATGGAGCCCCAGTCCCTGCCCGCCTGGATCAACCTCGGCACCTGCCTCCAGCAGCGGGCCGTGCTGCCGGGCGCCGCGGATCCCGAAGCGGACTTCCGGCGGGCCCTGGAAGTGCTGGACCGGGCCCGCACCCTCAACCCCCGCCACTTCGTCCCCTGGTTCGTGCAGGGCAAGGTGCTCTACAGCCAGGCGCTGCGCAAACAGGAGCGGGGCGAGGATCCCGGCGCGGAGCTGCAGGCCTCCCTGGAGGCCAACCGCCGGGGCCTGGCCATCAACGCCGAGGTGCCGCACCTGCACAACGGGGTGGGCGTGGCCCAGCTGCAGGTGGCCCGAGCCGCCTGGGAGCGGGGTCAGGATCCCCTGCCCGCCCTGGCCGCCGCGGAGCAGGCCTTCCGCCGGGCCATGGCCGTGGCTCCGGGCCAGGTGCTGGGCTACCTGAACCTGGGGGACCTGCTCATCTGGAAGGCGCGGCGCGGGCTGGGTTCCCCGGGGCCAGCCAGCCTCCAGGCCATCGAGGCGCTCCTGCGCCGGAGCCTGGCGGCCGCTCCCGGGGATCCGGGCACCCTCGCGACCCAGGGGCGCCTGGCGGCCCTACGCCTGGAGCAGCTGCAGAGCCACCCCGGCGACTTCCGGTCCAGCCTGGCCGCGGGGGAGGCGGCCCTGGAGGCCGTGCTCAGCCGCCAGCCCCGGCAGCGGGACGCCCTGCTCTACCGGGGCGAGCTGCGCAGCGCCGCAGCCCGCCTGAAGGCCCAGCGCGGCCTCGCCGGCCCCGAGGACTTCGAGGCGGCCGACCAGGCCCTGGCCAGGGCCCTGCAGGTACCCCCTGAGTCCCAGGAGGCCCTGCTGGCCCGGGCCGCCCTGACCCTGGCCCGGGCTCACTGGGAACAGGCCCGGGGCGAGGATCCCGCCCGCCATCTGGCCCAGGGCGAGGTCCATTTGGACCGCCTCGCCAAGCTGCACCCGGGCATGGGCGAGGCCCAGGCCCTGCGGGGCGCCCTGAAGCTGGCGGAGGCGCAGTCAGGGGGCCCCGCCGAACGCGCCACCAGGGCCCGCGAGGCCCACCAAGGCTTCCAGGAAGCCTTCACCCGCAACCGGTATCTGGAGCCCCCCTGGAGGGCCGCCGACCAGCAGGCCCGGGCCCTGGCTCAGCCCTAGGAGCTGGGATCACCGGCTGAAACTCAAAAAAAATCAGCCACCGATGAACACCGATTATCGGTGTTCATCGGTGGTTAATTTTGATCTTTTTCCGTAACCGGCAAGCGGCTCAGCCTGAAACCTTGATGGTGCCCGTGCCGCCAATGCCTTGGGCGGTGCTGGCCTCGGCGGCCAGGTTCTCGGTCTGGTTCTCCTCGGACCCTTCGGGCGTGGAGCCATCCGGCTCTTCGCTGTTGGCTTTGGGAATCATGGGGACCTCCTGAAATGGGGTTGAGGGCTGGCCCAGGATCTTGAGACTCAGAACCTGGAACCCTGAAATATGGAGCCAAGCCTAGTCCCCTGCCAGCACGAACTGAAGGTTTTTCTTCGGGTCTGCTCGGATTTTTTCGACCCAGTCACTCTCCTCAACCTCGGCCTGCTCCGCGCACTCAGCGAGAGTCGTTGCCCTTCCGCTTTTTCACTGACCGGCGCCAAGCCCCCGTAAGCTGGAACCATGACGCTTCGCAAATGGACCTTCACCGTGACACCCGAGGACGCGGAGCTGCGCCTGGACCAGCTCATCGCCAAGCACACGGAGCTGTCCCGACGCACGGCCCGGGAGGCCCTGAAGCTGGGCGGCGTGCAGGTGGACCGCAAGCGGGTCAAGGTGGCGGGCAAGCTGGTGAAGCCGGGCCTCGAGATCCGCGTGGCCTTCGATCCGGACCTGCCGCCGGTGCCGACCACGCCCATCCCCATCGTGTTCGAGGACGCCTGGATCATCGCCGTGGACAAGCCCGCCGGCCTCGCCACCCAGGGCACCTGGGCCTCGGACCGCCATGACCTGCTGGCCCTGCTGAAGGCCCAGCGCCCGGACCTGCAGACCTTCCTCCACCACCGCCTGGACCAGGGCACCTCGGGTCTGCTGGTGCTGGCCAAGGATCCCAAGGCCAACAAGGGCCTGGCCGAGGCCTTCGCCTCCCGGGACCTGGAGAAGCTCTACCTGGCGCGGCTCTCGGAGCCCCTGGAGGCCTGCACGGTCAAGGCCCCCATCGGCCGCCTCCGGGGCGCGGATCCGGGCCGTTTCGGCTGCGAGGGAGACCTCATGGACCCCAAGTCCGCCCACACGGACTTCCGCCCGGCCACCGCCGAGGAGACCGCAGGCCTGGTGCCCGGCCACTGGGTCGTGGCGCGCATCCACACGGGCCGCACCCACCAGATCCGCGTGCACCTCGTGCACCTGGGCCGCCCCATCCTGGGCGACGGCCTCTACGGCGGCGCCCCCTCAGACCGCCTCTGGCTCCACGCCTGGCGCCTGGGCCTCCAGCACCCCGTCACCGGCGAGCCCCTGCTGCTGGAGGCCCCGCCGGTGCGGTTCCTGGGCTAGGTATCCCTCCAGGCCCCCGAGTCTCATGGTTAGGGGATCTCACTTGGGAACCACAGCCTTGATGGGGGCAGGTCCTTCCTTCTCAAGTAGGGGAACGGACCCCAAGGCAAGGAACTTTC
>Ga0194052_1001156_pt1 | contig 15677 bp, 10 predicted proteins | sample SepL226m_MetaG_FD_160117 | JGI IMG/M metagenome (GOLD analysis project Ga0194052, IMG submission 160117) | Anoxic zone freshwater microbial communities from boreal shield lake in IISD Experimental Lakes Area, Ontario, Canada - Sep2016-L227-6m | ecosystem: Environmental > Aquatic > Freshwater >... | reverse complement strand
GTCCCGGCCCGCAGGGGCTGCTTGGTGGCGGTCCGGGCCGCCTGGGGAGCGGGCCGGGACTGGATGGACGTGCGGCGCACTTCCACGCCGGTCTTGAACTTGGCCACGATCTCCGTGAGGGCATGGGCCTGGGCGTCCAGGGACTCGGCGGCGGCGGCGGATTCCTCCACCAGGGCGGCGTTCTGCTGGGTGACCTCGTCCATCTGCACCACGGCCTTGTTGATCTCGTTCAGGCCCGTGCTCTGCTCCTGGGTGGCGCCGGCGATCTCGCCCACCAGGCTGGTGACCCGCTGGACGTTGGTGACCACTTCCTGAATGGTCTCGCCCGCATGAGCGGCCACCTTGTTGCCGTCCGTGGACTTGGCCACGCTCTCGCGGATCAGGCCCTTGATCTCCTTGGCGGCGTCGGCGCTGCGCTTGGCGAGGTTGCGGACTTCCGCAGCGACCACGGCGAACCCGCGACCCTGTTCCCCGGCGCGGGCGGCTTCCACCGCAGCGTTGAGGGCCAGGAGGTTGGTCTGGAAGGCGATCTCGTCGACCACGCCGATGATCTCGTTGATCTTGGCGGAGGACTGGTTGATGGCCTCCATGGCAGCGATGACCTGGGTGACAGCGGCGCCGCCATCCTGGGCGACCTGCCGGGCCTTGGCGGACTCGGTGTTGGCCGAGCGCGCATTGTCGGCGGTCTGGTTCACGTTGCTGGTGATCTGCTCCATGCTGCTGGCGGTCTCTTCCAGGCTGGCGGCCTGTTCCTCCGTGCGGCGGCTCAGATCGGTGTTGCCCATGGAGATCTCGCCCGAGGCGGTGGAGATGGCCAGGGCCGCCTCCTGCACCTGGAGGATGGCCTCCTGCAGGCCGGCGATGGTGGCGTTGAGGGTGTTGCCCATCTCGCCGATCTCATCCTTGTTCTTGATGTCCGAGCGAACGCTCAGGTCGCCGCCGGCCACGGCCTCCAGCACCTCGCTGAAGCGGGCCAGGGGCCGGGTGATGGCGCGGGTCATGAACACGCCGATGCCCACGCCGAAGGCGGCGCCCACAGCCATGAGGATCATCATGATGGTGGTGGCGCTGTTGGCCAGCGAGGTGTTGGCGTCCGAGGTCTCCTTGGCCAGCTTGAGCTTCAGGTTCTGCAGGTCGTCCAGGGACTTTTGGACCTTCTCATTGGCAGCAAAGCCTTCGCCCCGCATGAGGGCCTCGGCCTCCTTGGGCTTGCCCTGCTCCACCAGCTTCAGGATCTTGTCGGAGATGCCGTCGTAGGCCGTGGCAACCTCCTTGTAGGTCTTCCAGGCGGCCTGCCCCTTCTCTGTGAGCAGGGACTTGGTGAAGCTGTCCTCCACCTTGTTGGACTCGGCATCGATCTCCTTAATCCGCTTGCCGTACTTGTCGAAGTCGCCGGTGAGGATGGCGTCCCGCAGGTTCACCCGCTGGCGCTGGAAGAGCTGCATGATGTCGCCCATCTCGCCAAGCGGCACCGTCATCTTTTCGTAGAGCATGGTATCGGCGGCGTCGATGGCATGAATCTGCTTGATGCCCACGCCACCGATGATGGCGGCCACGACGGCGAGGACCAGGTAGGACCCGATGAGCTTGGGGCCCATCTTGATGTTGTCGAGAAAGCTCATGGTTGCTCCTTGGAATCAGGGCTGAAGTCGAATGGTTAGAGGTCTCAGAAGGCTTCCCACTGGCCGTCCTTGTCGCCCTGGGGCGTGGGGACGGAGGGCTTGGCGGAGGCCAGGGCCAGCTCGGGGCGGGCGGGAGCCCGCTTCACGGCGGCCCGCTGGGGCTGCTTGGCGGCGGGGCGGGCAGCCACATGGGCGGCGGGCCGGGCCTGGGTGGTGCGGCGCACCTCCACGCCAGTCTTGAACTTGGCCACGATCTCCGTGAGGGCATGGGCCTGGGCGTCCAGGGACTCGGCGGCGGCGGCGGATTCCTCCACCAGCGCGGCGTTCTGCTGGGTCACTTCGTCCATCTGCACCACGGCCTTGTTGATCTCGTTGAGGCCGGTGCTCTGCTCCTGGGTGGCGCCCGCAATCTCGCTCACCAGGCTGGTGACCCGCTGGACATTGGCCACCACTTCCTGGATGGTCTCGCCGGCATGGGCGGCCACCTTGTTGCCGTCCGTGGACTTGGCCACGCTCTCGCGGATCAGGCCCTTGATCTCCTTGGCGGCGTCGGCGCTGCGCTTGGCCAGATTGCGGACTTCCGCAGCAACCACGGCGAACCCGCGACCCTGTTCCCCGGCGCGGGCGGCTTCCACGGCGGCATTGAGGGCCAGGAGGTTGGTCTGGAAGGCGATCTCATCCACCACACCGATGATCTCGTTGATCTTGGCGGAGGACTGGTTGATGGCCTCCATGGCGGAGATGACCTGGGTGACAGCGGCGCCGCCATCCTGGGCCACCTGGCGCGCCTTGCTGGACTCGGTGTTGGCGGACCGGGCGTTGTCGGCGGTCTGGTTCACATTGCTGGTGATCTGCTCCATGCTGCTGGCGGTCTCTTCCAGGCTGGCGGCCTGTTCCTCCGTGCGGCGGCTCAGGTCCGTGTTGCCCATGGAGATCTCGCCCGAGGCGGTGGAGATGGCCAGGGCCGCTTCCTGGATCTGGAGGATGGCCTCCTGCAGGCCGGCGATGGTGGCGTTGAGGGTGTTGCCCATCTCGCCGATCTCGTCCTTGTTCTTGATGTCCGAGCGCACGCTCAGGTCACCTTCGGCCACGGCCCCGAGGACCTCGCTGAAGCGGGCCAGGGGTCGGGTGATGGCCCGGGTCATGACGATGCCCGTGGCCACGCCAAAGACGACCGCCGCCAGCACCAGGACGATCATCACGGTGGTGGCGCTGTTGGCCAGCACTGTGTTGCTATCAGAGGATTCCTTGGCCAGCTTGAGCTTCATGTTCTGCAGGTCGTCCAGGGCCTTCTGCAGGTCCTGGTTGGCCTTGAAGCCTTCCCCCCGCAAGAGGGCCTCGGCCTCCTTGACCTTGCCCTGCTCCACCAGCTTCAGAGTCTTGTCCGAAGCAACATCATAGGCGTTGGCGGCGTCCTTGTAGGTCTTGAAGGCCGCCTTGCCCTTCTCCGTGAGCAGGGACTTGGCGAAGCTCTCTTCGATCTTGGCGCTCTCGGCATCGATCTCTTTGATGCGCTTGCCAAAGCGCTCCACATCCTGGGTCATGATGGCGTCCCGGACGTTCACCCGCTGGCGCTGGAAGAGCTGCATGATGTCGCCCATCTCGCCGAGGGGCACGGTCATCTTCTCGTAGAGGACGGTATCAGCCTCATCGATGAGCTTGATGTCCCGGATGCCGACGACGCCCACCACTGCCGCCAGGGCGGCGAGGAGCAGGTAGGAACCGATGAGCTTGGGGCCCATCTTGATGTTGTCGAGGAAACTCATGCTGTCTCCTGGTGCAGGTGGTGGAGCGATGGATCGCTCGGGTTGGTGGGTTCGAAAAAGGGAAGGACGTGGCGACGCTGTGTTTTCGGGTTAAATCGGACTGATAGATCTGAATCTCTGGCTACTTCGGACACGGTTCTGCCCATGGAGTTCATCGGCGAACCTGCCCCAGGGGTGAGAAATGGTCGAAGATGGATGTAGAACACAACCAAAATCGATTTTTACCATGAAGAGATCATCTGTTGGTTGATGAGGAGGCCAGTCTGGTAAATTGGGTCATGACTCAAGCGCTCCAGCCTTTGACCGAATAAGTGTCTAGACGAATACTCACGCCCTGCGCAGGTCCCTTATGTCAACAGCCAGGACAGACTCGGAAGGATGGAGGGGGGGTGTGACCCCTCTCTGCCTGCTGGTTGGGGCCCTCTCCCTGCTGGGCTTGGCTGGGCATGCCCTGGGTCAGCCCGCCCTGGGGGCCCTGGGCACCACCTCGATGCCCATGTCGGCTCCATCGGCCCTGGTGATGCTGCTGCTGGCCGGAGCGACGCTGGCCCCCACCCTGTCCAGCACCCGGGGTCGGCGGGTGACGCTGGTCCTGGGGAGCCTGGCAGTGGTGGCCATCGGCCTGGGCCTGGCCGGCCAGGTGGCCGTGTTGCATCCGCCGGCCCTGCTCACCACCAGCAGGGATGCCCCCTTCACGCCGCCCTCGGCCCTGGCGGGCCTGCTGGCTGTGCTCGCCCTCGGCCTTCGGTGGGCCTGGAGCCCCCCCTCCTGGTCGCTGCGCCAGGGGTCCGCCGGGGCCGCCCTGGGCACCCTGAGCCTGGGGGCCATGGCCGTCATCGGGCATGTGGTGGGCGCCCCCGGTCTCTATGACACCCAGCGCCCACCCATGTCCCTGGCGAGCAGCCTGGCTGCCCTCTTGCTGGGGGCCGCCTTGGTTCGGTCGGCCGGCCGGGATGTCCTGCCCCTCTCGCTCTTCCGACCCGTGTCTGGCGGCAGCGAGGCCCTCGGGGCCCGGGCGTCCACCCGGGGCCCCCTGGCCCTGTTCCTGGGCACGGTGGTGATCATCCTGCTGGGGGGCCACCTGTTCCTTCGCCAGCAGTTCCTCGACGCCCGCCAGAGCGCCAAGGCCGGCCTGTTTGATATCGCCGAGCTCAAGGCCAGGGAGATCTCCCAGTGGCACCGAGACCGACTGGATGGGGCCTCCCGCATGACCCGGAGCCACTTGGTCCATGAGCGTCTCAGCCGCTTCCTGGGGGGGGCTCGGGAGCCAGCCCTGAAGGCGGAGGTGGCGGACTGGTTGGTTCAGCAGGTGCGGGGGGACTGGGCCTTCGCAGCCCTGTTTGATGCCCAGGGCAAGGTTCAGCTGGCTTCGCCGGAGGGCTCCCCCTTCGCCCGGGAGCACCTGGACTGGGAGCAGGTGGAGCGAGCACTCCAGTCCCGGGACAGGCAGGTGATGGACCTTCATCGGGACCCGGACCAGCCCGATGCCCATCTCACCCTCTGGATCCCGCTGCTCTCCAGCCCTGAGGGACAAGGTCGGCCCTACGGGGTCTTGCTCCTGGTGGTGGACCCCCGCCTCTTCCTCTTCCCCCTGCTCCAGTCCAGACCCACCTCCAGCACCACTGCCGAGACCCTGCTGGTTCGCCAAGATGGGGACCACGTGGTCTACCTTAATGAGCTCCGGCACCGTCCCGGCGCACCTCTGAGTCTTCGCCTCCCGCTGAATCAAGCGCGACCGGGAGCCGAGGCCCTGGCCCTTCAGGGCCATCCCCGCGACCTGGTGGCGGGCCTGGACTATCGCCAGGAGCCTGTGCTGGCTGCGATTCGACCCATAGAGGGTACCCCCTGGTCACTGGTGGCCAAGGTCGATGAGGCCGAGATCTACGGCCCCCTGCGCAGCCGGGCCTGGGGCGGTGCCGTCGGCCTGTTCGCCCTCATGGGGTGTGCGGCGCTGGGCATCGGCTTGGTGCTCCGGCACCGGGAGACGGACTCGGTCCGCATCCAACTGGGCCTGCTCCAGCGCTTCGAGTGGCTGATGCGGGAGGCCAACGACATCATCCTGCTGCTCGATGGCGAGGGCCGAATCCTGGAGGCCAATGTCCAGGCCGCAGAGCAGTACGGCTACAGCGCGGAGGAGCTGAAGGGAATGAACGTCCTGGACCTCCGGTCTCCGGAGACCCAGAGCTTGGGCGTCTCTCAGTTCGCCCAGGCCAGGGAAACGGGGGCAGTGCGCTTCGAAACCATTCACCAGCGCCGGGATGGGAGCCTCTTCCCGGTGGAGGTGAGCGCCCGCGCTATGACAGACCAGGGCGGTCTCCAGGTGATCACTTTCATCCGGGACACCACCGAGCAGGTGGCCCGGAATCGGGAGATCCAGAGAATGACCCGGCTCTATGCGGCCATGGGCGAGGTCGGCCAGGCCATTGCCCGGTCCGATTCCCCGGAGGACTTGTTCGGCCGGGTCGCCAGGGTGATGGTCCAGTCCGGCGGGTTCGCCATGGCCTGGGTGGGTTGGGAAGAGCCTCAGACCCACCGGGTCACTGTGGCCGCCCGCTTTGGTGATGAGGATGACCTGCTGGGCAGCGCAGAAGTCCGGACCGATGAGACTCCCGGGGGCCAGGGAGCCCTGGGGAGAGCCATCCGCGAGGGCCGCCCCTGCGTGGTGAACGACATTGCGGAAGCGCCTGGCGTGGTGCCCTGGCAGTCGGCGCTGGCGGTGAGCGGGTTCCTGGCCACCGCAGCCTTCCCCATCCGGATGGCGGGGCAGGTGAAGGGTGCCCTGGCGGTCTACGCCCGGGAGAAGGGCATCTTCGGCGCTCACGAGGTGACCCTCCTGGAGGAGGCGGCCCGGGACATCTCCCTAGCCCTGGATCATCTGGCTGAGCAGGCCCAGCGGCGGGAGACCGAGGAAGCCCTCCGGGAAAGTGAGCAGTTCCTGAAGGAAGCCCAGGATGCGGGCGGCATCGGCACCTTCACCTGGGACATCCGACAGAACCGCTGGCATGGCAGCGCCTCCCTGGATTCCCTCTTTGGCACAGACGCCCGGCACCCAAGGACCCTGAAGGGGTGGATGCTGCTGGTGCCTGCGGACCTGCGCAGCGGGGTGGCGGCCCAGGTGCGGGCGGCCCTTTCCGGCAGCGACCGCTTCGAGCTGGAGTACCCGATCTGCCGCCCCTCCGACGGCGCCCTGCGCTGGCTCCAGGGGCGGGGCGAGGTCCTGCGGAACGAGGCTGGTGCCCCGTTCACACTGGTGGGCATCATGCAGGACATCACCGAGCGCCGGGAGGGGGAGGAAGAACGGAAGCGCCTCCAGGGTCAGCTGCACCAGGCCCAGAAGCTGGAGAGCGTGGGGAGCCTGGCCGGCGGGGTGGCCCACGACATGAACAATGTTCTGGGCGCCATCCTGAGCCTGGCCTCCAGCCTGCGGGAGCTGGCCGACCCCTTCTCCAGGGAGTCCAAGAACCTCGACACCATCATCAGCGCCTGCATGCGGGGCCGAGGGGTGGTGAAGAGCCTGCTCTACTTTGCCCGGAAGGACCTGCAGGAGGAGCGGGCCATCGACCTCAACGACCTGGTGCGGGAGATGAGCCACCTGCTGGGCCACACCATGCTGCAGCGGGTCCACCTCCAGATGGACCTGGAGGAAGGCCTGGGCACCGTGCGGGGTGACGGCGGCGCCCTCAGCCACGCCCTCATGAACCTCTGCGTGAACGCCATGGATGCCATGCCCGAGGGCGGGGTCATCCACATCCTCACCTCGGCCGATGCGGATGGTGGGGTCTCCCTGCGGGTGCGGGACACCGGCGAGGGCATGCCCCCCGAGGTCCTGGCCAAGGCCATGGAGCCCTTCTTCACCACCAAGCCGCAGGGCAAGGGGACAGGCCTGGGCCTGGCGATGGTCTACGGCACCATGAAGGCCCACGAGGGTGAGCTTGAGCTGCACAGCCTGAAGGGGCACGGCACCGAAGTGGTGCTGCGCTTCCCGGCGGCGCGCGTCACCCGGGCCGCGCTCCGGGCAGCCGCTCCAGCGAGTGCGGAGCCGGTCCAGCAGGCCCTGAGGGTCCTGCTGGTGGACGATGATGACCTCATCCGCGAGGCCGTTCCCCCCATGCTGGAGCTGCTCGGCCACCGCGTCATTGCCGCCGCCGGCGGCCTCTCTGCCCTGCGGATCCTGGAGTCGAGCGAGCCGCTGGACCTGGTCATCCTCGACATGAACATGCCCGGCATGGGTGGGGCGGAGGTCCTGCCGCGCATCCTCGAACTTCGTCCAGGTTTACGAGTGATCCTGGCCACCGGCTTCAGCGACCACGAGGTGGCCCCGCTGATGGAGGGGCGGTCGGAGGTCTTCAGCCTTCGAAAGCCTTTCAGTCTCAAGGAGTTCCAGCACAAGATCAGCACCTTGAACTTCTCCCAGACCCTATCCGGAACCCCCTGAACTTCCCCCGACTCATGCCGCTGTCTGCCGGAACCGAAACAGGATCTGGAGACCCGGGCATGGCCAGGATCACAGTGGTCGACGACAGCGCGATGATGCGCCACCTGCTCAGCCAGTTCCTGGAGCAGCAGGGGCATGAGGTCCACGCCTGGGAGGAGGGACCGGCGGAGGACATCCCGGCCCGGATCCAGGCCCTGGACCCCGACCTGCTCATCACCGACTACCTGATGCCCATCTGTGACGGCCTGACCCTGGCTCGGCAGGCCCATACCGTCAAGGCGGGGCTGCCGGTGATCCTCCTCACCGCTGACCACGACCCGGGCCTGGAGGCGGCGCTAGGGTCCGGTGAGGTGAGCCTGATCATCCACAAGCCGCTCCACACCGAGGAGCTGCTGGCGGGGCTGCAGGCACTGCTCTAGAGCTTGTCCAGCGCGTCCCGGCCAGTCACGACATTCCACAGCAGGGGCTCGTAGGTGGCGAGGCCCGCCTGGTAGAAGGGGTCACCGTTGCGGACAGCGTCCATGTCCGTCAGGGGACTTGCGTCCTGCACCCGCAGCAGGAACATGCCCCCGGTGCGGGGATCCAGGGGGCCGGCCGCCAGCAGGAGACCCTGCTCCTTGAGCCCGCGCAGGTAGGCCCGGTGCGCCTCGGTGATGGCCTCGATCTCGGGGAGGGGGCGGCGGTAGCGAACCAGCATCAGGGCGTACATGGGGGCTCCAGGAAAGGACCCAGGTGAACATGAATGGCCTGCGCTGAGAAGCCCTAGACGAAGGGGAGCTCCACCCCGCAGGCCAGGACGAGGTCGTGGTACTCCCGGGTGCCAACCTGGAAGACGGTGGTGCCCACGGGTGCGAAGCCGACCTTGGTGTAGAACCGGCGGGCGCGGGGATTGTGCTCCCAGACCTGCAGCCAGACGCCATCGTGACCGGCGGTGGCGGCCTCTGCAAAGATCGCCTCCATGAGCTCCTGAGCGGCGCCGGTGCCGTGGACGGTCGGCTCCAGGTAGAACCGGGCGATCTCCAGGGGCTTCGAAAAGGGCGTGGACGAGGTCCCGGGTAGGGGGGCGTGGGCGTGTAGCAGGGCATAGCCCAGGAGGTTGCCGCCGCCTTCCAGCAGGAGGGTCCGGCAGGCAGCATCGGCCAGTTCCGCCGCCTGCTGGGCCGGACCGAAGGCCTCCGCGAGGTGGGCCTCCAGGTCTGGGGCCGGGATCAGGTCGCTGTAGGTGCTCCGCCAGAGGCGCTCGGCCAAGGCGGCGAGGGCGTCAGCATCGGCGGGCAGGGCACGGCGGATCAGCATGCCTAGAGGTTACCAAAGTAGTGGAAACAGGCTAAAATACTCGTTTTGGCGAGCCTCCATGCATATCCAGGAACTGATCCTTCGCCTCCAGCGCTTCTGGGCCGACCGAGGCTGCCTGATCGGGCAGCCCTACGACATCGAGAAGGGTGCGGGCACCATGAATCCGCTGACCTTCTTCGGGGCCCTGGGCGCGAAGCCCTGGAATGTGGCCTACGTGGAGCCCTCCCGGCGCCCGGCGGATGGTCGCTACGGCGAGAACCCCTTCCGGGTCTACAAGCACCTCCAGTTCCAGGTGATCCTCAAGCCCAGCCCCGCCAAGGTGCAGGACCTCTACATCGAGAGCCTGGAGGCCCTGGGCATCGACTTCTCCAAGCACGACCTCCGCTTCGAAGAGGACAACTGGGAGTCCCCCTCCCTCGGCGCCTGGGGGGTGGGCTGGCAGGTGGTGCTGGATGGCATGGAGATCAGCCAGTTCACCTACTTCCAGCAGGTGGGCGGCCAGGACTGCCGGCCTGTGAGCGCCGAGCTGACCTACGGCATCGAGCGCATCTGCATGTTCCTGGGCGGCTACGACAACATCTTCGACCTGGTCCACGGTGAGGTGAAGACCGATGACGGCGTGTTCCCGGTCACCTACGGCGAGATGCGCCAGCGCGAGGAGTTCGAACTCTCCGCCTACAGCTTCGAGCACGCGGACCTGGACCTGCACCGCACCCTCTTTGAGTCCTTCGAGAAGGAGGGCTGGCGGCTCCTCACGGACCACGGCCACTTCCTCAGTGCCTACGAGCAGGCCCTCAAGATGAGCCACACCTTCAACGTGCTGGATGCCCGTGGCGCCGTCAGTACCACCGAGCGGCCCGCCGTCATCAAGCGCGTTCGGGACCTGGCCAGCGGCTGTGCCAAGGCCTATCTCGAGCACCAGGAGAGCAGCGCCGCTACCATCGCCGCCGCCGGGAAGGGGGGTGCCCTATGAGCGCCGCCAAGCCCTTCCTGCTGGAGCTGCACTGCGAGGAGATCCCGGCCCGTTTCCTCAAGCCATTGACTGCCGACCTCAGCACTGCAATCACGGCCTGGGCTGGCGCCCAGAGCCTGGAGCTCGCTGGCCTGGAAGTGTTCTACTCCCCGCGCAAGCTGGCCTGGCGCGCCGCCAGCCTGCCTCTGGCCCAGGCGGACCAGACCGAGACCCAGGTGGGCCCACCCCAGCGCATGTGCGTGGATGCGGATGGACAGCCCACGATCCAGGGCCTGAAGTTCGCCGAGAAGTGGGGCCTGCCCTTCGCTGCTGTGCGCTTCGAGCAGCCGGCGGGCAAGAAGGAACCCTGCGCCGTGGTGACCGTCACGAAGGTGGGCCGTCCCACCGTGGACCTGCTGCAGGAGGCCCTGCCGGGGCTCATCGCCGGCCTGCACGTGCCCAAGGCCATGCGCTGGGGCAACTCGGAGTTCGAGTTCGTGCGTCCCATCCGCAGCATCCTCTGCCTCCTGGGGAACCAGGTCGTACCCATCACCGTGGACGGCGTCACCGCCGCCAACACCACCTGGGGCCACCGCCTCTTCCACCGCGCCCAGCCTGAGCCGGTGGTGGTGTCGGAGCCCGCCGCCTACGAGGCCGCCCTGGAGGCCGCCGGTGTGGTGGTCAGCGTGGACGTGCGGCGCGCCCGCATCGCCGAGCAGCTGGACACCCTGGCCGCTGGCGTGGGGGGCCGCGTGGTGGCTGACGCGGAGCTGCTGGACACCCTGGCCGAGATCGTGGAGTTCCCGAAGATCGTCTGCGGCGAGTTTCCGGCGGCGTTCCTGGAGCTGCCCAAAGAGGTGCTGGTCACCAGCCTCCGCGAGCACCAGAAGAGCTTCTGCATCGAGAAGCTGGACGGCACGGATCTGCTGCCCTGCTTCCTCACCGCTGCCAACCGCACCGATGACCCCGCGGGGTTTGTGAAGGCTGGCAACGAGTGGGTGCTCAAGGCCCGGCTCTATGACGCCCGGTTCTTCTTTGCGGAAGACCGCAAGCTGGCGCTTTCGGTCCGGATGGAAAAACTGCAGGCGCTCACATTCCAAAAGGATTTGGGGAGCTACCACGACAAGACGGGGCGGGTGGTGGCCATCACCAAGGCCCTGGCCAAGCGCCTCTCCCTGGACGAGGCCCACATCGAGCGGGCTCTCGAGGCCGCCCGCATGGCCAAGTGCGACCTGCGCACCCTGATGGTCGGCGAGTTCCCGGAGCTGCAGGGCATCATGGGCGGCGAGTACCTCCGCCACGAGGGCTCGCACGAAGAGGTCTGGATGGCAGTGAAGGAACACTACCGTCCTGCCGGCGCCGATGACGCCCTGCCGGCCACGGCTCTGGGCTGCCTGCTGTCCCTCTGCGACAAGCTGGACACCGTGGGTGGCTGCTTCGCTGTCGGGATCATCCCCAGCGGCTCCAAGGATCCGCTGGCCTTGCGCCGGGCGGGGCAGGGCCTGGTGCGCATCCTCTGGGAGCGGGGCTGGGCGCTCACCCCCCGTGACCTCTGCGGCGTGGTGCTGGGCATCGTCGGCCCCAAGGCCACCAAGCCCGCCGCCGAGACCACCGAGGCCCTGCTGGCCTTCTTCAAGGATCGCGTGGCCTATCAGCTGGAGCTGGCCGGCTATGCGGGTTCCGTGCGCCGCTCTGCCCTGGCGGCAGGGTGGGAGGACCTGGCGGACCTGAAGGCCCGCTGTGAGGCCATGTCCGGCTTTGCGGATGACCCCCGCTTCGCCTCCCTGGCCCAGAGCGCCAAGCGGATTGGCAACATCCTGAAGGACGAAATCCCCGCTGTGGATTTCGAGCTCGCCCTGCTGGTGCAGGGCGAGGAGAAAGAGCTGGCTGGTCAGCTTCAGCGGCTGGAGGCAACCACCGATCAGGCGGCCCTGCTGGGCGTGCTGGCAGACCTGGCACAACCTCTCGAAGCTTTCTTCGGGGCCGTGATGGTGAAGTGCGAGGACCCAGCCCTGCGCGCCGCCCGCCTCAGCCTCCTCCACCGCCTCCGCCAGGCCTTCCTGCGGGTAGCCGACTTCAGCCTTTGGCAGTGATCAACTGAAGACCGCCAAGGCGCCAAGGAATACTGCTGTTGCCTATCTTTCTTGGCGGCCTTGGCGACTTGGCGGTGTAGCTTTTTCTTGGGGGCCCCCATGCACCACGAACGCATTGCCATCATCGATTTCGGCAGCCAGTACACCCGCCTCATCACCCGGCGGCTGCGGGAGCTCGGGGCCTTCGGCCTGGTCTACAGCAGCGGCGCCACGGCGGCCGACATCGCCGGGCCGGATCTGCGGGGCGTGATCCTCTCGGGTGGCCCCAACTCCGTGCTGGAGCCCGGTGCGCCTGAGCTGGACATGGCCATCCTCGAGCTGGGGGTCCCGGTGCTGGGCATCTGCTACGGCCAGCAGATCATCGCCCGCAACCTGGGCGGCCAGCTCCACCGGGCGACCACCCGGGAGTACGGCAAGGCTGAGATTCAGGCCAGCCCCGAGGGCTCGCTGCTGTTTGCCGGCCTGCCCCATGCCCAGCAGGTCTGGATGAGCCACGGCGACCACGTGGAGGTGGCCCCCGCTGGCTTTGCGGTAACCGCCCGCACGCCCGGTGTGCCCGTGGCGGCCATGGAGGATGTGGCTCGGCGGATCTACGGCATCCAGTTCCACCCGGAGGTCACCCACAGCGCCCAGGGCACGCCTCTGCTGCTGAACTTCCTCAAGCACTGCGCCATGGCCCTGGACTGGAATGCGGGCAACTTCATCGAAGAGAAGGTTCAGGCCATCCGCCAGCAGGTGGGGCAGGGCACGGTGGTGCTGGGCCTCAGCGGCGGCGTGGACTCCAGCGTGGCGGCCCTGCTCCTGCACAAGGCCATCGGCAAGCAGCTCACCTGCGTTTTTGTGGACCACGGTCTGATGCGCAAGGACGAGATGCTGCAGGTCCAGGCCTACTTCGACCCCTTCGAGCTGAAGGTCATCTGGGTGGACGCTGCCGATGAGTTCCTGGGCGCTCTGGAGGGCATCACGGATCCCGAGCAGAAGCGGAAGATCATCGGCGGCAAGTTCATCGAGGTCTTCGAGCGGGAGGCCGGAAAGGTCAAAGCGGACTTCCTGGGCCAGGGCACGACCTACCCCGACGTCATCGAGAGCAGCGGCATCGGCGGCGCCATCCTGGTGAAGTCCCACCACAACGTGGGCGGCCTGCCAGAGCGCATGCGCATGCAGCTGGTGGAGCCCCTGCGGGAGCTGTTCAAGGATGAAGTGCGGGCCACCGGGCTGGCCCTGGGTCTGCCCCAGGAGATGAACCAGCGGCACCCCTTCCCCGGCCCCGGCCTGGCGGTGCGCCTGCCGGGCACCATCACTCGGGAGCGGGTCACCATCCTCCAGAACGCCGACGCCATCTTCCTCCAGGAGCTGCGGCAGAGCGGCTGGTATGCCCGCACCAGCCAGGCCTTCGCGGTCCTGCTGCCGGTCCAGACCGTGGGCATCATGGGCGATGAGCGCACCTACGAGGCCATCTGCGCCCTGCGGGCCGTGACCAGCGAGGACTTCATGACCGCCGACTGGGCGCGGCTGCCCCACGAGCTGCTGGAAAAGATCGCCCAGCGCATCGTCAACGAGGTGAAGGGCATCAACCGGGTGCTCTTCGACATCACGTCAAAGCCGCCCGCCACCATCGAGTACGAGTAATGGCGAAGCGCATCGAGCCCAACCGCAAGTCCGTGAAGGATGTGCTGGAGGACCTGCTGGCGGGGCACCGGGAGGCGGCCTTCAGCGGGCCTGAGCCTGCCTTGAAATACCTGCGCCGTACCTTGGAGGGGCAGGCCAGCCTGCCCAATGCCGTGAAGGCCGTGGCCCAGGATCTGGCAGCGGATGCCCTGGCTCGCCTGGGCCAGTGGGAGGCCTGCACCGAGGCCGTGGCGGGGGTCCTGGGGCACCTGCCGGAGCTGGAAGCGGCCTTTCCCCACGAGTACCGGCGGCTGCTGGAGGGACTGACCTGCTTCGAGCGGGGCATCCAGGCCCGCAGTGAGCTGGGGGACTTCCATGGGGCCCTGGAGCTCTGCGAGCGGGCCATCGCCCTGGACCTGGGCGCGCACTACTCCGCCAAGCGGGACTCCCTGGAGTGGGCCCGCTAGGAGTGCCTTGCCTAGGCTAAAGTGCGGGGCAGGGGCAACCGTTACAAGGGAAGACTGGGGTGGCGATGGCCGGTGAGTTCCAGGTGGTTCCTGATCGGACCGGGATCCTGATCGTGGATGATCTGGCCATCATCCGGCTATCCCTGAACAAGATCCTGACCAAGGCCGGCTACCGCTGCCGGGAGGCGGCGGACGTGCCGGCGGCCCTGCAGATCCTCCGCGAAGAGCACATCGACCTGATCCTCTGCGACATCCAGATGCCCGGAGCCTCGGGCCTGGACCTGGTGCGGTGCATCCAGCCGCTCATCCCGGAGACCTCCGTGCTGATGGTCAGCGGCCTGGAAGACACCCAGACCGCCATGGAGTGCCTCCAGCAAGGGGCCTTCGGCTATGTCCTCAAGCCCTTCCAGCCCCGGGAGATCCTGGTCCAGGTGAATGCGGCCCTGCGCCGACGGATGCTGGAGATCAGCCACCGGGACCGGGAGTCCCAGCTGGCCCGCAAGGTCCGGGAGCAGACCCTGGAGATCCGGGCCAGCCGGGAGGAGATCGCCTTCCGCCTGATTGCCGCCAGCGAGCAGCGCGACAACGAGACCGGCATGCATGTCCGGCGCATCGGCCTCTTTGCCGCCGAACTGGCGCGGCTGCATGGCCTGGAAGAGGAGGCCGTGGACACCATCCAGTCGGCAGCGCCCATGCACGACATTGGGAAGATCGGCGTGCCCGATGCGATCCTCCAGAAGCCCGGAACCCTCACCGAGTCCGAGTGGGTCATCATGAAGATGCACACCACCATGGGGGCTACGATCCTGAAGGGCTCCACCGTGCCCTTCATCCAGATGGGGGCCCGCATCGCTCTGGGTCACCACGAGAAGTGGGACGGCAGTGGCTACCCCTTCGGCCTGCGCCGCCGGGAGATCCCTCTGGAGGCGCGCATCACGGCCCTGGTGGATGTCTACGATGCCATCAGCAACCGCCGCCACTACAAGGCCTCCTGGCCCGAGGAGCGGGTGGTGGACGAGCTCCGGCGCGGGGCGGGCCGGCACTTCGACCCGGCCCTGGTGGAACTGTTTCTGGCCAACCTCACCCTGTTCCGGGCCATCCTGGCCGCCAACCCGGATGACCCGAGGGCGGACTTCAGGATTCCCGAACTGGAGGCAGAGGGCCCGGAGGAACCCGCCTAGGCGGGTTCCTGGGACTTGGCGGCGGCGGCAGCGTCCAGCTTGGGGCTGCGGTTGATGGTGAACTCGCCCAGCATCATGGGCACCGCGGCCTTCAGCATGATCGTGAAGACCAGGAAGCCGAGGGCGAAGATGCCTGCGGCCACGGAGATCTCAGTCTTGGAGGGCGTGTAGACATAGATCTCACCCAGGGCGTCGGGGGTCAGGCCGGGGATGATGAGGCCCATGCCCTTCTCGATGTAGACGCTGGCGTAGATGAG
>Ga0194052_1001149_pt1 | contig 15746 bp, 16 predicted proteins | sample SepL226m_MetaG_FD_160117 | JGI IMG/M metagenome (GOLD analysis project Ga0194052, IMG submission 160117) | Anoxic zone freshwater microbial communities from boreal shield lake in IISD Experimental Lakes Area, Ontario, Canada - Sep2016-L227-6m | ecosystem: Environmental > Aquatic > Freshwater >... | reverse complement strand
ATCTGCAATTCGAATTGACAGACCTCCCACGACTTCCTTTTCGATACTTACATTCACTCGAATTTCGTGACCCATCATCTTTGTGAGGGAATTAGTTAAGCGAGTGGTTTGATCTTGTGTAAGCGCGGTGGCCGAAACAACATGTGCAATTAAGCGGGCTTTGCGCGCTGAGATGATGTCTGCGAACTCTTCTAGACCATTTTCAAGATTGCGGCCGCGTGGATGATCAACTAAAAACGAGATTAAATCGATTGATGCTTGAAGTGCTTTCCCTGACAGGAGGGAGCGCACTAGATCACTCTTTTTAACTTCTGTCGTTGAACGAAGTGCGAATGCGGCACGAAGCTCTGGGCTCTTAATAACAATCTGAGCAAAAGCGAAGAGTTCGGATTCAAGTTGATCCAGCTGTGAAGCCTTTTCAACGGCAACACTTTGGGCTTCAACTGCAAGGAGTTCGAGGACATCGCCTAAATCTTTAGGTGATGACCAACGCAGACCAACCATTGTTGCGAGCAAAGTGAAGGCGCCTCCGCTTTGAATTTTCGCGAAAACCGTCTTACTTAATTCAACTTTAGAGGCCGCATCTCGTGCAAAATCAGTTAACGCCCTACGCAATGCAATTGAAGAGTCAAGAACTGTAACAATCGCCAAAAGATCAGCCGAAACTTCAGCTGCAACCGATGCATCACCGCTGGAGATTAACTTCTCAAGCTGTGCACGGGTTGCGACTAAAGAGAGTCGACTTGAACCTTTGAGTGCGAGTGTCATAGTTACTTTGCCTTCTCCACATCTGCAAGGAAGCGCTCAACCACACGTGACTGACGCGCTGCATCATCGAGTGATTCTCCAACAATTCTTGATGCGAGTTCAGTTGCTAGCGCACCTACTTCATTGAGAAGTGAGTTGAAAGCAGCTTGACGCTCAGCTTCAATTGATGTTCGAGCCGAGGCCGTAATTCGCGTCGCCTCTTCTTGAGCAGTAGTTCGCATCTGCTCGAGAATAACGGCGCCTTCTGCACGAGCCTCTTCACGAAGCTTTGCGGCTTCACCGCGAGCATCGGCAAGTTGTGACTTGTACATCGTTAGCGCCGCAGCGGCTTCACGTTGTGCAACCTCTGCACGCTCTAAACCACCCTGAATTGCTTCTGTGCGATCCTTATAAGCTTTTTCGAAACGCGGAACTGCGCGGGCACGAATGATTAAGAACAAAATTCCAAAGGCAACGAAGCCGACGGCTATTTCGGCAGGCTTTGGAATGACCGGACTAGGACCCGCCTCAGCGGCTGCTAAAAATCCAATACGACTCAACATCTATGTACTCCTTGTATCTATTTCTTACTTCAGTACGAATGCAAGAACAAGGCCGAATAGCGCCAAAGCTTCAGCAAGGGCGAAGCCAAGGAATGCGATTGGCTGCAGGATGCTGCGAGCCTCTGGCTGACGAGCAACGCCGCTGATGTATGCCGCGAAGATCAAGCCGGTAGCTGTACCGGGTCCAATAGTCGAAAGGCCGAAGCCTACGATTGCGAGAGTACCTGTCATTTCTCTTTCCTTTCATATTGGCCAAACGGTTGTTTGGTCAAATTTACTGTGGTGCTAGTGCTCGTCGGCGAGCGCCCCTGCAATATATAAAGCCGTTAACAGAGTAAAGATGTACGCCTGTAGCGCTTGGATACCCATTTCAAAGAAGCTCAAACCGATTGCAAAGCTAAATGAGAACAAACTTAGAAACTTCAGAATCAATCCGCTCGTGAGCAAATATTCGCCACCAAGTGTGAACACAAGGAGGAGAAGGTGGCCAGCAAACATGTTCGCAAATAAACGCATTGAAAGCGTTAGCGGACGTGTTACAAGATAAGTAAGCAACTCAACCGGAGTTAAAATTAAATAAACAGGCTTTGGAATTCCTGGCATAAAGCAGATGTCCATTACGTACTTTTTCAAACCATGCTTCTTAATTGCGACATAGTGATAAGTAACGTAAGAAAAAATAGTCACACCAATTGGAAACCCGATGTGCGACATAGTTGGGAACTGCAAAAGTGGAATGACGCCAAATATGTTGTTCGTCAGAATAAAAATAAAGAGTGAGAAGAGAAAGGGAACAAAGCGCATGAACTCAGGGCCAATAACGTCGCGTCCAAGTTCATTGCGGATGAATGTGTAAATTGATTCACCGGCAAATTGCAAACGTGAAGGAACGATTGAGGCTTTTCTAGCTGAGAGAGTAAAGAAAGTTCCGGCAATAATCACGGAGAGAAAAACTAAAAGGACGGGCTTGGTAAATAGGATGCTATTTCCAAAAATAGGGGGGAAATTAAAATCTGCGCTACTTGGGGCGACGAAGCCTGGATTGGCTTGGCTCCATAAAACGCGCACTTAAAACTCCTCTAAAATAAAGTCGGTTTTTAGCTCTTACCCATGGGGAGGGGGCTGTACATGGGCAAACTTAGAGGCTTATTCGGCTACATGCAAAACCGGTGGGGCGGATTTAACTCTTGAGGAAGCGGAGCCAGATAAGCCAAAAACTTGAGCCGAGCCCGAGCAACAAACCGCTGATGAGCAAAAAGTGGGTCCCAAGAAAGTGATCCCCCAGGGCTCCTGCGCCACCCCAGAAAACTAAGCCGGAAATTAAATAGGCGAGTATTGACCAAAATGCTGCATCATCATCCATAGCCATTAGTTACCACCTTTTTCGACGGATTGATTGTGACTGGCATCACCTGGCAATGGTAGATGAAGGCGCAGCTTTAAGAAAGCCCGTACCTCTCCTGCCAGCCACGCAAAAGTAATGACTACGGCAACGACTCCGAACGTAGTTCTATCTAAATTCTTCTCGGGCACCATATTTACAACAACGAGAAGAAAAACTCCCAAGATTACGAGTTTGGCAAAGTATGAAATTAAAACTAAAACCATTGTCATCATTGGATCTAATTTGCGCGAGAACTTTGAGATCGCTAAATGAATTCCAAAAAAGATGAGAACAATAAACTCGGCTAAAACTCCACCCAAGATCGACGACGAACCGCGTGCAAAGGTCATGACGATCGTTGCTAGAACTCCCATAACGCTGGCCGGAATTACCGCGCCTCGCCACATTTCAAACTCGGTCGATTGACTCATTTCAGTACCTTACCCTTTTTACTAATAACAATTGTCGCGGCAATTAATCCCAGCGCAGTTACCAGGGCAATCCACCACGGTTCAAAAGCTAAAATCGTCACTGGAAAGGCAATCGTGGCCGTGCACATATACAAAATCAGGGCGGTTCTTAACTGTGAGTTTCCACCAGCCAATAGCCGATGATGTAGATGCTCGTTATCTGGAGTGAAGGGAGATTTTCCAGCCTTTACTCGTCGACCAACGGCGAGTAATAGATCTGCCAGTGGAATGGCTAGGACTGCAAATGGTAAAAATAACGGCAACAGTGTCGGCCCGCCAGATTCGGCTGAAATTGCATTGGAGTCTACTTGTCCAGTTAATGTAATTGCCGCCGAAGCGAGCAGAAGTCCCAGCAACATTGACCCGCTATCGCCCATGAAAATTCTTGCTGGGTGAACGTTATGCGGCAAGAAGCCGATGCAAAGCCCAACTAGAACTGCAGTTATAAGTGATGGTGCACCTGCTCGATTGAAACCAAAAGTAACGGATAACAAATATGCAAAAGCGAAGAAAGCAATACCGGCAATAGCGACAATTCCTGCAGCTAATCCATCCATGCCGTCGATGAAGTTAACCGCATTTATCGTCACTACAACAATCAATACGGTAACTAACTGTCCAATGCTTGGAGGAAGCGTGATAACACCATTGATAGGCAGCCACAGGAGTTGAATTCCGTAGAGTAATAAAATACTGGCAGCAAAGACTTGACCCGCAAGTTTTGTCAGTGCATCTAATTGGAAACGATCATCGGCCATGCCTAGTAACACAATGACGGTGGCGGCTAAGAAGATTCCCTGCGACTCATGTCCGAAAGAATTACCGACTAGTGGCAGATGATTAACGATCATAAAAGTTACAGCCATAGCCATCCACATGCCAACCCCACCCCAGCGGGCAGTGGGAGTTGTATGGATGTCGCGACCTCGAATTTGTGCAACGGCACCCATAGCGATAGCTTGTTTACGAACGTAAGGAGTAATGAGGTAACACAGCGCCGCTGAAATAAATAGTGTTACTAAATACTCACGCATAAAATCACTTACGCCTGATAAATAGGAAAACGCGAAGTCAGAGCATGCACTTCAGTTTTAAGCCCAGCATGTACTGACGCATCCTCGCTTGCAATTGCGCGCGAGATTAATGATGCGATCTGCTTCATTTCAGCGACTCCCATACCTTGGGTAGTTGTTGCCGGCGTTCCAACGCGAATTCCGCTTGTAATTCCAGGTTTTTCCGGATCATTTGGAATCGAGTTCTTATTCATAACAATTCCAGCAGCCCCGCAGCGCAGGTCGGCAACTTTTCCAGTGACCCCAGTGCCGCGAATATCCATCAAAGCTAAGTGAGTCTCCGTTCCACCCGATACTGCACGCATACCTTCGGCCTCAAGGGCCGCTGCTAGTGCTTTAGCGTTAATGATTACATCCTTGGCATATTTTTGATAACCCGGTGTCGCACACTCGGCTAACGCCACAGCCTTGCCGGCAACTGCTGACATAATCGGCCCACCTTGCATTCCAGGAAAGACTGATTTATCAATTGCGCTTGCATGTTCGGCCTTAGTTAAAATCATTCCTCCGCGAGGTCCGCGCAAAACTTTGTGTGTTGTAAATGAAACTACATCTGCGTACGGAACTGGAGATGGAATTGCTTTACCCGCAACTAGGCCGATGAAGTGGGCAGCATCTACCCACATGATGGCGCCTACTTCATCGCAAATTGCACGGATTTTTTCAAAATCAATAAGTGAAGGATAAGCCGTTGCTCCAGAGCAGATCATTTTAGGTTTGGTAGCAATCGCCTTGTCACGTAGTTCGTCATAATCGATGAGCTCGTTATCGGCGCGAACTCCGTAAGACTCAACGTTAAACCATTTACCTGAAAAGTTAACGGCCGATCCATGGGTTAAATGGCCACCGTGCGGCAGGGACATTGCAAGAATTGTGTCACCTGGCTTAGTGAAAGCTTGGTAGACGGCAATATTTGCACTTGCACCTGAATGTGGCTGCACGTTTGCATGCTCTGCACCGAACAAACTCTTAGCGCGCTCGATCGCAAGGTTTTCTGCCTTGTCCACTTCTTCGCAGCCGCCGTAGTAACGCTTTCCAGGGTAACCCTCGGCATATTTATTAGAAAGCGTCGAGCCCATCGCAGCCAAGACTGCGCGCGAAGTGAAGTTCTCAGATGCGATTAACTGTAAATCTGTTTGCTGGCGCTTGAGCTCACTTAATAAAACCGCAGCAATCTCTGGATCTTGTGCAGTTAACGCTTCAAAATCGGGGCCATAGAAAGTAGACATGGCCTAACCTTATAGGGCGCTGGCTCCAGGGACGATGTTTTGAATCTCTTCCAATGAGATTGCGCCAATTCGTTGCACTCTAACTCCCGATTCATCGGCCTCGACTACCGTTGTTAAAGGACCTTTGCGTAGATTGCCACTATTAAACAGCAGCGCTAAATCCGTATCCCTCTCCGCAATAGTAATTTCACTAAGTGATCTAGGAGCTGGCTGCCCAGGCTTTGCCGCACTTGCTACAGCCAGTGGCCCAGTTGCCGCCAACAGAGCTTTTACAAATCTACTTTTAGGTACTCGAATACTTATTCGATCTAACTCATTATCATCGCCTAAATCCCAACCCAATCCACCCTGTGGGAGAAGATTAAGCGTGAGCATTCCAGGCCAAAAGTTTTTAATTAATGCCGAAACCTCTGGAGTCAATTCACGTACAACACCTTGCGCAGTCTTGGCGCTTGCAACTAAAACCTGGGCGGCCGTAAATAACGGATCTCCGCGCAACACGTGTATTTCCCGAACTGCATCGTGATTAAATGCATCTGCCGCGAGTACATATCCATGCTCTAATGGAATCGCAATGACGTATCCATCAGTGATAGCTTTGCAGGCCTTTTTTACATGTGCAGAGAGTTCGCCTTTTTTTAAATCAATTTTCTTACCCATGGCTACTTCCTCACCGCACTTGTCCATCGGGGACGGCCTACTAGGTCATCATGGAGCGAAATGTTCTCAAAATCTACGGCAAGTTCGCTAGCAATGGCAATTCCCTGATCTTCACCATGTTCAATAACTAATACGCCAGTGGGTTTTAATAAACGACTAGCTGCACTTATGAATTTACGGGGTAGCTCCATTCCGCTTACTCCACCAAAGAGGGCGGCATGTGGCTCAAAAGAGGCTACATCTCGAGGTAGATCTGCGGAATCGGCAATGTAGGGTGGGTTAGCGATTACAACATCGCATTTAATTCCAGTAAGCACTTCGGCAACATCGCCCTCTACAACACGAACATTTTCGGCGATGACTGAAACATTTTTCTTAAGCCAATAAATTGCCTCAGGTGAGTTCTCCACCGCGATCACGCGAGTATCAGGAGCTTCTGTTGCAATCGCTAACGCCAGGGCACCCGACCCTGCACCTAAGTCAATTACGCTAACTGGTGCCGGAAGATTTTTAATGTGAGTTAAAACTGCATCAACTAAAAGTTCGGATTCAGGTCTAGGCACCAATACGCCAGGGCCAACTTGAATCTCTAGGTAGCGAAATGGTGCGACGCCAGTTAAGTATTGAAGTGGCTCATGATCGAGACGTCTATCTAAAAGCGTATAGAACTGCTCTTCAATGACTTCGGTGTCACTCATTGCCGCTAACGTCGTCTCAACAAGTATTGAGTTATGAAGATCCATTCGTGAAAGCCCCAACACGTGAGCTAGTAAATACTCGGCATCTACTTCGGCAATTCCGGATTCAACTAACTGTGATTTAGCATCACGCAGTAAAGCCTTGATGTCCATGAAATTTTACTTAGTGTTAGCTAAACGCGCGGCTTTGTCGGCATCAATGAGTGCTTGAATCATGTCATCCAAATCGCCATTTAAAACTGCATCCAGATTATTTGATTTGTAGTTAACGCGGTGGTCGCTGATGCGATTTTCTGGGTAGTTGTACGTGCGAATGCGCTCAGAGCGATCCACAGTACGAACTTGGCTTTTTCGCTCAGCCGATGCTGCCGCCTCTTGGGCCTCTTGGGCCGCGGCTAACATGCGTGCGCGCAGAATACGAAGAGCCGATTCTTTATTTTGAAGTTGGCTCTTTTCATTCTGGCAAGAAACTACGATTCCAGTTGGAATGTGCGTTAATCGCACGGCTGAGTCTGTTGTATTAACAGATTGCCCACCTGGGCCAGATGAGCGAAATACATCAACGCGTACATCATTCATATTCAATTCAACATCGATTTCTTCGGCTTCAGGCAAAATCAATACGCCGGCAGCTGATGTATGAATGCGCCCTTGACTCTCAGTCTCTGGTACGCGTTGAACACGGTGTACACCACCCTCAAATTTAAGTCGCGCATACGGTGACTCTCCAGGGGCTGGTGTTCCCTTAGATTTAATACCCACAGAAATATCTTTGTATCCACCCATTTCACTTTCGGTGGCATCGATTACTTCAACTTTCCAATTATGGCGTTCGGCATAACGCATATACATGCGCAACAAATCGCCTGCAAAAATCGCTGATTCGTCGCCGCCTGCACCAGCTTTAACTTCCAAAATAACATCGCGATCGTCGTTAGGATCACGCGGAAGTAGTAGCTCTTCTAACTTCTCCCCCGCAGCAGCAGCAGCAAGTTCTAACGTTGGAATCTCCGCTGCAAAATCGGGATCAAGTTGGGCTAACTCTTTGGCCGCTACTAAATCATCTTCGGCCGATTTCCACGCTTTAAAGCCGGCAACCACTGGACCTAATTGGGCATAGCGACGACCAAGTTTGCGGGCATTGGCTTGATCATCATGAATAGTTGGATCGGCCATCTTGGCTTCGAGTTCGGCGTATTCACGAACCATTTCATGGGCTGATGCAAAGCGATCGTTGCTCATTAGGGCTTCTCCTTTTCTTTATAGCTCTTCGTGGGAATGATTAGAGAAATAAAAAAACCGCTACCGCAACCGTTAAGGCTGCGATGCGGTCTCTTTAAAAAGCTACTTAGCTTCGGTTGTCTTTTTACCGAAACGCTCTTCGAACTTGGCCACGCGACCACCAGTATCGAGGATGCGCTGCTTGCCAGTGTAGAACGGGTGGCATACAGAACAGACTTCAACATAGATTGAACCGCTAGCAACTGTTGAGCGAGTAACAAACTTCTCACCGCAACCACAAGTCACTTGGGTCTCTTTGTACTCTGGATGGATCTCTGGCTTCATAGTTCTTCCCTTTTTTCTAGTTTGGATCTCGGCTAGCGAGTGAACCAAACGGATCGGTTAACGTGGATAAGAGTAGGCCAAAGCCTAGATTTTAAGAAATTTACGCCTAATTACTTGCTGTCATCAGGCCCAGAAGTTGTCTTCTGGATCTGCATCAAGAACTCAACGTTGGACTTTGTGCCCTTCATCTTCTCAAGGAGAAGTTCGAGAGCTGCTTGTGGTTCTAGCGCGTGAAGTACGCGGCGAAGTTTCCAGACAATGTTTAGCTCTTCAGAACCCATAAGGATTTCTTCCTTACGAGTTCCAGATGCCACAACGTTTACAGCTGGGAAAATACGCTTATCGGCAAGGCGACGGTCCAGGATTAACTCCATGTTTCCGGTTCCCTTGAACTCTTCGAAGATAACTTCATCCATGCGAGAGCCTGTATCAACAAGGGCAGTTGCAAGAATTGTTAATGATCCGCCATCTTCAATATTACGTGCGGCACCGAAAAACTTCTTTGGTGGATATAGCGCAGCTGAGTCCACACCACCAGAGAGAATTCGTCCGGATGCTGGAGCCGAAATGTTGTAGGCACGTCCCAAACGAGTGATTGAGTCGAGCAAAACAACTACATCGTGACCAAGTTCAACCAGACGCTTTGCGCGCTCAATTGCGAGCTCTGCAATCGTTGTGTGGTCATCGGCGGGGCGATCGAAAGTTGATGCGATGACTTCACCCTTTACGGAGCGCTGCATATCGGTAACTTCTTCTGGACGCTCATCAACTAAAACAACCATCAAGTGACACTCTGGGTTATTAGTTGTGATGGCGTTAGCGATAGCTTGGAGAACCATTGTCTTACCAGCCTTAGGTGGTGAAACAATAAGTCCACGCTGACCCTTACCAATCGGTGCAATCAAATCGATTACACGCGTAGTTAAAACATTTGGTTCGGTTTCAAGACGTAAACGCTCTTGCGGATAAAGTGGCGTTAACTTGCCGAATTCAACACGGTTGCGTGCCTCATCTGGGCTCATGCCGTTAACGGTTTCAAGAGTAATAAGCGCGTTGAACTTCTCTTTGCGCTCACCTTCACGGGCTTGGCGAACTTGACCCGTTACAACGTCACCCTTACGAAGTCCATTGCGGCGTACTTGCTGCAGAGTTACGTAGACGTCATTTGGTCCTGGTAAATAACCAGAAGTTCGGATGAAGCCGTAGCTATCGAGAATATCTAGGAGACCACTTACAGGTACTAAGACATCGTCTTCGCTAATTACTGGTTCACGCTCTTCACGTGGTGCACGGTCGCGGTTGTTGCGATCACGGTTGCGATCACGTCCACGAGTGCGGTCATTACGGTCGTGGCGGCTGCCGCGATCGTTGTTATTTGATGGTGCCTCATCATCTGAGTCCTCATCTGAATCTTGGGTGTTATTGGCCGCTGGCTTGCTCTCTTTTTTACGGCTGTTGCGGGCCTCACGGCGTGCTTCGCGTTCAGCTTTAGCAGCTTCGCGATTCTTGGCCTGTAAATCGGCGATCGCTTCTACTAATGCGTCCTTCTTCATCTTGGCTGCGCCATCGACACCTAACTGCGTTGCAACTGTCTTTAATTTAGGAAGCGTCATTGCGGCAAGCTCTGGACTCTGTGAACGTACTGGCTCTTCTGTTGTTGTCATCTGTATCTTTTCGCTATTGGTTAATGGGCTCACATTGATAAGCCGTGTAACCGTGGATTGTTTTCTATATTTATCTGATGTGTTACTGGCCGATATAAAAGGCCCCTAGCAGATGGCTAAATATTAGCAGGGCATTGGCCGAAGGACAAAATTTAGTTCGAGAGAATACTGGCCCCAGCGCGCGAGATACCGAGGGGCGATGCCGCGAATTTATCACCCGCGGCTCGAGTGAGCTCATCGACCTCGGCTGAGCCCCCAGTATGTAAGACAAGAACAGTAGGACCGGCCCCTGAAATAAAGGCAGCTACCCCAGCTTTGCGAAGCTTGTTTAAAAGGGCAAACGAAGCCGGCATTGCATCGGCTCGAAAAGTCTGGTGCAAGAAATCCTCGGTGGCCGTATGCAATAAATCTGGGCGGTGTTGAAGGGCGTGAACTAAGAGGGCCGTATTAGCTGAATTTTTAACGGCATCTGCATGCGTAATTAATTCCGGAAGCATTTTGCGCGCTTTGGAGGTTGAAACCCCAGTAGAAGGAATTAGTGCCAACGCGCTAATGCGGGGATCTACTTCTATCTGTACAGATAGAGCAACGTTGTGTCCATGTTGCATCTCTTGCCAAGCAATTGTTGCTCCTCCATAAATTGCTGCGGCAACATTGTCTGGATGACCCTCCAACTCATTGGCTAAATTCAACATATCGTCATTACTCATGCGTTCATTGCCGCCTAAGACAAGTGCGCGTGCCAGAGATAATCCGCCAACGATTGCACTCGCCGAAGATCCAAGCCCACGACTATGTGGAATTACATTGAGCGCACGTAACGCAACTCCGCGAGGTTTTCCACCAAGAAATTCAAAACCTTTATACATCGATTTAATTACTAAATTCTTTTCATTTCGTGGCAAGTTATCAGCGCCTTCGCCAGTAATATCAATATCTATTACTTGCTCATCCAAAACTTGCGCAATATATCTATCGTGCATTGCAAGGGCTAAACCCAGAGAATCAAAACCCGGCCCTAAGTTGGCACTGGTTGCCGGCACCTGGACCTGCATCGGTTGAGCTTTAAATGTGGGCTTCATTTTAAATAAGACCTAGAGCCTTTGCAGCGGCCTTTACGTTGACGGGCACCACAACGGGTTTCTTCGCACTCTCAAGGGCATATGGAATGTCTTTTAATCCATGTCCTGTAACGGTAATAACAATTACTTTATTTTTCGGTAGTTTGCCGGCTTTTTTATATTTAATAAGCCCAGCTAAACCTGCAGCCGATGATGGCTCAACGAAGACTCCCTCTTTAGCTGCAATTAAGCGGTAGGCACTGAGAATCTCTCTATCTGTGACCGAATCAATTACCCCACCAGATGAATCACGGGCATCAACGGCCTGGGCCCATGATGCTGGATTTCCAATTCTGATTGCAGTTGCAATTGTGTCGGGGTTCTTGACGATCTTGCCTTTAACAATGGGTGCAGCGCCAGCGGCTTGAAAGCCATACATCGCCGGCAAGCGGGTCGACATGGCATCTTTGTTGTACTCCTTGTAGCCCTTCCAGTACGCAGTGATATTTCCCGCGTTACCAACGGGAAGTGCGTGAATGTCGGGGGCGTTTCCCAACATATCTACGACTTCAAAAGCTGCAGTCTTTTGTCCCTCAATGCGAAATGGGTTGACTGAGTTAACTAAAGCAACAGGATAGTTTTCTGATAATTCACGGGCAAGGGTTAAGCAATCATCAAAATTTCCATTGACTTGCAAAATCGTTGAATCATGAATGACGGCTTGGGCAAGCTTTCCCATGGCGATCTTGCCTTTAGGAATTAAAACTGCCGGCGTCATTCCAGCTTTTACTGCATAGGCCGCAGCCGATGCCGATGTGTTGCCGGTCGAGGCGCAAATAACGGCTTTGGCGCCGGCTTCGGACGCCTTAGAAATTGCCATGGTCATTCCGCGATCTTTAAAGGAGCCAGTTGGATTTAAACCCTCGTACTTTATCCAAACATCATTACCTAATAACTCTGAAAGATATACGGCGTGAATTAGTGGAGTGCCGCCTTCTCGTAAAGAGATGATCGGAGTATTCGCACTCACTGGAAGTCTGTGGCGGTACTCCTCAATTACTCCGCGCCACTGGTGTGCGCCTTTTTGCTTGCTTCCAAAAATCGCCATTTAAGCAACCGCGCCTTCGACGCGAATTGCCGATTCAACTTTAGTAACAATCTCCATTGAGGCCAGTTTGCCCATGCATGCAGTGAGTGAGGCTTCACTTGCACTGTGCGTAACCACAACAAGTTCAGCATCTTTTCCAATGCCCGCTTGGTGAACAGTTTGAATTGAAATATTTTCGCTGGCAAAAGTCTGTGCAATTGCCGCTAAAACACCTGATTTATCGGCAACATGTAAGCGAACAAAAAACTGAGATTTAACTTCACTCATCGGTGCTATATCAAGATCGGCATAATCTGATTCGCCATAGCCAACGGTTGAATATGCACGGTGACGTGTCACGGCAACTAAGTCGCCCAAAATTGCTGATGCGGTGGGAGCCCCGCCTGCGCCTCGACCATAAAACATGAGTTCTCCCGCGGCTTCAGATTCAACATAAACCGCGTTAAAAACATCGCGCACGGATGCCAGCGGGTGTGAACTAGGAAGCATCACTGGATGTACGCGAACTGAAATCTCATCTTTTACGGTGATTTCTGCAATCGCTAAAAGTTTAATAACGGCATTCATCCGCTTTGCGGCATTGACATCTTCGACTGAAATTTTTGAAATGCCTTCGCAGTAAACTTCATCGATTGTGACGGTGCTATGGAAGGCCAGACTGGCAAGCAACGCAGCTTTAGCTGCAGCATCATGGCCATCAACATCGGCAGCTGGGTCAGTTTCGGCATAACCAAGGGCCTGTGCCTCTTTCAATACATCTTTAAAATCGCGACCCTCTTCATGCATCTTGGTCAAAATATAATTAGTTGTTCCATTAACTATTCCCATAACGCGTGTAATTTGATCACCGGCCAAAGATTCGCGCATCGAACGGATAATTGGAATTGCACCAGCAACTGCAGCTTCGTAATACAAATCGACTTTTGCGGCATCGGCGGCATTAAAAAGCTCATGTCCATGAGTTGCAAGCAGGGCTTTATTAGCGGTGATAACCGATTTCTTATTTTTAATCGCCTCTAAAATTAATGTGCGTGCAGGCTCAATGCCACCCATAACTTCGATGACAATATTTATCTCTGGGTCAGTAACAATTGAATGTAAATCGGTAGTAATCATCGACGCATCGATTCCATCACGTGCGGTATTACTTCGTACCCCGACCTTTTTCAATACTAAAAGCGCACCTGAACGTTCAGAGAGTTCCTGGCGATCAGATTGCAGCAGGCGAGCAACTTGGCCGCCAACTACGCCAGCGCCAAGCATGCCAATTGAGATTGTTTTAAAGCCTGCATCCATGCGGTTATTCTTTCACACATGCCTTCAACGGCGTTAAATATCCAATCCCAACAGATCGGCTTCGGTCTCACGGCGCACGATAATGCGGGCTTTTCCATCATTAATTGCAATAACGGGTGGCCGCGGAACATGGTTGTAGTTACTTGCCATACTGCGTCCATATGCACCAGTTGCTGGAGTTGCCAATAAATCTCCCGGAGCGATATCACTAGGCAATGAGATGTCTCGAATAATAATGTCGCCAGTTTCGCAGTGTTTTCCAACTAATCGAGTTGAAACTCCTGCGGCACTACTTGAGCGATTAGCTAAAACGGCCGTGTATTCGGCGGCATATAAAGCAGGTCGAATATTTTCGCTCATTCCGCCATCTACAGAAATGTATCTGCGGCTCTCGCCTTCTTCTAATTCGATGTCTTTAACGGTTCCAACTTCATAGAGAGTAAACATTGTTGGACCCACGATTGCTCGACCTGGTTCGATAGAGATTCGGGGTACATTCAAATTATGCTCTGCGCAATTTTTGGCAACGGCCTTTGCTAAAGCCTCCATAGCTAAACTCGGTGAAAGCTCTACGTCGCCTGGAATATATGCAATTCCATATCCCCCGCCAAGATCTAACTCTGGAAGTTCGGCATTGTGCGCATCACGAAATTTAGCTAAAAGTGCAATGAGACGTTCGGCGCTAATTTCAAATGAATCGGTGTCTAAAATTTGTGACCCTATGTGGGCATGAAATCCCCGTAATTCAAGTGAGGAGTGTCTGCGCACTTCGGCTATCGCTGTCCATGCCGCACCGCTTGCAATTGAAAAACCAAATTTCACATCTTCATGTGCGGTAGCAATAAATTCATGGGTATGTGCCTCTATGCCCGGAGTTAAACGCAGTAAGACTTTTTGGACAACGCCGTGTTTAGTGGCAGACGCGGCAACTCTTTCTATTTCAAAAAGTGAATCTATTACGATGGTACCCACGCCGACTGATACTGCTTTTTCGATTTCGGCAACGGATTTGTTGTTGCCATGAACTTCAATCTTTGAAGGATCGATTCCTCCGGCAAGGGCTACGGCAATTTCGCCACCAGTACATACATCAATGCCGATTCCGATCTCTTTAATCCAGCGGGCAACTTCAGTGCAGATAAAAGCCTTAGCTGCGTAATAAACGGTGCCGGAATTCTCGCCAAAGGCGCTAACTAACGCACTGTTCCATTTAGTTGCACGTGCACGAAAATCTGCCTCATCCATAATAAATGCCGGAGTTCCAAATTCAAGGGCTAATTGTGATGCTGGAATGCCAGAAATTGAGAGTTCATTGGTAAATGCAACGGTTGATGGCCACATACCTACATCCTCTCCGGTGCACTAACGCCTAATAGATCTAGACCATTTGCTAATACCTGCTTCGTGGAAGAACAGAGTAGTAGTCGAGCCGTGTGCAGCGCCGATGGTTTTTCTTCGCCCATAGGTAACACGCGGCAATCGGCGTAGAAGCCGTGATACGTCCCAGCTAACTCCTCGAGGTAACGAGCAATTCGATGTGGTTGGCGCAGTTCGGCGGCTGACGCCACAACCCGAGGGAACTCGGCCAGTGCGCCTAACAGTTCATTTTCGCGATCATGGACTAACTGCGATGGATCAAAATCCTTTAACTCCATAGAGATATTGAGTTCGAGGGCGTTGCGCAAAACCGCGGCTATCCGCGCGTGGGCATACTGCACGTAATAAACGGGGTTCTCATTTGTATTTCGCTTTAATACATCAACATCCATAACCATGGGTGTATCAACGGGATACCTAATTAATGTATAGCGCGCAGCATCTACACCAACTTTTTCAATGAGCTCCTCTAAAGTAATAATGGTTCCAGCGCGCTTGGAGAGCTTTATCTCTTGCCCGCCCTCCATAATCTTTACTAACTGCCCAATTAGTACATGAATGTTGTATTCAGGATTATCGCCGGCACATGCCGCAGTAGCTTTTAAGCGACCTACATAGCCGTGATGATCGGCGCCGAGCATATAAATGCAGATATCAAAGCCGCGTTCGCGCTTATTAATATAGTAGGCAGTGTCGGATGAAAAATAAGTCAGTGAGCCATCGGATTTAGCTAAGACTCTATCTTTATCGTCACCGAAATCTGTTGTCCGAAGCCACGTTGCGCCCTCCTGCTCAAAAACATGTCCCTGCTTGCGAAGTTTTTCTAGGCCGTGCTCAACCGCCGTTTGCT
>Ga0194052_1001145_pt1 | contig 15770 bp, 10 predicted proteins | sample SepL226m_MetaG_FD_160117 | JGI IMG/M metagenome (GOLD analysis project Ga0194052, IMG submission 160117) | Anoxic zone freshwater microbial communities from boreal shield lake in IISD Experimental Lakes Area, Ontario, Canada - Sep2016-L227-6m | ecosystem: Environmental > Aquatic > Freshwater >... | reverse complement strand
CGTAGTGCCGGCCCACCCAGATCCCGCCACCGTGGTTGGTGTCGTAAAAGTGGTATAAGTCGAGCACCTGTTGAATCTGCCGCAAACCCAGCTCGCGTGAGAACTTTGCCGCCATCTCGTTGCTGGAGGCCTTGGCCATCAGTCCAAGCTCGTGCCGTGTCTTTGAATCCAGGTTGGTGGCCGCGGTGGGATGCAGTTGGAAGTAGGCCAGCAAAATACCGACCTTCGCCACGCTGGCGGCGTACTCGATCCGGTCCGGATGGACCATCGCCAATCGCAGGCGCTTCAAATCCAATACGCCAACCGATACCTGCTCCGACCCCATGCCACATTTGCCGCGCAAATTTGCGTCAATTGCCTCGATCTGCAGTTGCAGTGCCGGATCAGTCGGCGTGTCGTAGTCGAGGCTATAGCTTTCGAAGGAGGACATGGGCTGCGGGCTGCCGGACTGACCGGCAGAAAGACAAACTGCCATCACCATGAGCAAGAGGCATGGCAGTGCGGCAACGGAGATCGGGTTTCGGAGGTCCATTTGCCGCCCGTTCTCTGCGACAATGATTTACTGGGCATCTTCTGGGGGGGGCGCCAAGGCTTCGCCCTCGGCCGTCGCCTGTTCAGCCGCCTCCACTGTGGCGTAGTAAACCCCCAGGTTGTGCTGCGCCGTCTTGTCGCCGGCGCGAGCGGCGCGGCAGAACCATTTGACGGCTTCACGCACATTTTGTGGCACCCCGCGGCCCGTCTCGTAGCAAAGGCCGAGATTGCATTGTGCGGGCGCGCATTCCTGTTCGGCCGAAAGGCGATACCATTTCACCGCTTCCTCGTAATTCTGCGGCACGACCTGGCCGGTTTCGTAATAGACGCCGAGGTTGAACTGGGCCTGAGGCTCGCCCTGGTCGGCCGCGGCATGATACCACTTGACGGCATCGACATAATTTTGAGTCACGCCCTGGCCGGTCTCGTGGAGGATGCCGAGATTGAATTGGGCGGCCGGATCGCCCTGCTCGGCCGCTTCACGGAACCACTTGGCGGCCTGGCCGACTTCCTGAGGGACACCCAGGCCGTTTAAGTAGCAAAACCCCAGGTAACATTGAGCGGCGGCATCATTCTGATCGGCGGCGCGGCGAAACCACTTTACGGCCTGCTGGTAATCCTGCTGCACGCCCTGTCCGGTCTGAAAGCAGATGCCGAAATAGCACTGCGCTGCGGCGTCGCCGTGCCCGGCAGCCGCGGTCATCTCCTCGAATGATTGCCATGTGCGACGGTTTGTTTGCATTGTTTGGACGGCTATTCTTCGGAAATCTGTCTCAGACCAAACCGCCATTCGGCAGCTTGACCCTCGCGTTTGCTGTAAGAGAATAAGGTCAAACCCATCGAATTCAAGGAGGAAGTGCCGCCCGAACGTTGGGAAAATTGCAGGGCGGATTCAAGAAATCGTAGCCGCCGATGGCAGTCGGCGCTGATCTCAGTAATTGAGGAAAAGTGCGCCGACGGCAGTCGGCGGCTACGATTTTGCAGATTCTTGAATCCGTCCTGGGAAAATTGTGCTGCGGCACATTTTTACTTTTCATGCCGGACGGCAACTGACAAGGTATTGGTTGAAATCTGGAAACCTCAACAACGATACTTTTATGGCAGAGAAAACCGTACCGGTGAAAAAGCTTTCGGACAAGAGCACCAAGCAGGAGATGCTGGATGCCTATCAGACCCTGGCGAAGCAACTCGAAGAGAAACGTGCCGCTGAACTGGCGCCCGAACGTCGGTTGGAGGAGAAACGGGTGGAAGAGGCGGTCAAAGTGGCTACCGCCGTTGCGCCCGAAGGCATGGACCGCGACATCGGGCAGCTTAAAGCCGAGATTGGGAGGTTTCTGGCCGAGATATCCGACCGACTGGCCGCCGAGTCCGGCAAGTTCCGCAGCATTCAAAAGGCGGTTCAAAGCAAAGAGGCCGAGCTCAAAGAGCTTTACGGCATCGAAAAGGCCGCAGTCAGCCTGGCCGCGCTGCTGGAGGCTCAAAGCCAGAAACGCAATGACTTTGAAACCCAAATGGCCCGCGAACGGGAGGAATTACAGACCGAGATCACGTTCCTGCGCGGCGAGTGGGAAAAGGAGAAGCAGTCCCACGAAGCCCAACTGAAGGAGCGTGATTCGGTGGAAAAGAAGGCGCGTGACCGTGAACGGGAGGAATTCACTTACGCCTTCAAGCGGGATCAGCAGGCCATCAAGGACAAGCTCAACGACGAAAAAACCACGTTGGAGAAGGAAATCAAGCTCAAGAGGGAAGCCGCCGAGAAAGAGATGGTCGAACGGGAAAGGTCGATCGCCGAAAGAGAACGTGAGCTGACCGAACTGCGATCCAAAGCCGTTGTATTTCCCAAGGAGCTGGAAACCGCTGTTAACCAGGCCGTCAAGGAATCCAGCGAAAGGATCAAACTCGAAGCCAAGAATCGCGATGAGTTGTTGCGAAAGGAATTTGAAGGCGAGCGGAATGTTCTGATCGCCAGGAACGAGTCACTGGAGAAAGCCAGCAAGGACATCGTCACCGCGAACGCCAAGCTCGCCCAGCAACTCGAAGCAGCTTACCAGAAGGTCCAGGACATTGCCCAGAAGACCGTGGAAGGCACGTCTCAGTCCAGGTCACTGGCGGACCTGCAAAAGCTGCTCATCGAGCAAAGCCGGAAAGGCATGGGAGAAAAGGCGTAGTCAACGAGCCTCGGAATGTCGTGCCCGACGGAGGCTGCCCTGTGTCCATCATTGGCGATCTTGAGCGAGCGGGATCGTGGTCAGGGTGGTGTGGCGAGCGCCGTCCGGTGAGAGCTGACTGCGCATGATTTCGATTTTATCGGCTCTCCAGGCGCCGAAGAATGTTGCGGCCAGACCCGAAGCGAGCCTGGCGAGGACTTCTGTTTCGGGTCGGCCAATGGTTTTGATGCGGCCCAGCGTTACGTGGCCGGTGAATCTTTCACTCGACTCTTCCGCCGAGAAATCCCGGGCCGCGGCCTCCACCGCGCCTTGCAACCGGGGCAACTGCTGTCGCTGGTCGCCGACGCCGACCCAGACGACTCTGGGCATGCGCAAGTCGGGAAAGAAGCCGATTTGTTCGGCGCGCAGATCAAGCATCGCAAAGCCCTGGCAGGCTTCGCGAACTGCGTCCGCCAACGGCTCAACGCGCTGCGCATCCACGTTCCCCAGGAACTTCAATGTCAGGTGGAATTGCTCGCGTTTGGTCCACCGGACACAGTCTTTCGGCAGGGCTCGCCGCAGCTCCGACTGCGCCTTTTCGATCTCGGTTTTGACGTTCTCCGGTATCGTCAGCGCAATGAAAAGGCGAAAGACTTGGAGTGCGGTCGCGTCGAACATTCAAGGCATCGGTTCGCCGCGCGCCGCGATCAGGAGGCGGTACCATTCTTCGCGCGTCAAGTCCAGGTCGGCGGCCTTGGCCGCTTCGCGGATGCGTTCGGGATTTGTCGAGCCGACGATGGGCAGGATTTTAGCCGGGTGTTTTAGCAACCATGCGAGCGCCACCGTGATGCGGCTGACGCCGCGTTCTTTGGCGACGCCATCCACAGCGGGAAGGAACCTCTCCGAGCGATAGCCTTCCTGAGACGGAAGAAGCGCTGTTGCGCCGGCACCGATCAAACCGGCGGCCAGTGGGCTCCAGGCCATGGGCGTGATCTTCTCAATCAAGCATTGGTCCAGCGCGCCGTCCGTGAACGCATCCAGCTTGGCGAGGCTGATTTCAACCTGATGCACGATGAGCGGCATTGGGCAGGTGACTTGCAGGGCCGTCACCAGTGTCGGGCGAAAGTTGCTCACGCCGAAGTAGCGGACTTTGCCCGTTTCCCTCAGATGCGAGAATGCCTTGGCAACTTCTTCCGGGTCGGCCAACCAATCCGGCCGGTGCAGCATATAGAGGTCAATGGTCTCGATGCCCAGGCGTTGGAGCGAGTGCTCGCAGGCGTTGATGATGTGCGGGGCCGAAAAGTCGTAGCGCCCCGGCGAGTCCGGCTGCGGCTCACCCCCGGGCCGGATGCCGCCTTTGGTCGCGATCAGCACTCGGCCGCGCATGCCCGAGGTGTCTTTGAGCACCTGGCCCAGGATGCGCTCGGCCTCGCCGTGACAATAAATGTCCGCGTTGTCGAAGAGCGTGTAGCCGGCCTCATAAGCGGCGATGATCGCGCGTCGCCCGGCTGCCCGTCGCTCCGATGTCACCTCGGCAGGATTCCAGCTTCCCGCCACACGCCAGCAGCCATAAGCCAACCGGCTACTGCTCAGAGAACTGACTCCCAATGGGATGGATTGCATAATCTGGAGAATGTTCCTACCAGTTTAACGGTTCCGACGCAACCATCGGCTGCCCCCTCAGCCCGAACGCTTGCCTTTCGGGTCGTTTTGGGCAAGCTACGACCGGTGAAATACTCTTCCGTAAGTTTATTGATACGGAGTCGCTACCCGCTGGCAATTCTCGCGGGGCTCCTGTTGGCTGCATCGCTTCCCAGGTTGAGCATCGCCGGCCTGGCGTGGGTTGCGCCGGGGCTTATCCTGGCGGCAGCGTTTGGAAAACGTGGCGGAGAGAGCTTTCGGATTGGCTACGTCGCGGGGTTGGCGCATTACCTCGCCTCGCTTTACTGGTTGCTGCTCATCCCCTACCGGTGGCATTCGATTCCGCTCGGGCCGGCGGCTGGGTGGCTTTCCTTGAGCGCGTATCTGGCGCTGTTCCCGGCGACGTGGGTTTGGCTGCTTTCGAGAATCCACTGTCCGGGTTCCGAAGTCCGAAGCCTGACACAGCCTGGCAGGTCATGGCTGGCGGGTTTAGACGGAGTGCTCCCTCAGAGTTGGGGGCGGCGGACGCTGTGGGCGCTCTCGGGGGCGGCGCTGTGGGTGGCGCTGGAGATGATTGTGTCCCGGCTCTTCAGCGGGTTCCCGTGGAACCTGCTTGGTTCGTCGCAATACCAGATGGCGCCGCTCATTCAGATCGCTTCGGTCACTGGCATCTATGGCGTTTCGTTTCTGCTGGTTTGGGTTTCCCTTTCGTTGCTCTCGGCCGGGCTGATGGTGGTGCGGCGACCGACCGCTCGTTCAGCCTGGGTTGGCGAGGTCTTCCTGCCGATGACCGTTGTAGCGTTGGTGTTCAATTTTGGCTTTCGGCAACTCGCGACAGAATCTGTTCCTGATCGCACACTCAAAGTGACCCTGGTTCAGCCGAGCATTCCCCAGACCTTGATTTGGGACACCAGCCGGGACCGCGAGCGGTTCGAGGAATTGATCAGTCTGTCCCGACAGGCGCTGACTAACCGGCCTGACTTGCTGGTCTGGCCGGAGGCGGCGGTGCCCAGCTACGCCCGCTGGGACACGAACACTTATCCCGCTATCACCAATCTCGTCCGCCAGCATCCCGCGTGGCTGATCCTTGGTTCGGATGATCTTGGCCGGCCGGAGCATCCGGCCCATGCGGATGACTATGAGTTTTACAACGCGAGTTTTCTCGTCAACCCGGACGGCGAGTTCGTGCGCCGCTATCGCAAGCGCAACCTGGTGATCTTCGGCGAGTACATCCCGCTCGTGCGCTGGTTGCCGTTCGTGAAATGGTTCACCCCAATCGAGGGCGGTTTCACACCCGGCAACCACACCGTCCCCTTTGTGCTGACGAACCGGGACGTGAAGACCTCCGTGCTGATCTGCTTTGAAGACATCTTCCCGCACCTCGCCCGCGAATACGCCGAGGACGACACCGATTTTCTGGTCAATCTGACCAACAACGGCTGGTTTGGCGAAAGCGCCGCGCAATGGCAGCATGCCGCCGGCGCCTTGTTCCGCGCGGTGGAAAATGGTCTGCCACTCATCCGATGCTCGAACAACGGTTTGACCGCCTGGGTGGACGCCCACGGCCGCTTGCGCCAAGTCTTCCGCGACGATCGTGGCACCGTTTATGGCCCGGGCTTCATGACAGCCGAAATCCCTCTGCTGGCGCCCGGCCAAAAGCGGGCACCGACTTTTTATCATCAGCATGGCGACTGGTTCGGGTGGGCCTGCGTTGTAATCGCGGGAGTGATGGCGTTCGGGCGGCGTGCAACTTTCTGCCGACCGAACCCCGCACACCCATGAATGCAGAACACGGCATCCGCCAGATTTCAACCTGATACCAATTTGAACACCTTATGCAGTTTGGTGCCTGGAAGATGGTTTCCGTGGGATTGAGTTCTTCGACCATCTTAGCCGCCACAGGTGCCACAGGAGATACCGAGGGAACAGAGATGGATGGAAGGTCAACATACGCGCCTGCCCGATCCAGGTAATGGCAGATCTATTTCTCCGTTATCTCCGTTTCCTCCTGTTCAATCCCAAACCCATGAACCAACAGGAGGGAAAGGAGAGAACGGAGGGGGATGAAGCCACTCTCCGAGACGCTATCGCGACCATCACGCCCTGACATGGACGCAGGTGATTGCTTCGTGGGGGGCTCGCTTGATCCGATACCTGGACGGAAAATGGGAGCTGCGTGGGGGATCTGAGAATGACCGGGCGGAGGCGAAGGAGTGGATTTCTTTGTTTTGGCATGACGCGGTGGTGGCGGAATTATAGGGGAGCCAGACAATTTTCCCCCGCTGCCACCTCTGTCCCCACAACTGGTGACATGCGGGGGACAGAGGATCTGGTATCGTGTTGCTGTCCGAACGATTTCAGATTGTTCTCAGTTTAACGTGTGTCAAAGAGGCCGGATGAAATTCCGGCTTTTTTGTTGTACGGCCCAATTGATTCGGTCTGGCCAGATGCGGGTAGTCTGGCAGCAAATCCGGGCAAAGAATGGCTGCAAGGACGGCAGGAATGTCGGTAGCGAGATTCGAGGGGATTCCTGCTTGGGCTTCCGGTGTTGGATCTTCGGCTGATTTGCACCGAGGCAGCGGATTATGCCAACGCACGAGCCTGGTTTTCCTGGAGCTGGATGGCTTTACCCAGCCACGCGATGGTCTGGCCCAAGTCGGCCATGTTCCTCAATCCCTCCTCGTCTTGCTTGACATCACCCTTATCCAGGCCAACCCCCAGATTCCAATACGTCGAGCCCGGAACGATCGCCCCAGACATCAAGAACATGTGATTCATGGTGTCAAAGGCGTGCGTACCACCCCCGCGCCTTACCGCAACCACCGCTGCCCCGATTTTTCTTCGGAACAAACCGCCATTCGCAACCGCCACCAGCCCGGCACGATCCAGCAACGCCTTCATTTCCGAGGTCACATCCGAAAAATAGGTTGGCGAACCCAGGACGATGGCGTCGGCCAGGATCATCTTCTCCAGGCACAGGTCAAATACCTCCTCGCCTTTCTGTCCGCAGCGAGAGTTCTTCTTCTTGAAGCAGTCATAGCAGGCGCGGCACCCGTGGATCGGCTGGCCTCCCAACTGGATGAACTCGGTGTCCCAACCGGCTTCGGTCAACGGCTCCATCACCTTCCGCAGCAGTATTTCTGTGTTGCCGCCTTTGCGCGGACTTCCGTTGATGGCGATTGCTTTCATACGTGTTTGCTACGTTAGGGTGTTCGAGAGTCAGATTCGACTGTTTGCACAGCATAGGAATGTCCTCGGGGCGCCCTGCTGTCAAGGCTCGGTTTGCCGCGTCCGAGAACTCTACGCGCCGCGGGCGGAGCACCGATGAATCAATCCTAAGGATATTTCAGTCGGAAGAATTTGCTGCCGGCTCCGATCGTGACGCCCACCGAATTGTTCATGACGTTTGGCACCGGAGTCCAGATTGGGGGGAACAAGCTGTCAGTGCTCTCCAGGTTAAACCCAGACCCAGCGACGGCAACGTTCCAAGAGATGGTCAACGTCGTCCCGTTTCGATTAAAAGCCAGCGTTGGGTTGCCCGTCGAAGGGATGGGAATTCCTCTGGCGGATGCCGCACCGAGGGAGAGGGCTTCCTCGGGGGACATCGTCCCCTCGCGAAACTGAAGGCTGTTGACATACACGGTGTTCACCTCGTTGTCGCCCTCGCCGTCGGCGTACATCCGGACCACCGGCGGAATTGCGTGGCGCCGGTCAAATCCCCAGCGCTCACCCGTGGTCATCTGCCCGAATCTCACCCCATCGAGATAGTAGGTAATGGTGCCATCGGCGGGGTCGTTAGTATCCACCACCATATCCACCGCCACGATCAGCCGCTGCCATTGACCGCCGATGATCCAAGTGTTGCCGTCGCCTGTGTATTGGCCGCTGATGCCGATGCCACCGGTGTTGGTCCCGCCAATGTCGTTCGCCTTGATCGAGATGCTGCCATCAATGTTCCAGTCATCCACCGCCTCCCACTTGACGACCGTGTTGTAGTTGTCCCCTTGGTGCAGGTCCGGGATCATGAAATCCAAGATCATGGTGAACTGGTTGACATTGGTTCCACCGCCGTTCGGCGCCATGCCGTGCGAGCACAGGTAGCCGCGCGGTCCAATGGGGAGCGGCGGATTTTCGTCACGAGTGTATTTCATCACCTTGGCTGGTTGGCCACCGATGTCCGGGATGCCAAAGGAGGTCGTGGTGCCAAACGAAGTATGGTCTTTCATCGCTGTTTCGCCGGGCAAGTCCCCATACTGCATGTCGGTCCCCAAGGTCGCGCGCAAATCGCCCTGGTTGAAATCCCACTGGCCAGTCACCTTGTAAGCCGTGGCGTTAGCGATTCCGGCTGAGGCCATAACGATGATTCCTGTGAGGAAGACCGCCGCGACAAACCGGTGACAATTAGAACGTATATGTTTTTGCATAAACTGATAGGAATTTGCTTTTTCGACGCTCCGCGGTTCAGGGAGAATTACTGATAGGAATTTGCTTTCTGCGCGCCCGCGCGAACTCAGCGCTGCGCGGGTGAGGCACAGCGTCGCCGTTGCTAAGGTGATTAGGGAGTTAGTTTTCATTGTCTCTTATGTCTTATGTTTATTGCTGAGTTTGTTGTTTATGTTTATTGCCGACTTTGAAGTGTGCGCCCCGATCGTTTCAGATCGCACATGCCTTTGATTCTGGAGTTGGAATTGGCTAGCGTGAACTGGCGCCGGGCAGGCGATGGAACGGTCTGCGTGTTTATTGCCTTGGGCGGGCTGATGACCGATCGCGTTTGAATCGGATAGAACAGCGGTGCGAGTTCAATCAGCTTGCCGGCTTGGACGGTGACGTCTTCCCCTTTCGCCCAGATCTCATCATTCAGCAATAGCTTGAACCGCACCTTGGCCTTGGCCTTGCAGGTGGTCCAAATCCACCTGCCTCCCACAACGCGACTAAGCCGTTGCCCGTGTTCCCAGCTCAGACCGTCTCCTTGGCCGCGGATATACACTGCGTTTCCCGGTCCGACATCAACATTGGCTTCAACAATTGTCAGACGCTCAGGCGGCATCACGAGCCTCACGCGCTGGCGTCTCACCAGTTTGCGCTCCTGGTCTTTCATCGTCCTTTTCCTTGCCGAATGCTCCAGGCTGTCGGAATGTTCGTCGGAGTGCTTGGGGTCGTTGGGGTCTCCCGACAAACAGATGGGCAGGTAATTATGTGCGCGTGGATGATGCCTCTGTCGTGTCGTCCCAACCGGTTCGGCTGGCTGCGTGGGCTCAGGCACCACAACTACGAATGCATGGCTGAGCCGGCGATCGAGTTTGAACTTCGTTGCCTTCACGGTGTTCGGGAAGTCTCGGGCGAGTTCGGGGTCGTTTGTCCACGCTCCGATCGAATCGAGATAGAGGCCCGTCTCAAAACTCTGCAGCAGGATTTTTTTCATAGACTATAATTGTTGATCCAGCGTGATGGGAGTTGGGTCGGCGATCAACGGAGGTTTGGTGACATCGCGGTTACAATCTGGCGACACTGGTTCCCTTGCGGATAGCGTGTTCAGCCACTCCAAAAGCGGCTTGTCGCTTTGGGGACGACTGGAAACCCAAACCGATTTCGTCTTTTGTGCCTCGCGCTTGCGGAGCGGACTGGTCCGCTTGGGGAGTAAAAGCGCTGATCACTGGTTTGCCGTCGAATGATTCAGGAACCGGCACACCCAGCAACCAAAGCGCCGTCGCCGCTGTATCGCAGGTGTTCACGGGCCCCGCTATGGTGAAGCCACTCTTGACGTTCTTCCCCCAAGCGATCCAGGGAATGTGCATATCCTCAGGCGTATTCCGACCGTGCGTCTTACCATGCCCTCCGTGGTCGGCAGTGATAATTAGGACGCTTTGATCGCGGATGCCGGCGATCTCAATGGCCTTCAGAATCTCCGCCAAAGCCGCATCCACCTCGCTGAAGGCTTTGACCTGTTCTGGTGAACCCCAGCCATATTTATGGCCGGTGTCATCAGGATCGGTGAAATGAATGAAGCAGAGGTTCGGTTTGTGCTCAAGAATCGAGCGCGCAGCCCCATTGGCCACAATCCTGGAGACGACCGTGGGCGACTTCTTCGACTGCACTTGGCTGAACTCAAACTCGTCCACCGTGCCCGGTTGCACTAAGTGACGGAACTTTTCTTTGCCCACGAACATGGCAGTGGAAAACCCGGCATTTTTCGCCTCCGCGAAGACGGTGGGGACGCCCACGACGCCCTTTCGAGGTTTCCAGCTATTCCACAGGACGTGATGCTTGTCGGGACTCACGCCGGTGAGCATCGAAGTGTGAGAAGGCAACGTTAAGCTCGGGAAAATCGTGTTAGCAGCCCAGGTGCAGGCACCTTCGCCTGCAAGCTGTTTCAAGACCGGCATGTCGCTCTGTGCAATCACGGCGGGCTTTCCGCCATCGATGCTGATGATGAACACGTGGTCTGCACGGGGCGCACCGAATACGGCGATCGAGGCCATCCACAACACGGCGCAAACAGCGAGGCGACTGACGAACGAATACATATTGTGTAAAGTCTGCAGGCGGTACATGCCAACCGCGTGGCGATTGTGTTACGATTCCGTTACGACTATCTCTGGCTCAGGTACGGGTACGGTGGACCGGAGAGGCAAAGTGGTTCCCGGCTGTTCTGCCACTCCTGCGCTGCCTTCCGTCATAGCTCCAACTTGGCTTAGAGCGTAACTGAAGTGTTGAGCAGTAGCACGTCCGCGACGTGTTCGGACGCGGCGAAAGTCTATCCCTTGACGACAAGCTGGGCGGCCCGCCCGGCCTTCGCCGGGCGGGGGAGTGGCCGGGGGGAGGTGCCTCGACCCGGAGCCACTTGTCGATCTGCTCGATTGCACAAGCCAGCGTCCTCGTTGCGGTGTTTACAAACTGCAAACAAATGCAGACAGGATGCCGGCCATCGCATTGCGCGCCAAGAGAGGCGTTGCGCAGCGGAGTATTTGTGTGACCGTTTCGCTCTGTTGCGGTACCATTCGCAGTTCCGGATCGAAGTGGTAATGCCTCGCTCTCCGCGGTTTTGAAAGACTAGCGGATAAAGCTGGGCTGGTTTTGGAATTAAGTGTTGAAGTAATATGAAGAACTATCGGATACGCTTTCGCGGTCTGGCGTTGCTGGTGCCGTGGCTATTTGGCTCGCCGGCTTCGGCGCCGGCGGCCTCGGTGGTCATCAACGAGATCATGTTCCACGCCGCGCCGGCGGTCCCGGAAGACCCACGCAAGGAGTGGATCGAGTTGCTCAATACCGCCAGCAACAGCGTGGACCTGGTGGGTTGGCGATTCACCAAGGGGATCAGTTTCAGCTTCACCAATGGCGTCATCCCGCCGGGCGGGTGCCTGGTTGTGGCGGCGGACGTGGCGACTTTCCGGACGAATCATCCGGGCGTGACCAATGTGACCGGCGGTTGGGCTGGCAAGTTGTCCAACAACGGCGAGTCGCTCGAACTCACCGACAACTTGGGCCAAGTGGAGGACAGCGTGGCCTACGCGCCGGATGGCGATTGGGGTTGGCTGCGCCTCGGTGAGGAGTATCCCGGCCAACCGACGTGGTGGCACGGCTGGGGTTGGACCAACGCGGCCGATGGCGCGGGCAAGTCGCTCGAACTCATCAACCCGGCTCTCTCCAGCAAGCCCGGTCAGAACTGGGCCGTCAGTCTGACCAACGGCGGCACGCCGGGCCGGCCAAACTCGGCCGCCACGAACGACCTTCCGCCGATGGTGCTGGACGTGCGGCACATTCCAGCCATCCCGCGCGCCACCGACACCGTCACCGTCACCGCGCGGATTCTGGACGAGACCACCGCTGGGTTGACGGTGCAGCTCTTCAGCCGGGTGGATGGCGTGGCGGGCTTCAGTTCGACGCCGATGTTCGACGACGGCGCGCACGGCGACGGCGCGGCGGGCGACGGCTATTTCGGAGCGGTGCTGCCGGCGCGGCCCGACAAGACGGTGGTGGAGTTTTACCTCCGGGCCAGCGATGCCACAGGTCACGCGCGCACATGGCCGGCGCCGACAGACGCTGCCGGCACGCAGGGGGCCAACGCGCTTTACCAGGTTGACGAGCTGACCTATGCCGGCAGTCAGCCGGTGTATCGCCTGATCATCACCGCCAGCGAGTGGAATGCCTGGTTGAACCTCATGGACAACGTATCCAACGGCCGCTACAGCGATCCCGCGATGAACGCCACCGTCGTCCGCACCGATGGCTTGGGCACGGAGGTCCGCTACAACGTGCTGGTGCGCAACCGCGGCGCTGGCACCCGCGCCGCCCAGCCGCACAACTTCCGGCTCGACTTCCCGGCGGATCGCACGCTGCAAGGCGCCACCGAGCTTGATTTCAACACCCGCACCGTTCACTCGCAGGTCGCCGGTAACGCGCTCTTTTCGCTCGCGGGCCTGCCCAATGCCTACGGCGTGCCGGCGCAAGTGCGCGTCAATTCGGCGAACCTGGCCCACTCCGAGCCCGACGGCACCACCGACAGTTTCCAGTTCGGCTCCTACTTTTGCTTCCAATCGTATTCCGCGGATTGGACAGACGCGCACCTGCCGCAGGATTCGCAGGGTAACATCTACAAGGGCGTCTGGTACCAGGACAACATCCAACTCACCAACGGTGCGGTCTTCGACTGGCGCGGCACCAACGTCGCCAACTACCGGGTCACTTACGGCCCCACCGGGCCGACGGCGAATACCGGCGCCTACTCCAAGCAAAGCAACAAGTCGGAAGACGATTGGTCCGACCTCATCGGCCTTTGCTCCGCGCTTGGCCAGATGTCGGCCACCAATTACCTGAGCGCCGTGACTCAGGTGGTGAACATGGACGAGTGGCTGCGGTACTTCGCGGCGAATTCGCTGGTGTTGAACATGGAAACCACCCTCGGCACCGGCGTCGGCGATGACTACTCGATGTACCGCGGCGTCAACGATCCGCGCTTTCAAATCCTGAACCACGATCTCGACACCGTGCTCGGCCAGGGCGATTCGACGCCGTCCACCAACCGCTCGATCTTCAAGGCGTCGGAGATGACGACGATGGATCGCTTCCAGAAAGACCCAGCCATCGCGCCGCGCTACTTCGCCACACTGCTGGAGATGGCGAATACGGCGTTCGCGACTTCCAACCTCGACACCACGCTCGATCAGGTGCTCGGCGGTTGGGTGCCGGGCACTTACATCCAGAGCATGAAAGGCACCGCTGCGGCCCGCCGCGCGGCGGTGCTGGCGCAAATTCCGATGAGCCTGAGCGTCACCAGTGCGTTGGCGGTGACCAGCGGCTATCCCCGGACCACGACGGCCACGACGGCGCTCGGCGGCCTGGCACCCGCCGCCCAGACCAGCCGGGTGCTGGTGAACGGCGCGGCGGCGAGCTACACGCCGTGGCAGGCAAGCTGGAGCGCTTCCGGCATCGCGCTGACGCCCGGCATCAACCGCATCCTGGTGCAGGCGCTCAGCGCCAGCAGCGTTGAGGTGGCACGGACGAACTTTGACGTGTGGTACGATGACGGCAGCGTGCAGGCCGTCGGCGGCACGCTCACCCGCAACACGATCTGGACTGCTGCTGCCGGCCCTTACAGCGTCACCACGAGCCTGACGGTTCCCAGCGGTGTGACGCTCACCATCGAGCCGGGCACCACGGTTTATCTTGGCTCCGGGATCAACTTCTCCGTGGCCAACGGCGGCAAGTTACTGGCCCAAGGCACCGCCACCGCGCCGATCCGCTTCACCGTCACGCCCGCTTCTGGCGTGAGCTGGGGCAACCTGACCATCAACGGTGCGGTTGGTTCGCCGGAGTCTAGCCTCGCCTTCGCGCACTTCGAGGGCAACGGCACTGCTCCCTGCATCGAAGTCGCAGCGGGCACCGTCACGCTCGACCACGTCAGCTTCGGCACCACCAGCCGGCAATACCTGGCACTGGACGGCGCTTCGTTCCTGGTGAGCCACTGCACGTTCCCCACGGCGAGGGCGGCGTTTGAGTTGGTTCACGGCACGGCGGGCATCAAGACTGGCGGACGGGGCATCATCCGTGATTGCTTCTTCGGCGCGGTCAACGGCTACAACGACGTGATTGATTTCACCGGCGGCAACCGCGACCTCGGCCAGCCGATCATCGAGTTCTACAACAACGTTTTCATCGGCAGCGACGACGACGGGTTGGATTTGGACGGCACCGACGCCTGGATTGAAGGGAATATCTTCATGCACATCCACCGCAACGGTGCGCCCGACAGTTCCAGCGCTGTCTCGGGAGGGGATTACGATTTCGGGGCCGGCGCTGGCGGCGTCCGCACCTCGGAGATCACCATGATCCGCAATCTCATCTTTGACTGCGACCAGGCGGCGACGGCCAAGCAAGGCAACTTCTACACGCTCCTAAACAACACCATCGTCCGCACCACCAAAGCCGGCGGCGTGGACACCGCTTCTGCCGTCATAAACTTCGGTGACGACGGCACCACCTACGGCGTCGGCGGCTACCTGGAGGGTAACATCATCGTGGACGCCGAGGCGCTGGTGCGGAATTACAGCAACACGCTCTCCACCGTCACCTTCAGCAACAACCTCATGCCGCTAGCCTGGTCCGGCCCCGGCGGCGGCAACTCGACCAACAATCCGCGGTTGAAATACCTACCGCAGAACTCCGAGGTGCAGTTCACCACCTGGGAGCAGGCGCAAATCATGCACGAATGGTTCAGTCTGCTACCCGGTTCGCCGGCGCACCTCACAGGGCCGAACCAGCAGGACATGGGAGCGGTGATTCCGAGCGGCGTCTCGGTCTCCGGCCAACCAGTCTCGCCCACCGCCGCCACGGGCGCGACGCTGACGGTCGGCACGCTCATCACCGGCCACGGCCTTCCGTCCGCCGGCTTTCCGCAAGGCTCTGGTTACACGCACTACCGGCATCGCCTCGACGACGGCGCCTGGAGCGCGGAGACGCCCATTGCCTCGCCGATCACGCTCGCCGGGCTCGCCAACGGCCCGCACCACGTCGATGTCATCGGCCGGCGCGACTCCGGCGGTTATCAGAACACGGCGGAGCTTGGTGAAGACGCCGTCACCACGTCAGTGGCTTGGACCGTGGACACTACGTTGAACCGCATTCGCCTCAACGAACTGCTCGCCGACAACCGCGCCGCCTGGCACGTCGGCGAGGCCGCGCCAGACGCCATCGAACTCCACAATCCCGACGCGCTGCCGGTGGACCTCTCCGGCATGGGCCTCACCGATAGTCCGTCGCTCCCATACAAATTCACCTTCCCGCCCGGCACCGTACTCCACGCCGGCGCCTTCCTCGTCGTGGTCGCGGACACCGACAGCGGCTCAAACCTCTACGCCGGCTTCAAGCTCGACAAGGACGGCGGCACGCTCGCGTTGTTCGCCGCGCCGGGGCAAGGAGGCGCGCTGCTGGATTCCGTCAGTTACGGCCCGCAGT
>Ga0194052_1001144_pt1 | contig 15774 bp, 14 predicted proteins | sample SepL226m_MetaG_FD_160117 | JGI IMG/M metagenome (GOLD analysis project Ga0194052, IMG submission 160117) | Anoxic zone freshwater microbial communities from boreal shield lake in IISD Experimental Lakes Area, Ontario, Canada - Sep2016-L227-6m | ecosystem: Environmental > Aquatic > Freshwater >... | reverse complement strand
CTCGTCGAGTTCGGTGAAGAGCTTCGCGGCGAAGGCGTGGCGCTGGGCACGAGCGAACTACTCGACGCCTTCAGCGCCCTGCCCGAAGTCGCGTGGAACAAGCCAACGCTGTTTCGCGAAACACTCGCAGCAACACTGGCTAAGTCACCCGAGGACCGCGCGATCTTTGATCTCGTTTTCGAACGCTTCTTCTTCCGCGCGACCGAGCTTGCAGCGCTAACGACTGGCATCGGTGAAGCCGGCAGCGGCAGCGGTGACGGTGACGGTGAGGGCGGCCCGGAGATCGACGTTGACGCGCTGCGCGAGCAGATCGCACGCGCTATCGCCGAACAGAACGAAAGCGCACTCCGCGACCTCGCACGGCTCGCAATCGCCGCGTTCGCGCAGCCCGGCGAGGGATCCGGCGTGCTCGGCGTTGACGTTCAGAGGATTCGCCGCTCCCTCGGCCTGCGGACCGACCCACAAGGTGACGTGCCGCAGGACGACCCGCGCGCGGAGGGCTTGCCACGCGATGGGATCCGTCGCTTTGAGCAGCTACTGCGCCAAGAGCTGGAGCGCCAGCAGATCGAACGAACCTCATCGCTGCCGGCAGCGCGGCCGCTGCACGAGCTCGACCGCGCGCTGCCGAGCGGCCCGCTGCAGGACCTTGCCAGCGTCCACCGCGTGGTAACGCAACTGAAGCGCAGGCTAAAGACGCAAGGTCAAGAGCATCGCGGCCATCGCCGACATGCTCAGGTTGACATCCGCCGCACGATGCGCGCCTCGCTTCAAACCGGCGGCGTGCCGATCACGCTGCGCTACCGCCCCGTGCGTCCGCGCCGGCCTGAGCTGTTCGTTATCTGCGACGTATCCACGAGCGTCACGAGCGCCTCGGTCTTCTTCCTCTCGGTGATGCATGCGCTGCACGACTCGTTCCGCAAGATGCGCTCGTTCGTCTTCATTGAGCGCGTCAGTGAAGTGACCGAAGTATTTGAGCGTGAGCGCGACTTCAAAGCCGTCAGCGAAGCGATTGCGCGCGACGCTGGCGTCGCCGACATCTCGGGCTACACCGACTATGGCCGAGTCTGGGGCGAGCTGCTCGAGCAGATTCAAGACGAGCTTCACCCGCGCGCAACCGTCATCGTGCTCGGCGACGCGCGCACTAACGGGCGCGCGCCTGGAGCCGACCTCTTCGCCCAGATTGCTGCGCGCGCAGGGCGCACCTACTGGCTGAACCCTGAGCCACGCCTCTACTGGAACTACGGCGACTCAGTCATCGACACCTACGCCCAGTACTGCGAGGCCTACGAGTGTTGGACTACGGCCCAGCTCGAAAACTTCGTCAAGGTTCTTACAGCGCCGGAAGCTACGCGGCCGTAGCGGCGGCGCGATCAGCGACGCGCTCAAACCGGAGCGCGCCGTCACCGGTTAGCTCACTCGCGAGCTCGCGCTGATCGCGGGCCAGATCCTGACTCATCTCCCAGTGCTCGATCGAGCCCTGGCGCGGGAAGAGGTGGAGCGAGCGGTTGACGTAGCCGGCGCCAAAATCGAGCATTGGGCTGGTCTGCTGCGAGGGATCCGGGTTAACTGCCGTGCACTTGTCGAAGCCGCAGCGATCCATGTAGCCGATTACGCGGCAGATGTAATCGATCACGATCCCGACCTTCAGCGTCAGCGAGACGTTGTAATTGCCCATCGCGAAGGCGAAGTTGGGAACGTCGCTGAGCATCGACCCCTTGTAGGTCAGCATCTCGGGAAGCTCCACTCGTGAGCCGTCAACGGTTAGCTCAATGCCACCAAAGGCCAGCAGCTCGAGGCCGGTCGCGGTGACGATGATGTCGGCCTTCAGCAGTTCGCCACCAACCAGCTCAACGCCGTCTTCGGTAAAGCTCGCAATCTTGTCGGTCACTACAGAGCAGTCGCCCCTAGAGAGGCTTTTGAAGAGATCGCCACTAGGAACAGCGCATAGCCGCTGATCCCACGGGTCGTAGTCGGGCGCGAAGTGGCGGTCGATCTCATAATCGTCTGGCAGCTGCTGCTTCAGAGACCAACGCAGGAAGCGTTTGACCAGCTCCGGCCGCGACTGCGCGAGGTTGAAGACGAACCGCTGGCGCCAGATGTTCTTGCGCCGCGTGATGCTTGATGCGAGATCTTCGGGCAACAGTCGGTTCAGCAGGTTGGCGACGGCATCCTTGCGCGGAACGCTGATGATGTAAGTCGGCGAGCGCTGCAGCATCGTCACGTGGCTTGCCTGCTCGGCGAGCGCGGGAACGAGCGTGACGGCGGTCGCGCCGCTACCGATCACGATCACCTCCTTACCCACGTAGTCAAGATCCTCGGGCCAGGCCTGTGGGTGAATGATCGGGCCGCTGAAACGCTCCTGCCCGTCGAAATGCGGCTGGTAGCCGTGGTCGTAGCGAAAGTAGCCGCTGGCGCTGAAGAGCCAGCCGCAGGTCATCGTTATCTCTTTGCCATCAACCGTTGCCTCAACGGTCCAGATCGCTTGTTCGCTGTCCCAAGCCGCCCCCGTGACGTGGCAGCCGTAGCGGATATTGCGATCGACGCCGTACTCAGCGGCCGTGTCGCGGATGTATCCGAGCACTTCGGGGCCGTCAACGATCGCGTTCTCCCCCATCCAAGGCCTGAACTGGTAGCCAAGCGTGTGGAGGTCGGAATCGGAGCGAACCCCGGGGTAGCGAAAAAGATCCCAAGTGCCGCCGCTGGCGTCCCGCGCCTCAAGGATCGCGTAGCTCTTCTGAGGCAGATCCTCGGTCAGTCGACAGGCGGCGCCAATTCCAGAGATACCGGCGCCGATGATCAGCACATCGACGTGGCTGGGTTGTTCCATCGAGGCGATATTACTTCAGCCCCTTAAACGACAACGGGCCGCCCGAAGGCGACCCGTTGCAAAGACTCCATCTGTGGTCACAAGGACCACGGGGCCTTAGATCGTGCGCACGTCCTTAGCGCTCGGACCCTTAGGGCCCTCTTCTGATTCGAACTCCACCTTTGCGCCTTCGGCAAGGGACTTGTAGCCCTCGCCCATGATCGCTGAGTGGTGCACGAACAGGTCCTTACCGGCTTCATCAGGCGTAATAAACCCGAAGCCCTTTTCATCACTAAACCACTTAACTGTTCCAGTCGCCATCGAAATAACCTCCGCGGCTTTGTGTGCTGCTTACTCGCGGAGATGCTGTTAAGGCAATCGTGCGGGCGCTGGCACTACTTTCATCGCGCTTATGCGCGACATGACCCTTTGAACGGTAGCAGGCGGGCACTTATCCGCAAGGCATCATCACCCAGCGGCGTTATCGTGACCAACTAGAACCATTCGATGATCCGACTCCTTGCCATCGCCGCTGTCCTAGCCCTTAGCGCGAGCTTGGCGGCTTGTGGCTCTAAGCAGGACGTAGTCACTGGCCCAGGCAGCCACACCGTAAACCTGGTTCTCGACTATCTGCCAAACGCCGACCACGTAGGTATCTACACAGCCCAGGCGCGGGGTGAATTCGCCAAGGTTGGACTTAACGTCAACATCATCGCGCCGCCAGATCCATCAGCGCCTTTGAAACTGCTCGAAAGCGGCAGGGCCGACCTAGCGATCTCATATGAGCCGGAGCTGCTGATGGCTCGCGACAAGGGTGCTGCCTTGCTCTCAGTTGGCGCCATTGCCCAGCGGCCACTGACCTCGCTGATGAGCGTCAACGACAAATCTGTTGACCCGCGCAAACTAAGTCGGGCAAAGATCGGAACGGCCGGAATCCCCTATCAAGACGCATACCTCGATCAGATCCTCTCGTCGGCGGGCATCGATACGACCTCAGTCAAGAAGGTCAACGTTGGCTTCGGGTTGATACCAGCGATGGAGACGAACCGGGTCAGCGCGACTCTTGGGGCATTTTGGAACATCGAAGGTGTTCAGCTGCGGCTCAACAAGAAGCGACCGCGCATCATGCCGGTCGACCGCGCTGGAGTCCCTCCCTATGACGAGCTCGTGCTCGTGGCGCGCAACGAAACGGTCTCACGTAATGGGGAGATGATTCGCCGCTTCATCAGCGCGCTCCAACGCGGAACGCGGGCGGCTCAGGCCGATCCAGCTGCTGGCGTTGCTGCTCTGCGTGCAGCGTCGCCAAAGTTGAGCAAGCGTGACGCAGCGGCAACCGTTGCGGCAACGATTCCGGTTCTTCTTCCGCCAGCTACCAAGCCGTTTGGTTGGCAGGAAGCGAGCCAGTGGCAGGTTTTTGCCGACTGGATGAAACGGAACGACCTGCTCGCGAAACCGGTCGATAGCGCGCAGGCGCTGACGAACGAGTTTCTACCCGGTGAAGGGCTTGGCTCAGAGTCAAACCCGTAGTCGCAGCGCCTGTTCAGCGCTGCAGCATGTGAACGTCTACAAGGAACGAGCGCGATGCCGCGATCGTGCTCTGGCCCGAGCGCTTGCGACGACGCGCCGCCTTGCTGCTGCGCCTGCGCGAAACGACGGCACAGAGAACCGCGCCAGCAACAAATGATCCTCCGACGACAGCTGCTTGCGTCGCCACGAGCTCTGCTGGAGAACGGCGCACAGGAAGGGCCCTAGCTTCGTTGACTACGACCGCGTCGACCTCCTCGTCAAGCGCGTCCTGTTCGCTGCTGGCTGTACCGGTGTCAAGCATCATCAGCGGGAAGCGTAGCTTCGTTGGCGCCGGCGTGCGAACCTTCTGCGCGCCAAGGGAAGGCGTCTACGTCCGGAAGCGATGGTTCTGCACCTTCTACGAGGATCCGCTCGTAGAAGCGGTAGCGCCGCACGACGGTTCCCCCCATCCCCTCCATCGCGCGGTTCATCGACTTGTTGGTCTCCAAGATCCAGCCGGTTTCGCCGCCCGTCTGCGGCGTGCTTTCGGCCGATTCGTAGTGCATCTCGTAGAGCCGTGCCGCTACGCCAGCGTGCTGGTACTCGGCCTTGACACCGAGCGCAAAGACGCGCACGCGATCGATCTTCTTGCGCGCAAGAAGGATCTTCAGCCAGCCGAAGGGAAGCAGCCTTCCATTACCGGCCGCCTTGATCGCTTGGTTGAAGTCAGGAAGCGTCAGTGCGGCGCCTACCACCTCGCCGGTGTCGGTCTTCTCGGCGATCATCGCCCAGTTTTCGTCGAGCACGAACTTGAGGTTCTCAGCGTAAGCCCGCGCCTCTTTCTCGCTAAGCGGTACGAAGCCCCAGTTGCGCTCCCAGGCCGCGTTGTAGACCTCAAGGAAGCGGCCAACTTCGGCCTGCAGCTCCTTCTTGCGCATTGGGCGACAGACAATCCCGTGCTCAGTCTCGACCTTGCCGGCCATCTCCCAGATTGCGGGGTGTACGTCGGCCTTGCCGCTGATCTGTAGATCCCACATCAGCGTGTCCATCGCTTTGCGCAGGCCGCAAGCCTCTTCGAGCAGCTTGCGGTAATAAGGGAAGTGCCATTCGGTGAGGATGATCGGCGTTAGCTCGTAGCCCTCGATCAGGAGCCCGCACTCGTCGTTGGTTGAGAAGCTCATTGGGCCAACCATTCGGTCGCGACCACGCTCGCGGTTCCACTCAGCGGCGGCGTCAATTAGAGCCGTAGCTGCCTCTCCATCGTCCTCGCATTCAAAGAAGCCGAAGAGGCCCCATGTGTTGTCCTGAAACTCGTTGAGATTGTCGTCAACGTGCGCCGAAATCCGGCCTACGACTCGGCCGTCACGGTAGGCGAGGAAGAGCTGAACTTCGGCGTGCTCAAAAAATGGGTTGTGCTTCGGATCAATGTGCTGGGCGCGTTCAAACCGCAGCGGCGGGACCCAAGTAGGCTCCTCAGCGTAAAGGCGATAAGGAAACTCGAGAAACTCCTTACGCTCAGACTTCGTTTCCACCGACCTAATCTCTACGCTCATTCGAAGCAGCCTATATGTCCAGCACTCAAGTTGACCTTTTCGCCAAAGTCCGCGGCCACGAACGTGAGCTGCAACTCCGCGCAGCGCGCGATGCGGACCTGCTGCCCTACTTCCGCCTGCTCGACGGGCCGGCACGACCGGTAGTGACGATGGAGGGGGCCGAGAGGATCATGCTCGGCTCAAATAACTACCTGGGACTGACCGGGGACGAGCGCGTGATGGACGGCGCGCGCGAGGCGCTGGAGACCTACGGCACCGGGCTCACAGGCTCGCGGCTACTAAACGGAACAATCCCTCTTCACATCGAACTGGAGCGCGAGATCGCCGACTGGATCGGGACCGAGGACGCTCTTGTGTTCACGACCGGTCACCAAACGAACCTCGGGACGATCGGAACAATTCTTGGTCCCGGCGACACCGTAATAGCTGATTCGGGCGACCACGCATCAATCCTCGATGGCTGCATCCAGTCGAAGGCAAAACTGCGACCGTTCCGCCATAACCGAATCGACAAGTTGGAGCGCGCGCTAGAGCGAGCAGCCGACGACGGCGGTGGCGTCCTCGTCGTGGTCGACGGCGTGTTCTCAATGGAAGGCGACATCGCTCCGGTTGATCAGATAGCCGAGCTTTGCGCCGCCCATGGCGCACGGCTATTGGTTGATGACGCGCACGGCGCTGGCGTGCTAGGGGCGCGGGGTTCTGGCGTGCCGGAGCTATTGGGCGTCGAGGACAAGGTCGACCTACGGACCGGAACGTTTTCGAAGTCGCTGGCATCATGCGGCGGCTTCGTTGCTGGAGATTCTGAGGTGATTGATTACCTGCGCGTGTCAGCGCGGGCCTACCTTTTCACCGCATCGGGCGTCCCTGCTGCTGTCGGTGCAGCGCTTGCAGCGCTGCGGGTTGTTCGCTCCGACGAGGGGCCTGCGCTCTTCTCAGCGGTGCTCGACAACGCTCGCTACCTGCGCGATGGGCTCGAAGCGCTCGGCTTTGCCGTCGTTCGCGCGCAAACAATAGATTCGCCAGCCGCTCAGCTCGATGCGCCCGGCGTCCTCGGTGGCAACATCGTCACGCCAATTGTTCCCGTTTTAGTAGGCGATGACTGGAAGGCAGTGCTTCTCTGGCGCGCGCTCTACGACGCAGGTGTATTCGTCAACACCGCGCTCCACCCCGCCGTCCCTCCAAGCGGCGCCCTGCTGCGAACGAGCGTGATGGCAACCCATGACCGCGCCACTCTCGATAACGCGCTGGCGGCGTTCGAATCGGTCAAGGCGAGCTTCGAAGCTGAGCACGGCCCACTTCCCGGACCGGGCGACCACTGAGCCGTTAGACGTAATTTCACGAACCATCGCCGTGACTTTTTAGCGCTCTGAGCGCGCAAATCGTTTACAGCATGTTGACGATTCATCGTTTTCTTTCGTAGGTTGAGGGAGTCGGTTGCTTGGCAGCCGCGGAGGGGGAGCGGGAGGCGTGAGTCGGTGCCGTAGGGCAACCCGGCGAAGCTGCCAAGAAGCGCCCTTTACAACTTGATTCGAGCGGCCCCTACGCCGCGAAGAAACCGTCCTGACCTTGACTATTTAGGCGCGCTGATTAGCGCGTTAAGGAGCCCCTATGACGCAGACCGTGAGTAAGGCCGCAGCACCTCAGCACCTCCGCGCTTTGGAACGAGCGAACACGGTGCGCCTGGCAAGGGCCGAGCTCAAACGTCGGATCGCCGCGGGCGACACTCTCGCCGCCGAGGTAGTAATCGAATCACCCTGGGAAGCACAATCGATGACGGTCTCCGACCTGATCACAAGCCAGCGCAGGTGGGGCCGTGCTCGCTGCCGGCGCTTGCTCCAGAGCATTCCTATCTCAGAGCAGAAGACGATCGGATCGATGACCGAGCGTCAACGCCAGGCACTAGCTGCCGCGCTTCCGAGCGACTGAGCGAGCGCTAGTCGCCGGGGGCGACGATCTCGATGATCTGCCCATCGGGATCGCGAAAGTAGACCGAGCGAAGCCGGTCGCGGTTGAAAGTCTCAGTCGTCGGTATCTCTCGCTGCTGGAGGTACTCGCGCCAAGCCTCGACCTCGGCCGCCGAGTCAACCGCGAACGCTAGGTGATGAACTCCGCCCCACCCCTGCGTAGCCTTCTCCATCCCCGGATATTCGAGGAAAGTAAGCCGCAGCGCCGGTTCCCCGCCGCCAGCGTGAGGGTCGCTTGAGAACCAGAAGTGACGGGCCGCCGGGTCGTCAGCGTTGACACCCTCTTCAACCAGCGCCATCCCCAGCATGTCGCGATAGAAGGCCGTCGTGCGCTCAAGGTCGCTGCAGATAAGGGTTGCGTGATGAATCCCGGTCAGCCGCATTGGCTGTGCGGGGCCAAGCGAAGAGCCACCATCGGGCGCCGGAAACTGTGAATCGCTCATGCTCGCCATGCCATCCCCCCCGATCGGCTACGGAAGAGATTACGCAGCAGCCACCAAATAAGCCCGAACGTGACTGCCGCCACAGCCAGCACAACGACCTTTGAGAGGCCTGTAAGCAGAATCACCGGGAGTGCCAGCGCGACGGCAGCACAAGCGGCGATCAGAACCGAGTGCGAGCGATAACCGGCGAGATGTTCACGCAGACAAAGCTCCAGCGTCGAGATCACGATTAGGGCAAGTCCAAAGCCGATCAGTAACCCGCGCGGCGATCCACCGAGTAGCGCTACGGCGATAACGATGATGCCGACAAAGATGCAGATCTCGTTTAGTGGAACCGGCGCCCACGGCGGTTTGGGCGCCTCGTCGAGCCGGGCACGTCGACGGGCTGCCGGATCTGGCTTGGGGCGCGCCGGCGCGGGCGCCGATGAACGTTCCTCGCTGGTGGCGGCAGGCACCTCGGAAAGACCGCGTTTGCGGCTTCGCCTTCCCATGTCAGGTGGCTAAGGGGCAACCGGAGGAGAGCTTGACACGCCACCAACCCATCAGCCGACCCATCGGGCCTAGCCGCGGGGCGACGCTCCAGACGCCGCAGCCACCTACGCCCAACTCACGCTGCGTGATCCTAAGCCGCCGGTGCTTAGCGGGGTCGCGGAGCATCTCCGTCAGAAGTTCATGAGCCAGCGCACGCTCCTGCTCACGCGCCGCTAGCGCGCTGCGCGCCTCGCACAGCGATCCAACCAGTCCGTCGCGAAGCAGCTCCAGCTCGCCAAGGCTCTGCACTCGTGGCCCTCGAGGCATTAGCTCCGGAAGCTCTAGCCGATCCGGGAAGGCTTCACAAACGGCGGCGCTGAGCAGGCGATCGAGCTGCCCGATCTGGTCAAGCAAGCTGCGGCGCGCGGCGCGTTCGCTCAGCTCGAGCGTCGGCTCGTCAAGCAGGTCGCCAGCGGCGGCATAGTCAATTAGTAGTGCAGCCATATGCGAAGTCTAACCAGACGAGGAGCGGTCAGCTACCGCTTATCGCTTCGGCGGCAATCGTCAACGCTTCGTCGCTAGCGATCGCACTCACGCCCGGCACGGCAACAGCAACGAGCAGGATCTCTGCGCCTGTGCCGGTGACTGCCATAGCCACGTCTGGCTGTTCGAATAGTTGGCAGAGCGCTCGCTCGCGATCGGCCAGAATCAGCGTGCCAGGAGGGAGATCAGCACCGCCAGCCAGCTCACCGGCAAGTGCCTGGCGGATCTCGACCGGCGGCGCCACCGCTGCTGCCTCAAAGGCAAATACGGGAACTGAGGTCTCAAGCAGCGCGAGCAGAAGAGCGTCGCTGATGCGATCGCTCTGGCGATTGCCACCAGCTAGCAGCCGCGAAAGTGCTGCCTGCTCGACATGCGTTGGTTCAAGGTCGGGGTCGATCCCAATTTGGCGGTAGAAGCTGCGGTAGGCGGCTGGGATCTGCTGCTGGCGGAGCTCAATCGCCTGCCGGCCGCTGAAACGACTCGCGAGCGTATCGAGCCGCTCTCCGACGCCAGCGTCGCAGCGATTGTCGCTACAGATACACCTTCGCCACTCGGCCCGAAGCCCTGGGAACTCCTGATCTAGTTCGATAGCCACTCACTTGCCCCCGCTCAGCTCACCAAAGCGCGCCTTTAGCTGACTTGCGTTGACCTGGCCAATACCTACGCCCGCGACCGTGCCGCCAGGCTTCAGGTAAACGATTTGAGGGCAGACCGCGACGCCATAAAGGTTTGCGAGTGCCCCATCGCGGTCGTTAGCCAACGCAACCTTCCAGCGGTGCCTAGCGGCGAGCGCCCTCGCCGCGGAGCGATCCCCGGCGATCACGATTCCGGCAACGCGGATTCTGGGATATGTAGCTGCCGCCGCGATAACCCGATCGAGCGTGTCAGCGCAACCCCCATCGCTGTCATCTATGAACACCAGCGCCGCGGGATGGCCTCGCACCAACCTGCACGAGTTCAAAACCCCTGGACCGACCACGCTGCACGCTGCCTTCGCTGTCGCAGTTGCTTGAGAGAGCTGCGTAACGTTGACATCGCCTTCCAGACCCGACGCCACCAGCGGCGCCGCGAATTGAATCATCGGCGTGCCGACTGCGGGCCCTGTTGACGAGCCGTGCTGGCCGGTCACGGTGTTGTAAGTGACGTAGGCGAGCAGTAGAACGAGCGCGCCCACAAGCAGTATTCCCGGCAGGCGAGTTTTGGCGCCCGTTGGCTTACCTGGTTCGATCGGCCGCTGGTAGCTCACCTTGAGCTGCCGCTGGTCGGCAGGCGACGGCTGAGCGATCCTACGCGGCGGCGCAGCTCGCCCGGCTCGGCCAACATTAGGACGGCGGGCAAAACAACCAGCACACCGATGAGTGCAACGCCAAGATCGATAACGGTCACGAGACCAAAGTCGCGCAGCATTCGGATGTCGGAGAGCACGAGAACGGCAAAACCAGCGATCGCGGTTGTCCCCGACGCGACTACGGCGGCGCCTGTCGACGCATAGGTGGCGCGAAGTGCGTCGGCCGGCCCCAGCCCGTCACCGCGTTCGCGCCGGTAGCGCTCGCTGAGCAGCACGCTGAATTCGGTCGCGATCGCCACGACGAGCGTCCCAAGCACGACCGAGAGCGGGTTAAGCGGTATTCGCGTCGCAAACAGAATCAGCGCCGACCAGCCTGTAGCTAGCGCGATCGGCACCAGCGGGACGACAGCGCGTCGCCAGCTGCGCAAGGCAAGCAGCAAAACAATCCCGACAGCAAACAGACTTGCCAGCAGCGACAGAGCCCGTCGCAGCGGCGATGCAAGGCGGTCGTTTGCCGCTGCCGTCAGCACCGGCAAGCCGGCCAGCCGCGCGCGCACGCCAGGCGGTGGGTTGAGCTCGCTTTGCATTATTCGAAGGACGTCAAACTGGCGATTGAGCGCCATCAGCCGCAGTCCGAAGGCCAGCGTTGCGGTCTTCCGGTCTGGGGCGATGACGTTCTGCGTCAAATAGGTCGGGACGGCTCCCAGCAGCGCGTTGACGCGCTGCTGGGACGCCACAGACGCCTTTGTTGTGAAGAGGTCAGGAAGTGAGAACGCTGGGCAAAGGTCGGATCCACGGCAGCCGCGCTGGGGGTTGTAATTGAGCCGCTTCAGAACTCGGGCCTGATACTCGGTCATCCAGGCCACGACAGTCGGCGACGCAACGTTCTCAGCTTCGACTAGCACGTTGACCTCTCCCCCAACTCCACTCACCTTCTGCAGCTGCTGGAGGTCCCGCAGGGCGGGCAGCGATGACGGGACAAGCTTCTGCACGTCCGATTCCACCGCAGTCTGCGTATCGAGCGCCCAGCCAGTTACCGCCAACACTGCAGCTACAGCGAGAACTCGTCCTGGCCGTGAGGTTGAGATCCGCAGTACCGCCGCCGACCAAGCGCTCAGGCGTCTTGCCACCGCCCGCCAAGGAGCGGTGGCCGCGATCATCGCTCCGGCATCATTCCACGCAGCGCCAAGGGTCGCGGCGGCCGACGGCTTTTCAGTGGATCGTCGCTCGAGCAACGCACCGGCAGCGACACCGAGCGTCAGCGCGCAGACCAGCGCGAGCGAGATGCCGATCACCAACAGCAAGCCAAAGTCGCGAATCATCGGTACTGGCGAGAGCACCAGTACAAGGAAGCCTGCTGCCGTGGCAGCAGCAGCGGCGACAATCGTCGGCGCGCCGCGCGAAGCGATCGCGCCGACCGCTGAAGCAAGCGGCGGGCCCTGCTCATCGAACCGGGACTGCAGCTGAATTGCGTAGTCGACGGCCAAGCCAATGAGGATCGGCACGATCGCGATCGAGGCCATCGTCAAACCGATCCCGCTAATCGCCATCACGCCGAAAGTCAGCGCCACCGACGCGAGCGCAACGACTAACGGCAACAGACGCAGTCGCGAGCGGAATACAACGCCCAACGTCAGCGCCATCACAAGAACCGCAGCGATCAGCAGAATCAAGATCGACCGGGAGATCGAATCGCTCAGCTCGCCGATCAAGACCGGCGCACCGGTCACTTGGTACGTACCGTCGGACAGCGCCCACTGTGGCATCTGCGTCGCGGCCCGGATGTTTGCGATCGCGGCCTTGCGTTGCTTCTCGCTGAGGTTGCTGTACAAGCGAACCTGGATCAGCGCCCCTTGAGAGCTAGGGAAGATCGTCGCGAAGCGCGCCTTCGGGGTGCCTGCAGCGCGCGTGCTGTCAAAGATCAAGCGGGCCAGAAACTGCGGGTCGTTGAGCGCCGGGACCCTCGTCAGCCCGTAACGAAGCGCCAACCCCGCGAGCTGCTGAAAGTACGACGCCGCAACCTGCTGGCGCGCCTGAGCGCCAGCAGCGGCAGCGGCTTCCTTGCTCTGCCCTTTCGCCAGCGCGTCGCTATATGCCGCACGAGCCGCCGCCGCCGTCTGCTGCTTCTGCTCGAGCGCGAAACTGCGGAGCTGATCATCGATCTGGTTGACAGCCTCGTTAATGAAGGTTCCGGGGCCAAAGACGACCTTTGCCGGCTTGGTCGCTGCGAGCCGCGCGCACGGGCCGCTCGGCCCACCAGGAGGCGCAGCACCCTTGGCGATATTCCCGGCCAGACAACCTTCGAGCCCAAAAACTCGCCCGAGATCTGAGCCAAGCGCGATTCGCACCGTCGACTCGCGGACAACTACGTAAACGGCGTCATCGCCAAAGCGCTTATGGAAGAGGTCGGTTGCCGCGAAACCCGGTGTTGACGTTCCCACCAACGTTGCAGTCTCGGCACTTGGCTCGAGCCGAAGTGCGAATAGCGCGCCCGCAACGGCGAGCACCAAGACCGAGAGCGACACCGACACCGGCCGCCGCGCGGCGAAGCCCATTACCGCTGCTAACAGGCGAGAAACCATCACGCCAAATTACCGCTGGGGAGCGATCCCCGCGCCATGCCGCGCCAAGCGCTTAGGGAATGAGGCTCGGCGTCACAACGCCGGGGTTAACCTGCGGGAAGTAGAAGCCAGTGCCGAAGACAGGCCCCTGGAGCGAGCAGGCAGGCGCTGCGACGTTGGTTGGGTCGCCAGCGCCGCCGCTGTTGTCGTTGAATGCGTAGCCGGTAATCCGGGCGCTTGCCGTCGGCCCGAGCGTGGCCTGCGAGCTGGCGGATAGGCCGGCGGTTATCCCACTCGTGCAGTTCGTCGTTTGGTAGACGGGCATGTTGGCCGTGGCCAGACGGTCAAACGAGCGCGGTAGCGGATACGGGTTCGAGCGGCTTGATTTCACGCGCGACGGATATGAAGCCAACGACTGAGGGCTGAACGGGTTCGTCACGCGCAGGTACTTGACCGCCTTGCCATTGAGGTCGGCTTGGGCGTTGGTAGCGGCGGCGGCGTTGCCGAGAGCGGCCGTAATCTCGTTCGGGTAGGCCGATGCGTACTGGAACAGTGGGTTGAGGTTGGCCGCGAGCGGATCGACGGCCTGCAGCAGCGGCGGCGTGATCGCAAGGAAACTGTCGGTAGCTGGCAGCCCCTTCTCTGACGCAGTGATCGCCGGGCCAAGCCCGATGAAGAGGTCATTCAGGTCGGGCGCAACTGCAGCGAGCGCAGCAGCAGTAGGTGCTAGCTGCTTGGCGACCGGCTGGAGCTGAGTCACCAACGGGTTGGTCGTGTTGGCGAAGACAACGAGCCGATCGAGCGTCAAGCGCGACTCGCGCTGGAACGTCGGCAGCGCAACGAAGGTCGCCGCCAACTGCTGGTTGGCAGCCGCCGTGGTGGAGAAGACACGGTTCGAGTTGACGACCAGACTGCTGAGCTGCGTGCCGCGTGCGCTGAGTGCTGAGAAGACGACGCCGGTGTCGTGGATAAGACTGCTCAGCGAGGCCTGGTCCTTGTTCAGAACCTTGGCAAGACTCGTCGCCTGCTCCTCCAGCGGCGCGAGCTGAGCAAACGCATCGTTGAGGTCTCGCCCATAGCCAGCCCCTGCGATCGCCAGCTGCTGCTGCCAGGTGTCGAACGCTGCCCGCGTCTTGGGATCAAACGCTCGGAAAATCTGATCGAGCTGCACCGACGGTTTGATATTCCCCCTTGGGAGCGTTCCGTTATCAGGTACGAACGGCCCATTCGGACTACCAGGGGTCAGCTCGACGTAGGTCTCGCCAAGAAGAGATTTAGCGCGCAACATCGCTCGCGAGTTCTGCGCCACCGGCGAATACTGCGGCAGCATCTGGATCACGACGTTCGAATTACCGCTGGTTGGATCGGTGGTGATCGACTTGACCGTGCCCACACGGACCCCTGAAATCCGCACGTCAGCTTCTTGGGCAAGCTGCCCAGCCTCCTTGAACGGAACCGTCAAGCGATAGCCATCGGGCTTGAGCGGCGTAGGCCCGCCGAATGCGACCCAGAGGTAAAGGAGCAGACCAAAGCAGGAGAGTGCAAAGAGCACCATTGTCATGATCCGGGCGAGACTTGGGGCCTGTTTGTTCATCGTCCAGCCCCCGTCTGTGTTGTCGTCGTCGGCGGTGCCGTGACTGTGGCCGCGGGGGCCTGCTTGGTTGGCGTTGTGGCGGTGCGCCCCGCCTGTTGCCTTTGAACCGTTTGGCGAGCGAGCTCGTTGCCGCGCGCGACTGCCGAAGCAGACGAAGCCGACCCGCATACCGCGCTCGTCTTCGGCGCGTTCAAGAGCTGGATCAAGGTCCCGACTTCGGGGTTACTGCGGCCAATGCCCTCGAACAGAGTCAAAGCGTCACAGGAGCCGAACAGCGTGCCGCGGCGAAGCGGTCCGTGGGCATCCTGCGCGCTCAGCATCGACGCGCTGAGGTGGTTGCCCCAAGCAAGCCAGTAGAGGTAGCCCTCCTGCTGACCTGGCGGGTTGTAGGCCAAGTCATTGGTGATTGTGTTGAGAACCGTGAACGACTTATCTAGCTGCGGCGCCGTGGCCGCAAGGTCGGCGGCAGCTGGCTTAAGCGCCGCGACTGTTGGGCCGGCCTCAGCAGTGAACGGCCGCAGCTGGTCCTTGATCACCGGCGTAGTTGCCTTCGCAAACGCTTGCAATGTCTTAAGCGACTCGGCGGTTCCAACTGCAGTCGGCTCGAGCTTGGATAGCGCGGGGCCCATCTGGCTCGTCAACGCATTGCTGCTGATCACAGCTTGGTTGGTCGCGCTCAGGGCACTCGGCAGCAGCGACAATGTCTTGCGCAAGTTGGCCTGCTCGCTCGCGAAGACGGTAAACACGTCGTTCGACGAGCGGACGAAGCGGGCGAGCTGAGTATCCCTCGCACCGAGCGCTTCGGAGAGCAAACGGAAGTTATGAATGCCGTGCTTGATGTAGTCCTGCCGCTTGCCCAGCTGAGTTCCGATCTCCGCGAGGTAGACAGCCGCCGGATCGAAGCGTTTGAGCGTTGCCGAAAGCTCAGTCGCGTTGCCCTTGAGGCCTTGACCGCCACCGTTGATGAGCAGCTGCAGGTAGGCGCGCGTGTCGGCGTCGAGTCCGGCGAGAATCTCATCCGGGTTCACGTTGGGCAGCGTTCTAG
>Ga0194052_1001142_pt1 | contig 15786 bp, 11 predicted proteins | sample SepL226m_MetaG_FD_160117 | JGI IMG/M metagenome (GOLD analysis project Ga0194052, IMG submission 160117) | Anoxic zone freshwater microbial communities from boreal shield lake in IISD Experimental Lakes Area, Ontario, Canada - Sep2016-L227-6m | ecosystem: Environmental > Aquatic > Freshwater >... | reverse complement strand
GACGTACCCCCGCCCACCCTCGGCGCCCGCTACACACCGCAGGACGAGCTGCTGGCCTACGTCCGCGCCCTGGCCGCAGCGGCCCCGGACCGGGTGAAGCTGACCACGCTGAGCCGCACCGAGGAAGGCCGGGAGCAGCCCTTCCTGGTGATCACGTCCCCCGCGAACCTGCGGCGCCTCGACGAGCTGGTGGCCCTCAACGCCAAGCTGGCGGACCCCCGGACCTGCACCGAGGACGAGGCCAAGCGCATCACCGAGACCAACCCCGTCTTCGTGTGGCTCGGCTACTCCGTCCACGGGGCCGAGGCCTCTGGCTCCGAGGCGGCCCTGGCAGTGGCCTACCACTTTGCCGCGGCCCGCTCGCCTGAAGTGCTTGGGCAGCTCGACCGGGTGGTGCTGCTGCTGGACCTGACCCAGAACCCGGACGGCAGGGCGCGCCATCTCCAGGCCGTGACCGAGGCCACCACGCCCTTCAACGTCAGCGATCCCCAGGACGCGCAGAACACGGCCCGCTGGCCCGGGGGCCGCTTCAACCACCGCCTCTTCGACCTCAACCGCGACTGGGCCTGGCAGACCCAGGGCGAGTCCCGCGCCAAGACCGCCGCGTTCCTGCGCTGGCGGCCCCAGGTGGTGGCGGATGTCCACGAGATGTGGCCCGAGACCACCTACTACTTCCCGCCCACCATGCAGCCCATCCACGAGGCGCTGCCCGGGGCCGCGTCCAACCACTGGCAGGCCGCTTTCGGCACGGGCCTGGCCAAGGCCTTCGACGCCCGGGGCTGGGCCTATTTCCGCCGGGATGTGTTCGACCTGTTCTATCCCGGCTACGGCGACACCTGGCCCACCTTCCACGGGGCCGTGGGCATGACCTTCGAAGCGGCGGGGCAGTCCGGCCTGGCCTACAAGCGCCTGGATGGCGAGACCGCCACCCTGGAGGACCGCCTGCAGCGCCACACCGCTGCCAGCCTGGCCACGGTGGCCACCGCCGCCGCCGAGCGTCAGGCCCTGCTCTGGGACTTCCAGCGCACCCGGCGCGAGCGCGTCGCCCTGGGTGACCGGGCCGGAGCCTTTTTGTTGGCCGAGGGCGAAGACCCGGGCCGCACCCGCGCCCTGGTGGCCCTCCTGGAGCGCAACGGCCTCGAGGTCCAGCGCACAGCCACGGAGCTTCCCGCCGAAGGCCTCGAGTCCATCGGCCTGGCCCGCGCTACCACCCTGCCCGCGGGCAGCTACCTGGTGGCCCTGGACCAGCCCAGCGGCGGCCTCGCCCAGGCCCTGCTGGAGGGTGAGGCCCACATGGGCCCCAAGCCCACCTACGACCTCTCAGCCTGGAGCCTGCCCCTGGCCTTCCACGTGCCCGCCTGGCGCGCCAAGACGAAGCCCAAGGTCGCCGCGGCCAGCGCTGCCCCGCCGGTGACCGCGGACCTGCCCGAGACCGCCTGGGGCTACCTGCTCCCCGCGGGCCGCGACGGCGTCGAGCGGACCCTCGGCACCCTGCTGCAGGAGGGCTTCAAGGCCACGGCCCTGGCGGAACCCGCGCTGCTGCGGGGTCAGACCCTGGGCGCCGGCACCATCATCCTGCCCCTCCGCACCAATGCCGCCAACCTGCGGGTGCGGCTGCAGGAACTGTCCCGCCGGAACGGTCACCCGGTGCTGGCCACGGACACGGCCATGATGGCCTCGGGCCCGGACCTGGGCTCGAACCGCACGCTGCTGCTGAAGGCGCCGCGCATCGCCGTGCTCATGGACCGGCCCGCCAACCCCGCGGCCTTCGGCGCCGTGGCGCATACCCTCATCGAGGCGGACCTACCCTTTGTCCAGCTGCGCGCAGACCGCCTGGGCAGCACCTCCCTGACCCGCTTCACCCACGTGGTCGTGGTGGACGACGGGGCCCAGGGCAAGGGCTGGCAGCGCAGCCTCGGCGAGGGCGGCGCGGCCAAGCTGAAGGCCTGGCTCCAGGAGGGCGGCACCCTGCTGGCCTTCCAGGGCGGGGCTGCCTACGCCTCCCGGGCGGGCCTCACTGCCACGGGCTTCCACCTGCTGGGCAAGGAGGCCGAGGAGGCCCACCTGAAGGAGAAGGACCCCAAGCGCGAGACCCCCAAGACTGATCCTGCAGAGCTGGTGCAGCCCTGGGACAAGCGGGAAGACCGCGCCCTGGCTGAGAGCATCCCCGGCGCCTATCTGAAGGCGCGGGTGGACGGCAGCCACCCCCTCGCCTGGGGCCTCCACGCCGGCCAGGGCGCCGCCGTGCTGGACGTCAACGATCCCATCCTCGAACTGAGCGTCGGCGGCGAGAACCCGCTGCACTACGCCAAGGAGGACCTCAAGGTCTCGGGCCTGGTTCCCAAGGCCCTGGAGGCGCGCCTGCAGCAGAGCGCCTACGCCCTGCGCGAGCACTCCGGCCAGGGCACGGTCATCCTGGTGGCCGGCGATCCGGTCTTCCGGGCACAGGCGCCCTTCACTCGGCGCCTGTTCTTCAACGCCATCTTCTTCGGCGCCTACCGTCCCACCCCGGAGTAGAGGAACCCATGGGCCTGAGCACCACCCTCGCCATCACCGGAGCCTCGGGCTCGGCCTTCGGCGTGGCCGTGCTGAAGCGCCTCTCGGCGAGTCCCGAGGTAGCGCGCATCGCGCTCCTGCTGTCACCCACGGGCAAGCGCTGCCTCCACGATGAGACGGGCCTGACGCCCAAGGACCTCGCCGCCCTGCCCAAGGTGGAGCTGCGGGACGAGCGGGACCTGGGTGCCGATATCGCCTCGGGCTCGTTCCGGCAGGACGGCATGGTGCTCCTCCCCTGCAGCGCCGGGGCCCTGGGCCGTATCGCCGCGGGCACCAGCGAGACCCTGGTGAGCCGCGCCGCAGACGTGTGCCTCAAGGAGCGCCGCCCCCTGGTGCTCTGCCTGCGGGAGACGCCCCTGAACCGCATCCACCTGGAGAACATGCTGCGGGTCCACGATGCTGGCGCCATCGTCATGCCCCTCATGCCCGGCTACTACAGCGGCCCCAAGACCATCGACGACCTCTGCGACACCTTCGCCACCCGAGTGCTGGATCAGCTGGGCCTCTCCGAGGCTGATGCGCGGCGCTGGAAGGGCTGAAATCAGGTTCTTCCGGGATTTCGGGGAATGCAATTTAACCGCAGAGGACGCAGAGGGCACAGAGAAGTGCCTCACTGACCCGTTGGCTGGGCTGCATGCCGATGCTAAAGCCCGCATCGCTGGAGCCCGAGCGGCCTATCCCCTTGATCCCCGTTTTCAAGAACTGGACAGAAGGAACAGGGATGCAGGGGATGAAGGGGATAGCAGAAGGAACAGCTGTGAGAGCGGATCTGCAGCCCCCCCCTCCGCGACCCTCCGCCCTCTCGTCCTTTCTCTGCGAGAGTTGTTTTCTTTATCTCTTTACCCCTGGGACAGGCGCAGCAGGACTGAATGGCCTACCCCACGCCCTCCATCAGCGCCTGTTCTTCGCGCTGGGCCTTGCGGGTGGACCAGAAGGCCCAGAGGGCGCCGAGGGCGCCGGTGGCGGCGCCGACGCCGGCCAGCAGGAGCATGCTGCCCAGGCTGAAGAAACCCAGCCGGGCCAGCTCGACCAGCATGGGAGAGATGCCACCCACCCCGCGAGAGACCGGGAGCCAGCAGCTGAACAGTCCCAGCAGCGCCAGCAGGCTGCCGCTCAAGCCCAGAAAGGCCCCCTCCAGCAGCAGCGGCGTGAGGATGAAGGCCTCGGAAGCCCCCACCAGCCGCATGATCGTGATCTCCTCCTCGCGGGCCAGGAGGCTCATGCGGATCACGTTGCCGGTGGCGAAGCCCGCCGCGAGCAGGAGGATCACGCCGAGGGTGGCCAGGGCCGAACGCAGCATGCGGGCCATGCGATGGAGGCTCTCCATGCGCTCCTGGTCCACCAGCACATCGCCCACCCCGGGCAGCCCCCGGAGGCTGGCGCCCACTTCCACCGCCCGCCCGCCCGTGGCCAGGTCCGGGCGCAGGGTCAGTTCGAGGCTCTCGGGCAGGGCGTCCTGGCCAGCGCTCTCCAGCAGCAGGCCCGCCTCCCGGGTGGCGGCCATGAAGCGCTTGCGGTTCTCCCCCTCGCTGACCCGGTGCACCTCGCGGAACCGGGGATCGCGCTTCAGGCGCCGCTCGGCCTCATCGAGGGACTTCCCTTCACCAGCGTAGGCCACCACCTTGGCCATGCCCTCCAGGCGGTTGACGAAGCGGTCGAGGCTTTCCACCGCGAGCAGGCCGCCACCCGCCAGCAGCAGGCCCGAGCCGAGCGTGAGCACCGCCAGGAAGTACTGCCCGCGATGCCGGTAGAGGTCGCGGAGGACATCCTGGAGCAGCAGCCCCAGCAGGCGGAAGAGTGTCACGAAGCGTTTCCGTCGATGGCGAGGCCCCGGAACACGGCGGTCGTGGGAGATACGGAGACAACCTTGGCGGCCGTGCCGCCCATGGGTGACTTCCAGAGGTGGATCTTGCCGTAGGCTGTGGTGCCCTGGCCGCTTAGGCCGGCCAGCCAATCCTTTGTGCCGGCGTGAGCGAGGACCCGGAGGTCCGCCTGGGCCGTGGCGCTGCCGAGCTTCGCCGTGGGCCCCTGGTTGAAGCCGAAGCCGAACTGCCCCGTGGTGAACACCTGGATGGGGGCGAAGGTGGCCCACAGGGTCCCGGCGTCGGTGTTGTGCCGGGCTACAAACAGGTAGCCGTTCCCCGTGTCCAGGGCCAGGGATCCGTATTTTTCGATGAGTGTGTTGCTGCCGATGAGGGTGCTCGCGTCCGTGAAGGCCGAGGCGGCACCCTTGCGGAGGCGGGGCCCGGTGTAGGTATTGGTGGCGTTGCCTACCTGGTCGCCGTTGAGCAGGAAGGCATAGACCGAGCCCGAGGCTGCCGCGACGCCGGTGCCCCCGGTGTCGCCCGCCGTGTGGAGCGCCTGGAGGGTGACGCTCGCGCTCTGGACCTGGCTGCTGGCATTGTTCACGACCCAGATCTGGGTGCTGCTGCTGCCGTTCTCGGTGATGTAGAGGCAGTCACTCTGGGCATCCAGGGCCACCTGCCCGAAGGTGGAGCTGGTGAGGCGTCCCGTATCCGACAGGCTGAAGGAGACCACCTCGTTGCTGGCCACGGTGCCGCTCTGGGAGCGGAGGTTGCTGACCCGGACGATGCTCCCCGTTTCGGAGACCAGGTAGAGGTAGCCGTGCAGGCTGTCGAGGCAGAGGCCGCCCCAGGCCAGGGTGGTGATCTTGCTGCTGAAGACGGAGGACGTGATCTGCTTGGTCGGGGCCACCGTGGTGGTGGTGCTGCTGTAGAGGGCGCTGATGTCCGTCCAGACGAAGACGGCCGAGGTGGTGCTGTCGTAGGCGTAGAGCGCCGCCCCCGACGTGCCACCAGAGGCACCGTCGGGCTCCTTGCAGCCCGTGAGCAGGATCAGGATGGAGGCCGCGAGGCCAAGCAGGGAACGCAGTTTCATGGGCAGCGACCTATCGGGTGGTGAAGAGTGCCTTCAGCTGGGTGTTGAGGGAGCGCACGAGGTTCCCGTCACAGCCCGCTTCCACTGCGGCGCGGCTGATGGCAAGGGCCAGGCCCTTGACCGCGTCGGGTCCCTCGCCGGAGATGATCTGCTGGGTGGCTCTCGCCTGCAGGCTGTTCACGAGGTCGTGGTGCTGTTCGGGCAGCACCTGCCGGGAAGCCTGGGCGATGCGCTGGGTGAAGTTCATGAGCTTGACCAGGCGCTGAGGATCCTCCGGCACCGTGGAGGTGGATCCCGACGGCGGTGGGACGACGCCGGTTTCCGGAGCGGATTCCGGGGCCTCCGTGAGCGGCTGTGGCTGGGGCGGCAGAGTGGCGGTCTCCCGCTGAGCCTCCGGCGCAGCGGACGCATCCCCAGCCTTGGCGAGCAGCTCCGAAACAGGCACCAGCTCCCGGAGGTGTTTTTCGGCGACCTCAAGCTTCGGGGGACGCCCCGAGCGCAGGCCCTTGAGCGCCACATGGCCCGCCAACACCAGGCCGTAGAGATCCTTGGCCACGGCGACCACCGGCTTTTTTGTGAGTTCCGCCAGCTCCGCCACGCTGTAGTAACCCGTGCACAGACCCAGCAGCTTGGCCTCGCGGGGACTCACGCCCCGGGGCACCTCACTGGGCAGCAGGGTGGAGGCCGGGTAGAGCTCCACCGAAGGCACCTTCTGGCTGATGACCCGCCACTCGTCCATCCGTCGGCCCAGCTCCATCAGGATGGAGGCATTGGGCTTGTTGATGGTGATGGGAACCTCGACCGGCGCTTCCTCGAAGCGGTAGCCGCCCTCCAGCCACAGCGCCACTTCCATGAGCGCCTCGAAGCCTTCGTTCGCGGGCGTCACGGCGTGGATGATCCGGCCTTCCCGCAGGTAGATCCGCGCCTTGGCGGCCTCCTGGCGCACGTGGAAGCACCCGGATTTTCCCCCCTGGCTCACGAGCTGGATGATGTCAGGCAGGGGGGCTTCACGCATGGAGCCTTGGATCACACCCTGGGACATAGACCGTTCCTCTCTTGAAGAAGGAAGATGCCCAACCTTACCACGGAGTGCGCCCTTCCCCCCGGCGCCCTCCTGAGCGATGCTGGGAGTCCTATGCATGAACGTCCAGACTCTCCCTTCGCAAGCATCGAGGCCGCCATCGAGGCCATCCGCCAGGGCCGGATGGTGGTGGTGGTGGACGACGAGGACCGCGAGAACGAGGGCGACCTCACCCTGGCCGCCGAGCATGTCACGCCCGAGGCCATTGCCTTCATGGCCACCCACGGCCGGGGCCTGATCTGCGCGGCCCTGGAGGGACCCCTGCTGGACCGCCTGCAGATCCCCCTCATGGTCCGCGACAACACCAGCCCCTTCGAGACGGCCTTCTGCGTTTCCGTCGAGGCCCGGGAAGGCACCACCACGGGCATCAGCGCCCAGGACCGGTCCCGGACGATTCAGGCGCTCATCGCGCCCGAGTCCCGCCCCCAGCACTTTGTCAAGCCCGGCCATGTGTTCCCCCTGCGCGCCCGCCCCGGTGGCGTCCTCACCCGCACGGGCCAGACCGAGGCCAGCGTCGATCTGGCTCGCCTGGCGGGCCTGCATCCTAGCGGCGTCATCTGCGAGATCATGAAGGACGACGGGACCATGGCCCGGGTGCCGGACCTGGTGCCCTTCTGCCGCCAGCACGGCCTGCTCCTGGTAACCGTGGCGGATCTGGTGGCCTACCGGCTCCGCCAGGAGCCCCTGGTCAAGCGCCTCGAGGTGCGCGCCATGGCCAGCGAGTGGGGGCAGCTGCAGGTGCATCGCTTCCAGAGCCTGCTGGACGGCGGCAGTCACCTGGCCTTCGTGCTTGGAGACCTGGCCTCGGTAGAGGCGCCCCTGGTGCGCGTCCACGTAGAGACTCTGCCGGACGACCTCCACGGCTTTGAGAGCGGCCTCTTCCAGAAAGCCATGACGGCATTGGCGAAGGAGGGCTGCGGCGCCCTCGTCTACCTGCGGCGGCATGCCCACACCCCAGGCGTGGCGGAGGAAGGACAGCCCTTGCCGCAGACCATGAGCGACCGGGATTTCGGCGTGGGCGCCCAGATCCTGCGGCAGCTGGGCATCGGGAAAATGCGCCTCCTCAGCCGCCATGAAACGAAGTACATTGGGCTCCGTGGTTTCGGACTCGACCTCTGCGCCCACGTGCCCCTGGAAACCCCTGCGGATCCTCCCTCCCCGGAGCAGCGTTGACCGACGCCGCCTTCCTGACCCAGTCGCCCCTGTTCAGCAACCTGGACGAGGCGGAGCGCTGCCAGGTGCTGATCATCGGGCAGGTGCGCTGCGCCTCCGCAGGTGAGGTGCTCTTCCGTGAGGGCGACGTCGGTGATGGCCTCTACATCCTGCTGGCAGGCTCGGTGCGCATCTCGAAGCAGGTACCCTCGGGCGAAGAGGCCCTGGCGGTGCTGGAACCCCCCGCCTACTTTGGCGAGATGGCCCTCATCGACGCCTCGCCCCGGGCCGCGGATGCCATCATCAACGAGGAGGCCGAGCTGTTCTTCCTGCCCATGCAGCAGCTGCAGGGCCTCATCGAGTCCCAGCCCCGCACGGCCCTGAAGATCCTCTACGCGCTCTGCCAGGTGCTCTCCCAGCGGTTGCGGGAGACCAATGAACGCTACATGAGCCTGTTCACCATCGCCCAGTGGGGAAGCGCCAATTCAGGCGACCCCCTGCCCTTCCCCTGAACCACCAAGGAGTTCCCATGTCCGACCTCGTCGCCCACATCACCGACGCCCAGTTCCCTGAGGCCGTTGCCCAGGGTGTCACCCTCGTGGATTTCTGGGCCCCCTGGTGCGGCCCCTGCAAGATGATCGCCCCCGTCCTTGACGAGCTCGCCGCGGAGATGGCAGGCAAGGCCAAGTTCATCAAGATGAACGTGGACGAGAACCCCGAAGTGGCCGGGAAGTTCGGCATCATGAGCATCCCCACCCTGATCGTCTTCAAGGACGGCAAGCCCGTGAACAAGCTCATCGGCGGCCAGCCCAAGCCCCAGCTGAAGGCGTTCGTGGAGTCGGCGTTCTAGGAGCTATCAGCTATCAGCCAAGAGCCCTGCCCCCCCGGCACCGGTGGGCTTGCTTCAGCCCAGCCCGATGCTTTCGAGGTGGGACTGAAGCTCCCTGAGCCCGAAGGGTTTGGAGAGCAGGGTGACACCCGGGTGTGCCGAGGCGAGGGTCAGCGCTGTCTGGTCGGTTCGGCCTGTGGACAGCAGCACGGGCACCGCGGGGCGCAGCGCGCGCAGGCGAGGCAGGGTTCCGGTCCCGCCAAGCCCGGGCATGTTCATGTCCAGGATGACGAGGTCGGGCTCCAACCCGGCTTCCAGCACCGCCAGGGCATCCTCGCCACTGAGGACGGCGGTCACCGCCGTGTGGCCCATGACCTCCAGGAGCGCCTGGACAGACCGCTGGACCAGGTCATCGTCATCCACCAGCAGCACCTTCAGGGATCTGCGGAGGGTCGCGGTGGCGGCAGCAGCACCCGATTCTGCGACATGGCTGTCCTGCTCGCAGGCGGGGAAGCGCAGCTTCACGCGGGTGCCCTTGCCGGGCTCGCTCTCGATCTCCATCTGCCCCCGGTGCGCCATCACAGTGCTGTAGACCATGGACAGGCCCAGCCCGGTGCCTTTGCCTACTCCCTTGGTGGTGAAGAAAGGATCCAAGGCCTTCTCCAGCACCTCCCTGGGCATGCCCGTCCCGTTGTCTTCGACCACCACCTCGATCCACTCGGGGTCGATGTTGCGGGTGTGCAGGGTGAGGGTGCCATTCTCGGGCAGAGCGTCCACGGCATTGACGCAGAGGTTCATGAAGGCGTGGGTCAGGGCGCTCGCATCACCGAGGGTGGGGTGCAGCCCCGCTTCCAGGTCCATCTGCAGGTTGACCTTCGACAGGGTGGTTCGTTCAAGCAGGCTGATCTGCTCCCTGAGGAGGGCGTTCAGATCGAGCTTGTTTTCCTCCGCCGGGCTCTGACGGGCAAAGTTCAGCAGGCTCTTGACCATCTTGCCGCCGCGTTCGGTGGCCTTGACGATGGTGTCGAGGGCCTGATGGAGGGGACTGCCGTAGGGCTGGGCGCCGATATGGGCCGTAGCCAGGCCGAGGATGGCTCCCAGCACGTTGTTCATGTCGTGGGCGACCCCGCCGGCCAGGGTTCCCAGGCTTTCCATTTTCTGGGATTGCTGCAGCTGGGTCTGGAGTCTGAGGTGGTCCTCCTCGGCTTGTCGGCGCTCCGTGATGTCCTGGTGGAAGGCCAGGTAGTAGGACTGATCCCCGAGCTCGATCAGGCTTGTGGTGACACTGAGCGGGAAGACATGCCCATCCTTGTGGTAGTGGGCGACCTCAAAGCGGACGACTTCGCCCGCCACCATGCGGCGAATGAGGTCATCGCGGTCCTCCATGGCGCGCTGGTTGCGGACATCGAGCGCCTGGATGTCGAAACCGTTCATCTCTTCCACGCTGTAGCCGTGCATCTCCGCGAAGGCCCGATTGACCTCGGAGAGATGCCCCTCTCTCGTCATGATCAAGAGGCCTTCGTTTGCCTGGTCAAAGAGGTCCCGGTAGTGCCGGACGCTGTCACTGAGCGCAGCTTCGGCCCGCTTTCGCTCGATGATCTCCTTTTCGAGCTCAGCGCCGTGGGCCTGACTGGCCTCATACAGCTGACCGTTCGCGATGGCTATGGCAGCCACGTTGGCCAGCGTCTGGCAGAAGACCTGGTCCGCTTCAGAGACCGCCCGTGACTCTCCGACCGAACTGGCGATGAGCACCCCCAGGGGAGTCGCCCCCGCGATGAGCGGCAGGTACAGGATCGAGCGGAGCCCCCGCGCCTCGGAGACCGCGCGTTCCGCCGGCGTCAGGTCGGCGCAACGGGTGTCCAGCAGAAAGACCTGCTTGCGGGTCGTCAGTGCTTCGAGGATGTGCGGATGTTCCGCAAGCGGCGCCAGGCGCAGCTCCTCCGGGAACTGCGGAGGCAGGGGAGGCGTGCCGGCCCCCAGGCGCAGCATCTCACCGGATAGCAGATAGACAGCAGCGGTCTTCAGGTCCGTGAGCTCTGCGATCCGGTTGGTCGCGGTCTGCAGGATGGCATTGAGGTCGAGGGTCGCGGAGAGGCTCCTGCTCACCTCAAGCAAGGTGGCAAGTTCCCCGGTGCGTTGACCGAGGGCCTCTTCCATCCGCCGACGCTCGGTGACGTCACGCCAGACGCAGTGGTAGGTGCTCCCACCCTTGGTGCGGATGTACTGGGCCGTGACATGGATATTCCGGAGCTCTCCTTGCTTGGTCCGCTGAAGGGTTTCGAAGTCGTCGTGACCTTTGGTCATCACGCCTTTGATCCGCTCAGCCGTATCCTGGGCCGTTTCCATGGCCTCGATGTCCGCCATCGTCAGGTTGGCGAATTCCTCCCGGGTGTAGCCCAGCTGCCGGCATACCTGGTCGTTGAATGCCAGGGGGCGTCGGGTGGCTGGGTCCAGCACCACGATGCCGTCGGGGCCATGCATGAAGAAGGCCCGGTAGCGCGCTTCACTTTCCTCCACGGCTTCCATCCCCCGGGAAAGCTCCTGGGTGCGCAGCCTGACCTGTCGCCGGAGGGTCCTGTTCCAGATCAGGACCGTGCCGATCAGGATCAGAAGGGCCAGGAGGACGATCCCTGCAAGCACCCAGAACCGCCCATCGCTGAAGAGGCTCGTCGCCGTGGTGTTGATCCAGCGCTTTCGGACCTCCTCGCGCTCAGCCGGCGTGATCGCCCCAAGGCCCTTCTCCAGGACCTGCAGCAGCTGGGGCTGGTTCTTGGGAGTACCCATGGCTAGCTGCATCCCCTGGCCCGCTTCACCCGCCATGCGGAGGTTGGTGATGCCATTCCGTTGAATCAGGTAGGAGGCCGTGGCGAGGTCGAACACGCCCGCATCCGAATGCCCGAACGAGACGTTGAGAAGCCCCGTGAGGTCATCGGGGACCAGATCGGGCACCAGGCCCATGGGCTTGTCCGTGAGGCGCTCCGTCGAGGCAAAGCCTCGAACCAGCGATACTCTCAGGCCCCTGAGGTCCGCCTCATGCAAGGTCCCCGTCCGGTCCTTGCGGACGATGATGGCGTTGGGCAGCGAGAGAAAGGGCTTGGTGAAGGAGATGAAGTTCCTTCTCCCGGGGGTCTCCATGACGGCATTGACGACCTGGATTTCACCGCTTCGCGTCTTCTCGAGGAGCTCGTCCAGAGTCAAGAAGGGTCTTCGTTGAAAGCGGACTCCGAGTTTCGCTTCGAGCAGGACCAGATGGTCGTGGGCGAGGCCCGTCGGTTGGCCTTGGGGATCTAGGAAGACCAGAGGGGCCGAGTTCGTCTCAACGCCGAGCACGATCCGCCCCTGGTTTTCCGTGAGCCAGCGGCGTTCTTCGGGATTCAGGATGTCCCTGGTTACACCCTTCCCACAGCCGGTCAGGGCGATCACCAGAAGCAGGACCCCGGCCAGGGTCGCCAAGCCGACCGATCTGAACCTGCCTGCCATGGCCCGTAGCTTGGTCCTCAATGAATCCCCATCCCTTCATCACCATCGTCGAGGAGGAGCTCTTGCTTGATTCTCGCCTGTGCGGTCCGTCGAGCAACGAGCTTCGGGGCCATGCCGACAGCTGCCAGCCAAAACCTACTTCTTCCGCAGCACCATCCGGATCTGGTTGCCCTTCTCGTTGAAGTGGACCTCGTCCATGACCAGGAGGATGAGGGGCAGGCCGCGGCCGAAGTGCGGGGCCATGTCCGAGTCGCCGGGCAGGGGCGAGAGGTGGCTGGCGTCGAAGCCCTTGCCCTCGTCGCTGATCTCCAGCTCGAAGCGCTCGGTATCCAGGGCCAGCCGCACCTCGATGAGCCGGCTCGCGTAGACCGGGTCCGCCAGGCGATCCGCGCGCAACTTGAGGTAGGGGTCCTCGTCCATGATGAGGTCACCCTTCATGCGGGATTCCAGCTCCAGGTTGCCGTGGTCGAGGGCGTTCACCAGCGCCTCGTGGACGGCCATGGCGATGACGTCTGCGTTGTTGGCGGAGGCGAAGCCCATGGGCACCAGCCGGTCCGTGAGGTGGCGCACGAGGCTGGAGACTTCCACCTCGTCCGAGCGGAACAGGAAGTGCCGCCGCTCGTTCACCAGCCCGCGCAGGCCCGAGTCGGCCATGCGGATGTCCCGGTGCAGGTCCACCAGGTGGAACACGCTCTGCACCATGTCCCGCAGGGCGATGGGCTTCATGAAGAGGTTCGCGGCGCCCATGCGCATGGCGCGGATGGCGTAGTCCACCGAAGCCTGCCCGGTCATCAGCACCACGGGCAGGTGCGGCTGCGTGGCCTTGACCTTGTCGATGACCTCGAAGCCGTCGATGCCCTCCATGTTGATGTCGCTGATGACCAGGTCGAACTCCGGGGCCGAGGGGTTCTGCAGCAGCTCCAGGGCCTGGGCCGCATCCGGGTAGGAGTGCACCTCCATGCCGAAGTGGGACAGGGCCGCCTGCACCATGTCCAGGACCGCCGGGTCATCGTCGATCAGCAGGACTTGCGGCGCGCGTCGGATCATGGGGGCTCCGTTGGGGTGATTCTATCCAGCGGGGGGCAGCTGCGGTGCGATGAGGTTCCAGGTGTGCTCCAGGGCTCCGGTGAGCGCCGCCGGGAGCGGTACTGGAGTGCCGGGCCTCAGGGTGGCCGCCGCCAGGGCGGCGAGGAGCCGCACCGCCAGCCGATCCGCCGCCACCACTTCCACGCGACCCGCGGCCACCAGGGGCGGCACCAGGTCCTCGAAGTTTGCGAAACCGGGTCCGAGCAGGGTCGGCACCCCGGCCTGGACCGGCTCCAGGGGGTTGTGGCCGCCCGTTGCAGCCCAGCCCCCGGCCACCAGGGCCACGGTGCCCTCGGCGTAGGCCGCGGGCAGCTCCCCCAGGGTGTCGAGCAGCAGCACGTCCACGTCGCGCCAGACCCGGGCATCGTCCCAGGGCGCGGAAGCCCGGTGGAAGGCCAGGTGCCGGGCGGCGAAGGCTTCCGCCACCGCCTCGAAGCGCCGGGGCTGCCGGGGCGCGAGGATCAGCCGGAGGCCTGGTACCTGGGCGCGGGCCGCGGACCAGGCCGCCAGGATGAGGTCTTCTTCACCGGCCACGGTGTTGCCCGCCACCAGCACCGGCGCCTCTGCCCAGCCCGCGCGGAGCCGGTGCCAGCCGCTGTGCAGGGGCCGCGGGGGCGGCAGGTCGGCTTTCAGGTTGCCGCCCAGGGCCACGGCGGGCGCCCCCAGCCTGTGAAAGGCATCGGCGCTGGCCTCGTCCCGGGCGGCCACCAGCGTGAGCCGGGCTGCGGCGCGGCGGAGCCAGGGGCCGCCGCGTCCGAGGGAACGTTCGGTGAGGCGGCCGTTCACCACCAGGCGCGGAATGCCCCGGACCGCCAGGGCCTCCAGCAGCCCCGGCCAGAGCTCGGTTTCCAGCGCGATGAAGGCCCCGGGTGGGCGCTGCAGGAAGGACTCCAGCCCGGCGGCATCATCCAGGGGGAAGGCGCCGCCGCTGACGCGCCCAGTGCCAGCGTCCCAGCCTGGGAGGCGCCGGGTTAGCAGCTCCAGGCCCGCGGGCGTGCCGGTGCTCAGGTGCACCCGGTGCCCCGCGTCGCGCAGGCGGCCCACCAGCCCATCCGCCAGCAGTAGCTCGCCCACACTCACCGCGTGCAACCACACCCAGCGCCCCGCAGGCAGCTCCGGCGCCTCGGCCCCCAGCCGCTGCCGCCAGGCCGCCGGCAGACCCCGGGCGCAGGCCCGGGCCGCGGCACCGGCCAGGGACACGGCCAGGCGGTAGCTAAGGTCGAGGGTGTCCACCCCACCACGCTCTCATAAATTCAGGTCTGGGCGGTAGCTATCGGGATCCCCCGCCTCAGTTGCAGCGGGTGTATTCCTTGCCGTCGCCGGTGATGATGGGCCAGCCGCTGGAGTTGGTTGTCACCTTCATGGGCAGGGGCGTCCAGGTGGCGCCCTCGGTGGAGACGTGGAGCAGGCCGCCCTGGATCCGCCAGAACATTCGCTGGGGGCCGCCCTGGCCCTGGCTGGCGTAGGTTCCGCCACTGCCGGAGGAGTAGTTCTCGCCGCCGCGGGACACGGTCATGACGCCGTCCCGGGAGAAGGCCACGGTCTCCTGGGTGCTGCGGCCCGAGCCGCTCCCGCCCGTGGCCTTGTAGCTGAAGTGGCACCAGCGTCCCGAGAGCAGCAGCTGGGCCAGCTGCTGGTCCTGGGCACCCGTGCCGATGGAGCCCGCGCCAGCACCGGCAGCCTGGCCCGGAACCGCGGTGGCCGCGCCACCTTCCTCCCGCAGGAGGGGGAACTTCAGGCCGTTGATCTCCAGCTGCACGCCCTTGGAGTCGGGGTGGAGCAGGAACAGGTAGGTGGTGCCGTTGGTGTCCTGGATCGTACCTGACAGGCTCTTGCCCACGAGGCGGGCCTGCATGGCGGCCTCCTGCCCCGCGCGCAGGAACCGGCCGCGATAGCCCGCCCCCTCCCGCTCCAGCACCACCGTGGCCTGGTCGCTGGAGAAGCGGCCCACGAAGGGATCCGTGGCCGTCTTGCCCGCCGGACGGCCCGCGGTCAGGTCGCCCACGATGCCCCCACCCGGAGGGCCCCCGCTGCGGGTGAACGCCAGCTGGCGCGCGGTAGCGACCTGCGGAGCGCCGTCGGGACCGAGCTCGGCCATGACCACCGCCAGCGCATCGCCCTTGGCCATGGCTTCCAGGTAGGCGCGCGCACCGGCCCCCGCGGCCTCGCCCAGGAAGGTGCCGGCAGCATCGATCCGGCCGCGGACCTGATAGGACAGGCCCGCTCCGGAGAGGCTGCCCGTGACGCTGTCGCCGCTCCCTTTCAGGACGAGGGTGATCGCGCCCTTCTGCCCCGCCAGGGCCCAGGTGCCCACCACCCCCTGGGCCAGGAGGGGCATCGCCAAGACGATCCAGGCTGCCGGGAGCCTCGCGCGCATGGGTGCCTCCAGGAAAGTGTCGGCACAGTGTAGCGGCGGGAGGGAAGGTGAACCGAAAAAACAGGAATGAAGGCCATTTCTTGATCAGCTTTTGATCGGTGTTCATCGGTGTTCATCGGTGGCCAATCTTGCTTTTTCGGTGTTTCTCGGTGGCAAATGACCGTTGAGCTTGTCTGCCTCGCCGCCTTCAGCGGTGGCCCTGCTCCACGGCGGCTCGCTCAACCATTGTTGGAACCCCGCCTTAGCGCCCGGCATCATGGAGGGATGGTCACCTCCGCACTCGTCGAAGTCCTCATCGTCACGGGCCCTCTGGGCGCCGGGAAGACC
>Ga0194052_1001141_pt1 | contig 15788 bp, 12 predicted proteins | sample SepL226m_MetaG_FD_160117 | JGI IMG/M metagenome (GOLD analysis project Ga0194052, IMG submission 160117) | Anoxic zone freshwater microbial communities from boreal shield lake in IISD Experimental Lakes Area, Ontario, Canada - Sep2016-L227-6m | ecosystem: Environmental > Aquatic > Freshwater >... | reverse complement strand
TGTAACCGAAATCAAGGATTCCGAGATCGGCATTGTGGAGTCAGTTGACGGTGTCGCCATCCCGGAAGGGAAGATATTTGCTCAAGCGGTGGAAGGGCACTCATCATTTCAAAGCGGCGAAGTCTTTATAAAGAACGGCGGCCAGAAGGGACCACAGATTGAAATCATTCCACCGGGTAACTATCGCATCAATCCCTATCTTTTCAAGGTTACCAAAGGCGCGGCCACCAGGATCAGTGAAGGAGAAATAGGTTTGATCGAGTCTGCCGACGGTTCTGCTATTCCAGCAGGGCGCATCTTTGCAAACGTGATTGTTGGTCACAACTCCTTTCAGTCCGGCCAAGCATTCATCAAGAACGGCGGCCAGAAGGGACCGCAGACGGAGATACTGCCTCCAGGAGCCTACCGCATTCATCCGAACCTCTTCAAAATCACCAAGGCAAAGGCGGTGATGATCGCCAAGGGAGAGGTCGGTATGATCACAGCGCAGGATGGCGCTTCCATCCCGATGGGACGGCTCCTGGCTCAGAGCGTGCCGGGACATTCCAATTACGAAAACGGCGAAGCGTTTCTGAAAAATGGCGGTCAGAAAGGGCCGCAGATAGATGTCCTGTTGCCAGGTACCTACCGCATAAACCTGAATCTGTTTCAGATACAGATAGCGCCCGCTGTCGTCATCGAAGCCAACAAGGTCGGCCTGGTAACGGCCCTGGATGGTGTTCCGCTGCCGGATCGCGAATATGTCGCCTGTCCCATCACCGGTCATAACGATTATCAGGACGGCTCCGCCTTTTTGACCAAACAGGGACAGCGTGGTCCGCAACTTGACGTGCTACGGCCGGGAACCTACTATGTCAACCCATTCATGTTCAGTGTGGAAATAGATGCTGTTGCTGTCATTGAGCGCGGCCAGGTCGGGGTGGTGGTTTCCAACGTCGGCGACGACCCTACGGATGAGATGAAAAAACGCCTCGGCTCAACCCAGATCGGGGCTTCCGTGGAAGAGGGCAAAGAAAAATATGTCGTGCCAAAAGGGTTTCGCGGTATCCAGGAGGAGGTGGCCGGTCCGGGGCGCTATTATCTCAACCGACGGGCCTTTATGGTTTATATCATAGATACTACCAACATCACTATCGACTGGGACGATCAGGAGGACACCCGCTTTGACCAGTTGACGGTCATCTCCAAGGATGGTTTTCCAATCCAGGTAGCAGTCAAGGTCGTTATCCGAGTTCGACCGGATCAGGCGCCCTATATGGTCGCCAAGGTTGGCTCGATTGATAACCTGATTCAGCATGTCATCCATCCGATGATTGACTCTTCATTCAGGAATCAGGCATCCACAGCCTCGGCGATGAACTTTCTCCAGAGTCGCTCGGAAGAACAGAATAAGGCCGAAACCCGCGCCCGTGCTGATCTTGAACGATATCATGTTGAATGTGTTTCAGTTCTGATCTGCCAGATCCGTTTGCCTGAGGATCTGATGCAGACCCAGACCAAGCGGATCATAGCCGAGCAGCAGCAGGAGATGTACAAGATGGAGCAGCGGTCGCAGGCTGAACGTACCGAGATGGAGAAGATGCGCGCCACCGCCGATCAGCAGCCCACCCTGGTTGCATCCGAAATAGCAGTGAAGGTGGCCACCCAGAAAAAGACCGAGATGATCACCCTGGCGGAAGGTAACGCAGAAGCCAAAGCGCTTGAAGGCGCCGGTGAGGGCAAGCGACTGAAAGCCATCGGTGACGGTGAGGCGTCCAAGATTGCGGCTATCGGTGAAGCGACCGCTCAGGCCTACAGCAAACAGCAGGAGGCCATCGGTGAAGATGCCATCAAGCAGATCAAGATCGTGGAACTTATTGCAGCCGCCATCGAAAATGGCAACATCAAGATTGTCCCGGATGTTCTTGTTACGGGTGGTGGCAATGCCGCAGATGGATTGATGGGTATGTTGACCAAGTTATTGCCCGGAGTTAAAGGGTTAGGAGGTTGATAACGTCATAATGAAAGAAGAAACTGTTATCATTGACGGGTCTATGGGTGAGGGAGGAGGACAGATACTTAGAACGTCACTCGCCCTTTCCATGATTATGGGAAGACCGCTAAGAATGGAAAAAATCCGTGCAGGCCGAAAAAAACCAGGGATTCAAAGACAGCATCTGGTTGCCTTGAAAGCAGCGCAGGAGATTTCCGCCGCTACCGTCCAAGGCGCTGAAATAGGTTCATCTAATATCCAATTTGCGCCGGGGCGGGTAACAGGCGGAACCCATAATTTCTCAATCGGTTCTGCGGGAAGTGTCACCCTGGTACTGCAAACAGTTTTACCTGCCCTCATGTTAGCCGGAGAGTCTTCTCATCTTACCCTGGAAGGGGGAACACACAACCCGTGGGCTCCATCTGTCGATTTTCTGGAAAGGGTATTTCTTCCCGTCTTGAATCGGATGGGGCCTACGGTTACGACATCAATTGAGAGATATGGCTTCTATCCGGTTGGCGGAGGGTGTCTCCATGTAAACATCGAACCCGTCAGAAAACTGGATAGAATTGATCTTAGCGAACGGGGACAAATCAGGGAAAGCAAGGCAACAGCGATTGTCGCCTGCATACCAGAGAGCATCGGACATCGTGAAGTACGTTTTGTAAAGGATAATTTAGACATTGATGGCCTTCATGTCGCCGTCAAACAGGTGGTCAGTCCCGGTCCGGGCAATGCGCTCTTCATCGAATTTGTGTGTGACGGCATCACTGAAATGATCACCACTTTCGGAAAACGCGGTGTCGCCTCAGAAACCGTCGCCATGGATGCCGTAAAGGAAGCAAGAAGTTACATCGCATCAGGCGCACCCGTTGGACCCTATCTCGCCGACCAGCTTTTGATTCCCATGGCCCTGGCGAATAGAGGATCATTCAGAACATGCCAGATGACACAACACACATTGACCAACATCAACGTAATCAAGCGATTTATTGATGTTAACATTGAAGTGCGCCCAATAGACGACAAAATCTGGCATATAGAGATCGGTTGAAAACAAGGGAGCAGAAACCCTGATCATCAACTGAAATATATATTGACATTATACTTAAATATTGGCATCAAGAGATACTATGATTTCTATTGATGCCAAAGAAAAACTCTCCCGCCTTGGCTTGCGTCTTCTGGAATGCCGCCTCGGCAGAAACGAGCCTCAGGAACGCTTCGCCGCCCGCCTTGGTGTTTCCATTCCAACACTTCGCAAAATGGAAAACGGCGATCCATCAGTGAGTATCGGCCTCTGGGCTGAAACCCTTTGGCTTCTCGAACGGATGGCGGATATGGATGAAATTCTTAAAAAAGAAGTATCCCTGTTCGATCAAATGGAGGCGCAAAGTAAACCCGGAAGGCAAAGGGCGTCAAAACGGACATGTTGAAATGCGACATTCGGATCACCTTTCCCGATGGAGACAAAGTCCTGTGCGGGACCATTCTCTGCCAGGACCCGGACCCCAGAGGATGGATCGAAGGGGCTTTTCGATATGCGTTCGGCTATCTGGATGACCCACGGGCCTTTCCCCTTGATCCGGAGGTGTTGCCGCTTTCCAACAGGGAATTTCAGGCCAAAAGGTCCACCGGGGTGCATGCAGTCTTTGAAGATTGTCTTCCTGATGATTGGGGAAGGCGCCTGTTGGTGCGCAAGGCGAATCTCGAACGCACCAGACAGAGTGTTCCCCATCTCTTGCTGGCCTTGGGTGGAAGCGGACTTGGGGCGCTCTCTTATGAGTCCATTGAGGATAACAAAATCCACAATGCGGAGCTAATGGAATTACCCGACATCCTGGAGGCTGCCCTTTGTTTCGAGCAGGGCAAGACAGTTTCAGACGAAGGCTTGTGCGCGCTTTTCAGGGCGGGGAGTTCGCCAGGCGGGGCAAGGCCCAAAGTGCTGGTTCGGGGCTCGGGTGATATCCTATGGATCGCCAAATTCCCCAGCGCACGAGACACCCTGTCCATGGTGCCCATCGAAGCGGCCACAATGGATCTCGCAAAATCCGCAGGCATAGATGTTCCGGAAACGCGCATGATTGCCTGCGGCAAACGCCAGGTACTGCTGGTGCGCCGGTTTGACGTGACAGATATCGGGGGCCGCCTCCACATGGTCAGCACCCAGACCCTGCTTCGGGCGGAAGGCTGGTACAACCTGGGCTACACAGACCTTTTCTCCCTGATGCGCAAGCACAGTAGCCAGCCAGAGGTTGATGTCCCAATGCTTTTCCGCCAGATGGTCTTCAATGCGCTGATCGGCAATACCGACGATCACCTGAAAAACTTCGCAATGCTCCACGGCGGCAACGGATTCTTCCTTTCGCCAGCCTACGATCTGCTGCCGGATACGGCGCAGCGGCGGGAACATGTTCTTCACTTCGATGCCGGGCATCTATTTCCAGGCTTTGAACATTTGGTTCACATCGGAAAAAAGGCAGGGGTCAAAAAACCGGCGGAAATCGCCAGCCAAATCAGGGATGTAATCAGGAGGTGGAGGGATATCTATGCGTTATTTGGAGTTTCACCGCAAGAAATCGAACAGCTTTCCTATGGAATTGAAAAACGCCTTGAGCCATAAATGTTCACCCTTCCCGGTATCTTTTCAAATACCGGTTAGCCTATGTGGTCAAAAACAAAGTAGTCGGCGATCAAGGGAACTGAAACATGCTGCAGCAATTCGAATTTTCTCGTATCACTTGCAAGCGATAGAGAAAGCTGATAGCATCGTGTTCCATGAAAGCCAAACACGTCAAGACGCTGTGCGCGGGAAGCTGCTGCTGCGCGCGCCGCCAGAAGTTCACGCCAACGCCGCTTGCCTGTGTGTTAGCGCGGCTAACACACTAAATATACGAGAAACAATTTATAAGAAGTGAGCAGAGGGCGAACGATGGAACAAGAGTACGGTAATGGTTGGGCCGCAGGCATGGAATCCTGCTCGGAAAAATCCTTCTCCGAATTCTGGAAGGTTTTTGAAAGCCTGTATCCATGAATATCTACCTGATAGGATACCGCTGCTGCGGCAAGACATCTGTGGGAAAAGTGCTTTCAAAGCTTCTAAGTCAACCGTTTCTGGATACCGATGCACTTGTGGTTCAAAAAGCCGGTATGACCATTAGCGACATTGTTGCAAAAAACGGCTGGGATGCTTTCAGAGACATGGAAAAAAGCGTGATTGACCAGACCACTTTGCTGAACAATCATGTTATTGCAACCGGTGGCGGATCCATCCTGAATCCTGACAATGTTCGGAACATGAAAAAAGCAGGACGAGTGATCTGGCTCAGGGTCAGCCCGGAAACGATCAGAGCCCGAATGTCCGCTGATCCTGAAACCATCATCCAGCGGCCAGGCCTGACTGCAACCGGCAACATCAATGAAATAGACGCCGTTCTTCTGGCCAGACAACCGCTTTATGAAAATGCCTGTCATCAGGCTCTGGATACTGATTTACTGGGAATTGACGCCATTAGCCAGAAAATTCTTGAACTCACTCAAAAAGGAAATACATGATGTCAGGCAATTCATTCGGAACCCTGTTTCGCATCACAACATGGGGAGAATCCCACGGCCCTGGAATTGGCGTGATAGTGGACGGCTGTCTTCCCGGACTAAATCTGGATGAATCTGTGATCCAATCAGCCCTGGATCAGAGAAAGCCCGGAGGATCATCCGCCAGCACCCAGCGCAGGGAACCGGACAAGGCAGTCATTCTCTCCGGTGTATTCGAGGGCAAGACCACGGGAACGCCCATCGCCATCCTGATCGCCAATACAGACGCGGATTCGCGTTCATACACGCCTTACGCCGATCTCTATCGACCTGGCCATGGCGATATCACCTATCAGTCCAAATTTGGCATAAGGGATTGGCGCGGTGGCGGCAGGGCTTCGGCCCGTGAGACCGCCGCAAGGGTTGCCGCAGGCGCTGTAGCCGGTCTGATTCTGGATCAGGAGGGAATTTCTGTGGTCTCCTACACGCTGGAGTTGGGAGGCATAAGAGCGGCGGGCTTCAGGGATTTGAGCCAGATTCACCACAATCCGTTCAGGTGTCCGGACCAGGATGCCGCTATGGCTATGGCGGATCGGGTGGAGCAGGTGCGAAAACAAGGGGATTCCATTGGCGGCATTGTCGAAATCCGCGTCTTTAGCGCGCCTGCAGGTCTGGGCGAGCCGGTTTTCGACAAACTGGATGCTGACTTGGCCAAGGCATTGATGAGCATCGGGGCAGTCAAGGGCGTGGAAATCGGGGATGGCTTTGAGTCAGCATGCAAATTGGGTTCTGAAAACAATGACCCCATTATCCCTGAGGGTTTTTCATCCAACCATGCTGGCGGCATTCTGGCAGGCATTTCAAACGGAGACGATATTCTGGTCAGGGTTGCCGTCAAACCCATTCCCTCCATTTCGATAGACCAGCAAACCGTCAACAGCCAGAATGAGCCTGTAACGATTTCGATCAAGGGCAGGCATGACGTATCGGCCATCCCCCGCATCAATCCTGTCTGTGAGGCCATGGTGAAGTTGGTTCTGGCGGATCATCTTCTTCGCCAGAAAACCTTGTTCAATGTGAGAACATAATCAGATAAAGATCATTTTCTCTAACGGAGAGTCATCGCTTTATGAAACTGAGAAGAACCGTATTGTCCGTACCTGGACATGTTGAAAAAATGCACGACAAGGCACTGAACTCCAGCAGTGACGCCATCATGCTGGATCTTGAAGACAGCGTTCCTGTGGACATGAAGGTGGATGCTCGCAGTCGGATCATCCAGTCGCTGTTATCCCGCGACTGGAGCCGGAAAACCGTCCTGTACCGGATAAATGGCATAGATACTCCGTTCGGGTACCGGGATATTCTGGAAGTCGTAGAAGCCGTCGGACCTGTTATCGATGCCATCGTGGTCCCCAAAATCTGTAATCCTGGAGATGTTCACTTTGTCAGCCGAATGCTGGACGGTATTGAACTGAACAAGGGATGGGACCGGCGGATCGGCATTGAAGCCTCCATTGAAACCGCCATCGGGCTTGAAGCGGTATCTGAAATTGCCAGGGCCAGCGACCGGATTCAAACCTTGGTCTTCGGCGTAGCTGATTATTCGGCCTCGATCGGAGCAAGGCTGGTTTCACTTTCCGGACACGGTGAAAAAGAGGCTGAAATCTATCCCGGACACCGCTGGCATTTTGCCATGAGCCGAATAGTAATGGCTGCCAAAGCCAATGGCCTTCAAGCCATTGATGCCCCCTACGGTAATTTCAAAGACCCCGAAGGACTGAAACATAGTGCTGACATGGCCTGCGCCCTGGGATTTGACGGCAAATGGGCCATTCACCCTGACCAGATAGACATCATCAATCAGACATTTTCACCTTCCAGCGAGGATATCGAACGGGCAAGAAAAGTTCTGGAAGCCCATCATCAGGCGACAATCAAGGGGCTGGGAGCCGTGGCTGTAGAGGGCCGGATGGTGGATCAGGCTACGGTCAGGCTTGCCGGACTACTCTGGGAGCAAGCACGTCACCTGAAATTGGTTTGATTGATATTTTAAATTTTACTCATGGATATTTCCTCAAATTTGATCGTTACACTGCGAACTGGCATAATCTGCTCTTTTCATAAACTCCCTCTCCCAGCGGGGGAGGGTTGGGGTGGGGGATCAATAACGTAAAATTATGCCAGTTCGCAGTATATTTGAAATGAAGGGGGGCCGGACAGGGGCCACCGGCCGGTCACCCTGTCCGTCTCCTGCACCCTTTCTTTGATACTACTGGGGAAGGCGTATCCTGTCCACCATATCCAGGGTCACACGCAATATCCCTGGGTTTTCCTCAATAAGACGCTTTCGCAGAGTCAGAATATTCACATCGTTAGGAAAGTCGTAGAAGGCTGTCTCCATTGGGATATTGACAAAGGACAGGGTAATGTTATACGAATTGGCTATTGACTGGGCATCCTGCATGTCCTTAAGTTTCAGCCAGAGCTTGCCGGTAATGATCCCAATGGATTTTGTTCCCAGGTTGAGGACAACAGGATTAACCTGAACATCCCCGGACTGTCCCTTTACCATGCGGATGGATGCTTGCTCAGAAGACGATTGCCTGTAAACCGTAAAGAGTCCTTTTCGTTCAATAACATCCTCTGTCGTTTGATCTGATTGAACTGAGCCGGGATTTTCATTCACGCCAAGTTCCGATTTTCGGCCGTCGGTCTTCTCCGCCCGGAGTGATGGCAGCAAGACGTAAGTCGATCCATCATTTTCAAAGGTTTCTCCCTGGGGAAGAGAGGCGATAAAAGTTTCCCGCTGGGCCGAGTCAAGACTCCATGCGACTTGCGGAATAAGTATGCTTGAACATATAAGCGATAAACCGATCATGAAAAGAATGCCCTTTTCACATACAGAGACCATAACTTCATTACAGTTTTTTCCGAATATTCTGATTACATCTGTTATTCCATTCATATTTCACCTCTTAATATCCCAGTATGCGCAAATTGAATAATTTTAGACTTCCCGTATTTCCCGGCCAACTGTCCAGAACCCTGAGCGTCCAGGTTCCTTTTGATTTTTCACCATAAAAGGCATTGCTCCCAAGCACCACCCCACCAACCTCGTCCAGACCCTTTTTTACCGCACTACGGATGTTCAACAGAATGCTCCTTGTGCCATGGGGTGAAGTGATTTCAATACCAATCTCGGCAGTGTCAGGGTGTTCGATGGCAATCTGAACAAAGAAGTTTTCGATAGTCAGGTCTTCTGGTACTTCAAGGATGCTTATCACGCCTGAGGCGTTGTTGTCAGGGATCGCCACAGGCACAGTGAATGCACTGCCGTAAGATTTGTCCAGGAGCAGCGGGAGACTACCTGCCTGGTAATTTTTCAACATGGTCACGGCGGCATCCACATTCACCGCTCCAAAGCCATACCAGTTGTGGAAATTGTATCCTGCGGCATTGGTTACCCAGCCCTGGCTTGCTTGATAATCCACACCATTGATACCTACATTGACAATTGATTCCTGAGAGATGGGATCGATTTTTCTTGCGGTCTTTGCAAGGATATGCTTGACATCCCTTCGGGTAAGGTTTGGATTGGTTTGAAGCAGAAGTGCAATGGCTCCGGAGGCGTGGGGGGCCGCCGCAGAAGTGCCATTGAAACAACTGGTATAGTTGCAGATGGGATTATATGTGGGATCTCCGATCTCAAATTTGTTGTTTGGATTAACAAGATCGTTGCGGCTGTATCCTTTGTCAACACCACTTTGATCGGTTGTGATGATGGCCGGAGAGGTTGTACCATATTCGCCTCCAGGAGCCGATATCCAGAGGTTTGATCCTGCCGTCGAGTAGGAAGACTTGACACCCGAGGCGTTGAAAGCACCTACGGTAATCACCTCTGGCCTGGATTGTTCTTCATCTGCCGTAGCATTCTGGCAGGTCAGGCCTTTCTTGCCATAGCTCTGTTTTGCGCAGATATAATAATCCGGTTTTGCTGATGTTCCAAGGTTGATATCCTCAAATCCATTTCCGGATGATTTGACATAAATACCGCTTTTTCCTCCGCGAAGGGTGCCTGCTACTTTATCATAGACATCTTTAACTGTTAAAGACAGATTGGTGTAACTATTTGAACCAAATCCGTAGCTCATATTGAAAACATCAACATTCTGTGAGCGGGGATTGGCTCCCATGGACTCACTCAAGCTTGAACCAGACTCGGCTGATAGAACATTGAACCCTTTAAGAGAAGATCGCGGGGCCACCCCACGGCCGCCTTTACCATTCATTGATGTTGCTGAGATAATACCAGCAACGCTTGTGCCATGATCACCATCAGTTGCTGTGGATGTGGGATCAGTTGTTTGGTTCACATAATTGTACGAACCGTTGGGAATGACATTTCCGGAGAGATCTTCATGCGCGATTTCGAGACCGGTATCAAGGACGGCCATGATCACACCCAGACCACTTAACTTATCTGTAAGGGCCTGAGTCATCATAAGGTCTTCTCCAGGCTTTCCTGCACTTTCGGAAAAGGCAGTCTGTCCCGTATTTTGGAGAGACCATTGAAAGGGAAAAAGTGGATCACCAACCAAAACCACGGGGGTTACAACAAGTGTCGCCATATCCATTTTCCAGTAAAATCCGGTTGGGTCCTTGGGGTAAGGCGTGTAATTCAAAGTAAAAGCATAATTGAAATCAAGATAATTCGCGCAGCAAATCTTTATGGCCCCATCGTTACCCACATAAATACAACCTCCGGCGCCAGATTGAATTTGCTTGAGCGTTGAAATATCCATTTTCCAGAAATAACCGGAACTGTCCTGAATATAATTGAGATTAAACTCGTATTGAGCCCCCTGATATTCTGCACAGATTTTCATGCTAAAGTCATTTCCCAGAGGAATGCAGCTCGTGCTGTCGCAGGCGGAATAGACCGGATTGCCTGCCAGCATCACCGTCAAAATAATAATGGCCTTTAAAATGTTTTTTTTCATCCTTTTTCCTTTCCGTCAAATCAAATGTTAACGTGGTAGGGGCGGGTTCCAAACCCGCCCCTACTTATTCACATATACTGCGAACGGGCATAATCTTGCGTTTTTGAACCCTCACCCCAACCCTCTCCCACTGGGGGAGGGAGTTTATGGAAAGTTCGGATTACGCCCGTTAGCAGTATAATCAACCTGCAAACCGGTAAATGACCGCGCCCCATGTAAGCCCGGCACCCAGCCCGAGAAACATCACCGTACTGCCGGTTTTTAAAAGCCCTTTTTCAATGGCTTCGTCAAAGGCGATCGGAATGCTGGCCGCAGTGGTGTTGCCATAACGCTGAATGTTGTTGAAGATTTTTTCATCTGGCAGATTCATAGCTTTTTGAAATGCCTGGTTGATGCGCAGATTAGCCTGATGCGGAATAAACAGGTCGATATCGTTTATCGTCAGCTCCGCCTTTGCCAGGACTTCCTCGACAACCTGGGGAAGACGACGGACCGCATGCTTGAACACGGACCTGCCATCCATGGTTGGATAATGACGGCCTTCCTGGAGCATGGCCTCGCTGAGCCTTGGATTCAGGCGGGAAGCCGGCGCTTCCGTCATCAGACTGCTGGCGAATTCACCCTGTGCGTGCAGCACGGAAGCCAGCACACCGCAAGGCCGATCTGTTTCAACCCCTTCCAGGCATAATGCGCCGGCGCCATCTCCAAAAATCACCGTGACATCTCTGCCACGGCTGGAGATATCCAGCCCAGTACTGTGAACTTCCGCCCCGACAAAGAGAATCCGGTTGCAAAAGCCGCTTCGGATAAAGGCGTCAGCAGTGGCGACACCGTAAACAAATCCGGAGCATTGCTGCCGGATATCCATGGCCGGAGTGGTTTTCAGTCCAAGTTTGTGCTGAAGCAGACAGCCTGAGCCTGGAAAGTTGATATCCGGACTAAGTGTGGCAAAGATGATCAGATCAATGTCAACTGGTTTCCAGCCTGCCCGTTCAAGAGCTATTTTCGACGCATCAAAACCCAGATCCGATGCTCCAACCCCGCCTTCTTCAGGCACCCAGTAACGCTGTTCTATTCCCGTGCGCTGGCGAATCCATTCATCGGAAGTATCCATCCAGAGCGCCAGATCGTCATTGGTAACCAGGCGGGTGGGAAGGCTCCGTCCGGTTCCGGAAATCATGGTTTGTTTCATTTTAAACGTATCCTTTTCATACCTTCAACCCCTACACCTTATACTTTCCAAAATCATTTGAAGAAAGATTGCTAAGATATTCCGACCATTTCTGTCCTTCTTCGCTGTTGTCCGAAGCGTGAACAGGTTCATCTTTATGGCTGGATTTAAGAAATACCTTTTCATCCACAAAAATCGGCGCATTCGCCCGAAGGGCAATGGCAATGGCATCGCTGGGTCTGGCATCCAGGCTGAACAATGCTCCTGAAGAATAAAAATTTATCCTGGCGTAAAAAGTGCTGTCCTGGATATCACAAACCTCGATACTGGTAATGGTTACCCCGGTGAGTTCGACAAAATTCATGAACAGATCATGGGTCATGGGACGGTCAAAACGGATGCCTTGCAGCAAAGTAGCGATAGCAGTAGCTTCCAGAAGGCCAATCCATATCGGAATCACCTGGTTGTTTTCTTCAGACTTCAGGATCAGAATAGGCGTGTTGGAATCCGGATCCATGATCAGCCCTGAAACTATCACTTTATGTTGCACCAATCATTCCTCCTGAGAAACAGGCATTCCCCAAAGCGAATGCGAAAATGCTTTTTCAATTCGAATTGTCTTCAGCCTGCCGATATTGCCGGGTGCGGAAAGCCGCTCCGGCTCCGGAAAATGCACGATTTTATGTCCGGGGGTTCTACCGTACCACTGGGGGCTATCTTCGTTGGACGATTCATGGGTATTCATTCGCCTACTAACACCCTCCACCAGAACCACCTGAATGGAATTCACCAGGGACTGATTTTTTTCAATCGTAATGGTTTCCTGAAGCCCAAGAACCTGCTGAAGGCGCTCCGCCTTTTCAGCTTCTGATATTTTTTCCGAAAAATGTGTAGCCGGAGCATTGGGACGATCCGAATACATAAAGGCAAAAAGGCCACTGTATGCCACCTGACGAATCAGGGAAAGAGTATCCTCAAAATCTTCAGATGTTTCTCCGGGAAAGCCCACAATGATATCTGATGTAATGGCGATATCCGGACAGGCATCCCGCAGTCGGGCAATTTTTTCCAGATACATATCACGGGTATATTTGCGGTTCATGCGGGACAGAATTCGGGTCGAGCCGGATTGGACCGGTAGATGAATATGTTTGCATAATTTATCCAACTGGTTAAAGGTAGCTATCAGATCATCGGAAAGGTCCTTGGGATGGGATGTGGTAAACCGGATGCGAACAATACCTTCGATCCCGTTCACCCGAGTTAACAGCTCTGAAAAATCGCAAAGCCCTTCTTTTTTGCCATAGCTGTTGACGTTCTGACCGAGCAGTGTGACCTCACGAATGCCGATGTCTGCAAGTGCTTGAATCTCGGAAAGAATCCGCTCCGGAGAACGGCTCATTTCTCTGCCGCGTACATAAGGAACCACACAATATGTGCAGTAATTATCGCAACCCTGCATAATTGTCACAAACTGGCTGATTTGATTAGCGTTAGGAGAAACTGCGTAAATTGGGGTTTCCTGGATGGTATCGGATAGCTCGACATCTACCAGGCGGCCCCCCGTGGTTTCCACCTGCTGGATCAAAACCGGAAGCCGGCTGACGGCATGGGTACCGAAAACCAGATCCAGATATGGCGCGCGGTCCAGGATTTTGCGACCTTCCTGCTGTGCCACACACCCCCCAATACCAATGATCAGTTCAGGATTCTTTCGTTTAAGTCCTGCCATACGGCCCAGAAAACTGAATACTTTCTGCTCTGCCTTTTCCCGAATAGCGCAGGTATTTAAGATGACCAGATCGGCTGATTCGGGTTCAGACACCTGCCGGTATCCCAGAGGCGTCAGGCCCCCTGCTATACGCTCGGAGTCGTAAACATTCATCTGACAGCCGATAGTGTGAATATATACTGTCTTGGGATACATCATGAATCGCTATGCACTTTTCCTTTCAGCAGCACCATCTGTTAATTAGCATCGGCTTTTCTGGGAATTGCTGTCGTTTGTGGATGGCATTTTGAATTGAGGTATTTTCAGTTACGGTAACCAAATTCACGATCATTAGGGATTTGATTTCCATTGGCTGTCCTTATCTCATTCCATCAGGGGATGGGCTGGGGCTGATAAAGACAGAGCGGTTCTTCCGCCAGGTAATCTCCAGTCGCCTCAAAAGCTCTGGCGCGACATCCCCCGCAAACCTTTCGGTATTCACACTTTCCGCATTTTCCTTTCAAATTATCATAATTTCTTAAAGAAAGAAAAACTTCAGAGGAGTTCCATATCGTGGAAAAAGATGTCTGCGTGATATCGCCGCAATTGAGCTGGAGAAAACCGCAGGGCTGAACAATTCCGTTATGAGAGATGAAACAGAATCCGGTTCCGCCTAAGCATCCTCGGGTAACTGCATCCAGGCCATGGGTTTGAAAGGTGACGGTTTTGCCGTCCTTTTTGGCGCGCTGACGAAGAATCCGGTAATAATGCGGCGCACAGGTGGCTTTCAGTTGAAGCGGCGTATTCTCCCGTTGATCATAAAACCAGTTGAGGGTCTCTTCATATTCCTCGGCATTGATGGCTGTATCAGCGATATATTTTCCGCGACCGGTCGGCACCAGCAGGAAAATATGATGGGCCACAGCTCCAAGATTTATAGCAAGTTCTTGAATACTATGTATTTCACTTAGATTGGTCTGGGTGATGGTGGTGTTTATCTGAAATTCAATTCCCGCGTTTTTAGCATTGGCGATACCGCGGAGCGCGCCATCAAAAGCGCCTTCAACCCCTCTGAACAGATCATGTTTTTCGCGGGTCGCCCCATCCAGGCTGATGCTAATCCGTTTGATTCCGGATGTAGCCATTTTTTCGGCGTTGTCTTTGCTGATTAGGGTGCCATTGGGAGCCATGACCATTTTAAGGCCTTTTGATGTTCCATAGCCTGCGACTTCAAAAATATCCGGCCGAAGCATGGGTTCTCCGCCGGTAAGAATGACAATGGCGGAGCCAACTTCAGCGATTTGATCAAGAAGGCGAAAACATGCGGTGGTATCCAGCTCGCCCTTATATGGGCCGTTCGTGGCGGCGGCCCTGCAATGAACGCAGGACAGGTTGCAGTTGCGGGTGATTTCCCAGGCGATTAGACGAAGCGATGATCCTTTTGTTTCGGTATTGCCGTGTTTCATCGGGATTGAAGCTCCCTGGCTGCGTCCATGGCGAAATACGTCAGGATCATGTCTGCTCCGGCCCGCTTGATGGACGTGAGGGATTCCATCATCACCCGTGTCCCGTCCAGCCATCCAAGCTGCTCGGCTGCCTTGATCATGGCGTATTCTCCGCTGACGTTGTAAGCGGCGACCGGCAGATCAAATTCCTGACGGACCCGGCAGATGACATCCAGATAGGCCAGGGCTGGTTTGACCATGATGATGTCTGCGCCCTCTTCGATGTCCATGGTCACTTCCCGAATGGCTTCCAGGGCGTTGGCCGGATCCATCTGATAGGTTCTACGATCTCCGAATTTTGGTGCGGAATCTGCCGCCTGGCGAAAAGGACCATAAAAGCCGGAGCAGTATTTGGCGGCGTAAGACATGATCGGCACGTTGGAAAATCCGTTTTCATCCAGACTTTCCCGGATTTCCCCCACCCGGCCATCCATCATGTCCGAAGGCGCCACCATATCTGCTCCTGCCTTGGCATGGGACAGGGCGGTTCGCGCCAGAAGATCCAGAGACGCATCGTTATCCACAATGTTCTTTTCAACCACCCCGCAATGACCGTGATCAGTATAAGCACACAAACAGACATCGGTGATAACTGCCAAATCCGGGAGCTTGTTCTTAACGGCCTTGACGGCTCGTTGAACGATACCGTCTTTGGAGTATGCGCTGGTCGCCAGAGGATCTTTTTTATTAGGAACGCCAAAAAGCATGACAGCCGGAATCCCCAGTTTCTGAACTTCCTGGCAGGTTTTCACGATTTGGTCAACAGACAGTTGATACTGTCCGGGCATGGAAGATATCGGGTTTTTAATATCTTTGCCTTCAATGGCGAAAAGGGGCAGAATGAAATCGTTTGTGGTCAGAACGGTTTCGCGGATCATTCGGCGAAAAGCTT
>Ga0194052_1001138_pt1 | contig 15813 bp, 5 predicted proteins | sample SepL226m_MetaG_FD_160117 | JGI IMG/M metagenome (GOLD analysis project Ga0194052, IMG submission 160117) | Anoxic zone freshwater microbial communities from boreal shield lake in IISD Experimental Lakes Area, Ontario, Canada - Sep2016-L227-6m | ecosystem: Environmental > Aquatic > Freshwater >... | reverse complement strand
CAATAATTTCAGGTTTAACTTCTTTGGCGATTTTTAGCACTTCTTCGTAATCAATTAATCCGGTTTTTTCATCTACTCCATAAGAATATGAATCAAAGAATATCCCAGAAAAGGAAACTTTCGATCCGTGAGACAAATGACCGCCAGATTGTAGCGATTGGCCCAATATTTTATCACCTGGTTTTGCAACAGCCAAGTAAGCTGCCATATTGGCTTGTGATCCCGAGTGTGGTTGAACATTGGCAAATTTGCAGCCAAATAGTTTTTTTACTCGCTCTATTGCCAGCGTCTCAATTTCATCAATATTTTTGCATCCGCCATAGTAACGATGCCCCGGGTATCCTTCTGCATATTTATTGGTCAGAATTGAACCTTGTGCTTCCAAAATCGCGTCCGTTACATAGTTCTCTGACGCAATTAGTTCTAAATTAAAAAACTGGCGGTCTTTTTCCGCTGTAATAGCCGCAAATATTTCTTTGTCGCTATTTTCTAAATTCATTTGTTACTGCCTCAAGTATTATTTTCGAAATTGTTTCTCGCTCCTGCAAACCGTCAACTACGATTATTTTATATTTCTTGTTCTTGGCCAGCTTGAGATAATTTTTTCTAACTTCGGATAAAACCTTTTCTCTTTCAAAAAGTTCAAATTGGTTTCTAGTGGCTTTAATTCTTTTAATGCACTCTGCCGCTGGGACATCAATGAAAAATGTTATGTCTGGCAAAAGAAATTGGCGGTTAATTTCCTTGAGCCAGGTTTTATCACACTGTACAGAACCAAAAGCAATGGTGGAAAAAATGTAGCGGTCGGTGACGATAGTTTTACCGTTTTCAAGCGCCGGGGTTATCATTCGATCTAAGTGATGAGCACGATCTGCAGCGAATAACAGTTGCAAACATTCGGGAGAAGCTTGCCAGTCTTTAGTCAGAGTTCCGCGGATTAAGCCACCAATTAAATTGTTTGTTGGTTCTTTGGTCAGGAAGGCTGACAGTTTTAATTTATTCAGATTGGTTGCTAGCAAATCAGCCTGGGTCGAAGTTCCCGATCCATCCAAACCTTCAACTGCTATAAATAATCCTTTTGTTTTATCCATGGTACAAAAAAAGGCTAAAGCCTAGAATTTATGGTGCGCCCAAGAGGACTTTCACGTCGCTGGGCGACATAGAAACCCACGGTTTCTATTATCTTCCTCTGCGGGAAACTTTCGTTTCCCGACCCCTTCCCAAGTTCAAGTCGAAAAGCGCACTCATTGAAAACTAATGGTGCGCCCAAGAGGACTTGAACCTCTGACCTCTACAATGTCAATGTAGCGCTCTAACCAACTGAGCTATGGGCGCAAATGCAATAAAATGATAACATTTTTTAACATAAATTTCAAATCTCTCGCGCTATATAGTAAACATGCTATTTATTTTGATATAATAAATTAGACCAAAACTCGGCCAATTTTTTGCGTATAAACAACACGGATTTTTACACGGTGAATGCACGGAAGAAATCAACTAGAAAATATTTGAGGGGACATGGGGAAGTTTAGAGACATTGTTGCAAAAATTAGACGGCCAAAATCAATCGGAGGGGATATCCGGAGTGTTTTTTCGATGACCTATTCTGTTCATAATCGCGTGGCTTCAAAATATAAATGGTATGACAATTGGCATCAAAAGCCCTATGCTTCAAAAGTTCATGTCAACGTACTCGCGGTAGTTATTATTGCCACAATAGCGTTAATTACGTCGCAGTTTGCGACCCTCAACAAAGAATCATTAGCAGGTAAAAAACCTTCAAAGCCTCGCGGTGTGATATCTCAGGATATGCCGCAGAATGAAAAAATTTCTTATGCTGATTTGACTTCGGCTATTAATGTCGAAGAAAACCAGCTTGTCGGAACTGAGAATCTCAAAGCCAAACTCAATTCTAACCAATCCTATTTGGAGTTTAAAGACGGTGAAAATAAATATTCAATTACCACTACATTATTAAATACTGATAAAAGCAAGAAAAATCCCGACAAAACTAGAGAAAAGATTAAATGGAAGGATGTTCAACAAGACGTTGATATTGAAAATGCGCTCTACGAGAATAAATTTAAAGAAACCATTACCGTCAAAAAGAAAAAAGCCGAAACGAAATTTAGTTATAAAATTGAGTTGTCAGGTGGTGCAAAGCTTGTTCAAGTTGATGGCAAGACCTTAATTCGAGACGCTTCTGACAAAGATCTAGTGGAATTAGATTCGCCATTTGCCTTTGATGATAGTGGCGCTAGGTATGATTACAAATACTCAGTTTCTGGCGATGGATTAACACTTGAGCCCGCTGTTGACATCTCGGGAGCAAATTATCCACTTACAATAGATCCTACCTACACAATAAAAACTTCAACTAACACAAGTAACTTTAATAACTATGCCAGCCAACGAAAACTTGCCAGGGATTCAAACGGAGTTTTACATACAGTATATCTTCGTGCGGCTGGTGCAAATAATGTTTTTTACGCCAAGTCAAATGATGGCGGCCAAACTTGGTCGGAAACACAGCTGACCACAGAGGCAACCTATACGCAATATGGTCCAGCTCTAGCCGTTGATAGCGCCAATAATGTTCATTTAACCTGGGGCGGGCTAGATACGGTAAACTCAACTTATCCAGCAGTTCGCTATATCAAAAAAACTGGCAACTCCTGGGGGTCAATTACGGACATTCTTACCGGATCTAGTTATCCTGCAATTGCTATTGATTCGAGTGATAACGTTCATGTTGTCGGAACACCGGCTGGGATGAGTACCGCGACTCAATATATCAAATATAGTAGTGGTGCATGGGGTTCGCCCTATACTTTGCACGATGCCAGTGGTTGGGGGATTCCGTCAATTGCAGTTGACTCAAGTAACTATGTTCATGTTACCTATCACTATACTGCTGGCGGGCAAATAGTTTATCGACTTTATAATGGTTCCTGGCAAGCTGAAGAAAATGTTTATACTAACGCATCGTACCAGGCTTCAAATGCTTCGATAGCGCTTGATTCAAATAACAAACCGTATGTTGTTTGGCAACAGGCGAACGCGAGCTATCCATCTAATACGCAGATAGGGTATACGAATAAAGTTTCTGGGAGCTGGGCGGCTCCGACTTGGCTTTCGGCTGATGCCTACAACCAGATTCAGCCTGCTATATCATTGGATGCCAGTAATAATGTTACGGTAGTTTGGTCAGGAACTCACGCGGCATCAACGACTTACACTCAAATTCGCGCAAAAATATACTCCGGTGGTGCTTGGGGCTCGGTTACTAACCTTACCACTCCAGGAACGATTAATAATCAGTATGCTTCGTCAATTTGGGCAAAATATCCATCGACCAATCAGCCTTCTAGGCCGAAGACTGGCTATGCATTTATTTATATGGCTGGGTCTGATCTATCATATACTGCTAGCTCTGATCTGACTTGGGATAGCAGTCCTACTGCTCCCATAGATTTAACTGGAACGTGTCAAAAAATAGATAGAACTACGAACTGCGCTAACGGAGAAACGGTCAGATACGCCGTTAATGGTGTTTTGAATGCCGCTACCGCTACGACACTTAACGGTAGTTTTACTTTTTCAGCCATAACGGCACCGACAAGCGGTGACACGATAACCGTGTTTATTGATGGTGTCGCTGATGATCTTGAGGCGAATGCTGTCACTAAGTATGACGGTTCTGGCAGTATTGCCATGACACTTTATGAAAGACATTTAGTTCTTGGAAGTGGTGACAACCAAACGTTATCTAGTGCGGATATTAATAAATATGATAACTCTGTTTCATCCGATGAGGATATTTATTTTGAAGTCGATTCAAGTGGAAATTTGACTATTCCAGCCGCCGCGACAAGCTCTTATTCAGATCAATTGCTTTATGTTTTGGCAGGTAATACCTATCGTCCCGCTTCGGCTGGGGGAAAAATAGTTTCCACTCCTAATTTATATCTGCCAGCTTCGTCAACAATGAGTTGTGATTCAAACACAATCAAAATCACGGCTGGAGCGACAGCGGTTACTACTACCGGAACACTTAATCTTGATACTTCGACTTTCAATTATGACGCTGGGGTGGCCAATGCAAATATTAATGCCTTAACATATTATAATCTTGGAGTTGGGGCAGACGGAGACAATGCCTCCACAACAACGTTTACACTCTTAGGGGCAACGACCGTAACAAATGTTGTGACTGTTGGCGCTGGCACATCTCTTAGTGGTGATGTTTTGGCACTTTCAAGCTATGTTCTGACATTATCTGGTTCGGGTACTCCGCTAGTTTTGACTAATCTTAAGGGTACGGTAACAGCAGGAACGGGAACAATTAACTATACTGGCTCGAGTGCGACAAGTCTCGCCGCAACGACTTACTATAATCTTGATGTGGGTACAACTTCTGATGTTGGCGCCAGTGTGACATATACACTTCTGGGCGCAACGACGGTTTCCAATACGATTACAGTGGGTAACGCAGGCTCAACAAATACTGACTATCTCTCCGGAGGAAGTCAGATTCTTACTCTCTCTGCGTCAAGTACTACGGCTTGGAATATCACCGCAAAGGGTGGATTCACCTGTGCAACTTCGACAGTCAACTATTTGGGTTCGTCGGCTACGACGGTTGCGGCACTAACATATTACAGCCTGGGAGTTGGAACTACTGCAGATGCTCTAGCGGCTGTAACTTATACTCTGGCTAATAATATTTCGGTTGGTGGAGTTCTAACGATTGGAAATATTTCATCGACGAACTCAGATATTTTGGCCGCCTCGTCGTACACAATTGATTTTACCGGTTCTGGATCGGTTTTCTCCATTTCAGCCAAGGGAACTTTTACCTGTGGTACCGGAAATGTTACCTATAACGGATCGAGTGCAACCAATATTGCTATTGCGACATATTACAACCTTGGTGTCGGTACTACTTCCGACTCAAATGCTGGCGTGACGTATACGGCTGGTGGTGCGATCACGGTTTCAAATATTCTTACTATAGGTAATGCTGGTTCTACAAATTCAGACATTTTCTCTGGCTCGTCGAATGTTATAACCCTGAGCGGCACCGGTACGCCGTTTGTTATTACCACAAAAGGAAGCTTTACGTATGCAACTTCAACAATAGCTTACACTGGAGGCACCTCAGCCGTTAATGTTACCTCGACCACTTACTACAATTTAACAGTTAACAAGGCCTCAACTACTTACACTGCGCTTGGAGATATTACAGTCACGAATGTGTTTACTATTACCGCGGGTACATTTGATGCCTCGAGCCGAACAATTACTTTATCTGGTTCCGGTACGCCTTTTGTCAAAACTGCAACGCTTACACCTTCGACTTCGACTTTTAACTTTACGGGGAGTTCGTCGACTACAGTTGCCGGTGCGTCATATTATAATCTCGGGGTCGGTACGACATCGGATGCAGGTACTGCCGTTACTTACACATTGGGAGCGGCAACTACGGTGTCAAACGTTTTGACGGTTGGTAATGCTTCGTCGACGAATACTGATCTGTTATCAGGATCATCCTATGTCTTAACGCTTAGTGGATCTGGTACGCCTTTTAATATTACTTCAAAGGGTGGTTTTACTTATGCGACTTCGACCGTAACTTATCTGGGCGCATCCGCCACAACCGTTACCGGTGGCATCACATACTATACGTTAGGATTAGGCACAACTTCTGATGCATTAGCGGCAGTTACCTACACATTAGGTGGAGATATAACTGTCGCAAACACTTTAACAATTGGTAACGCATCTTCGACCAATTCAGATACATTTGCGGCTTCTTCGTATACTATCAACTTCACTCTGGTAGGTACTCCGCTGGTTATTACAACCAAGGGGATATTTACTTGCAATACAAGCACAGTGAACTTCAATGGCGCAGGTTCTGTTATTGTTGCGAGTGCAACGTATTATCATTTGGGTTTTGCTGGTGCCAGTGGGGCCAAATCAGCTGCCGGAGCCTTGACCGTTAATGGTAACTTTACTCTTGGTGGTGGCGCAACCTTTACAGCTGGCGCTTACACCCACAACTTCTATGGTAACTGGGTGGTTAATACCACGGCCGCTACTCCGCTTACCGCTACAGGTAGTACTGTCAATTTCAACATTCCTTCTACTCCAGCAGCTACTTCGTTTACTGGTTCGGCGACCAATGCTACGACTTTTGTAACGGTCAATATTAATAATACTAGTGGATTTAGTATTTCGACTGCCGGCAATCCTACTCTTTCGCCAATTGCGGCGACCGGTGTAGTGACGGTAGCGGCCAGTGTCACGACGACAAACTATGGAACCGCAACATTTTCAAGCACCCTGGCCGGATCGGGCAGCTGGATTCAGCAAACCGGTTCGATATTAAACCTTTCTTACGCTTCGGCAACCATAATAACAATCTCCAGTTTTGACGCACATACGTATAATAATACCGTCAACTATTCTGGCGCAGCTCAAACGTGTTTGGTGACTCAGTATTATAATTTAACTTTTTCAGGCACGACTACTAAAACTTGCTTACCGACTTCTCCAATCCTCGGTAATGTGACGATGGGCGGTACTACTGCGGCATGGACTTTAACCGCAACGACAACATTAACGATCAACGGAAACTTAAATGTTAATAGCTCATCGACTGGCTCATTTACTCAGAATGCCTACGGATTGACAATCAGCGGAAATGTTTCAGTTACTGGCGGAACATTAACGACAGCCGGCGCTGCGTTCACCGTGACTGGAACAACCGCAGTTTCTGGCGGGACATTGGCTTTGGCCAACAATACAGGTGCCAAGACTTTTACAAAAAGGATAACTGTAACTGGCGGAACGCTTAATGGAGCTAGTACGAACATAATCTTTGGTGAAGGTTTGACTCACAACACTGCCGGTTCGGTCGCGATTACTGGAACGGTAACAATGAGTACAAACGCTGGCTCAATCGTAACCGATACGGCTTCATCAATTACTGCCGTAACTTTCAACACGGCGAATAACTTTACAACTTCCGGCGCCGCCGTCTTAACGGTTGGCACTCTTACTGTTACATCACCTTCGACGGTAACAAACTCTGGCTTGCTGACCAACTCTACCTCGCTGGCAGGAACCGGTACATTTGTAAATGGTGATGGTTCAACTGGAACTTTGACTTTGGCTTATGCCACGGTGCCGTCAATTAGTACGTTGACGACAACGGCAACCGGCAACACTGTTATTTACACATATAATGGTACGACTTCGGTAAAGGCGACAACATTTTATAATCTAACCATTAGTCCAACGATCACCGCCGCCGCCGCTTATTCTGGAGCTGGAGCGATTACCGTAACTCATGACTTGAATATTAACCCAACTGCCACTGGTACTGCATATGCTTTAACTTTCACCTTAGGTGGTGCGACTAGCGTTACAGGAATCACCACATTAACTGGCACTACTCTAGGCACATCTATTTTAGATACTAAGGCGGCCAACAATTATGCCTTTACATCCGGTACTTTGACCATTAATTCAGCTGGCACATTAAACGGAAATAACGCTACCGTGACGGTTAATGGAACTCTGACAAATGCTGGTTTTTTTAACGTCTTAAACGCTACCACAACAATTGCGGGTAATCTTACTAACTCTGGAGCTTACAGTCAGGCGGGCACTACTAATTTGACTGTTCAAAATGGTCCAGCGGCTACAATTACATTGGGCAATTCAGTATTTAAGAATCTAACTATCAATGCTTCAGGCAGTACCTACACATTGCAAGATGACCTGGATGTTTATGGTGATTTAACCTTAACTGCTGGGACACTTGATGTTAACTCATCAAATAAATCAGTATATATTGCCGGAGCATGGCTCAATAATGGCGGGACTTTCAATCCACGCTCGGGCACGGTTAATTACGTTGACTTTCAATCTGGCAAAACTATTACTAGCAACGGGCAAGCATTTTATAACTTGACCATAAACGGAACAAATCCGACTTTTACATCATCATTGATGCATATGGAAGGTGCTAATGCCGGTACGACGTTTACCGATGAAAACTCAGCTAATACTTGGAGCGCAAGCGGAGTATCGCAGACTAGTACAACTCAGAAAAAATTTGGCTCATCATCTTTCAAGGGCGGAACTACAACCTCTGATTACATCACGTCCACGAATAATGTATCCAATTTTCAAGTGACAACTCAAGATTTCACGATCGATACCTGGGTTTATCTCAATGAGGCTGTCGGAACGCAAAGAGTGATTGCGGGTGAAGGAAGTGGTTCGGCTAACTGGTCCGTCACGACCGGTCATCATTGGATATTGTATATATCAAATACCGGCACGGTCTATTTTCAATATAATGTTGCCGGAGGAGCTGGATCTCTCACGTCAAGCTCGCCACTTACAGCAACAACTTGGACTCATGTAGCAGTTGTTAAAACCGGAGGTTTTATAAAGCTTTACATGGGTGGTGTAGAGAAGGGTTCGGTTGCCGCCTCAACCCTGACTGTTCCTTCTGCCGGAACTCCAAGGATGGTGATTGGTAATGAGCCTTCGCTAGCTAACTCATGGAATGGTTATATTGACGAGTTTCGATTTACCAAAGGAGTTGGGCTTTGGAATAGCACTCCATTCACGCCACCAGCTGTCGCATATTCATCTGACCAGACTCTGTCTGGAACAACGACGGTTTCTAATAATCTGACCATTGCAAAAGGTTCACTAACAGTCGGAGCAAATAATCTTGATGTAAATAATATAGCGCAAACGGGTGGGACCTTCGTTGCCTCAGCCGCAAATACATTTAATATTGCTGGAAATTATGCAAATAGTGGCGGAACTTTCACGGATTCGGGGGGTACCGTTACCCTAGATGGTTCGGCCGCCCAAGCTTTTACGGCCGGCGGCACCGGAGCAAACAATGACTTCAATAATCTGACGGTTGCAAATACTGCCGTATCAGGTGGAGTAACATTTAACGATTCGGTGACGGTGACTGGTACATTTAAGGATATAACGCCTTCCTCGATTATGAACTTTCATGCTGGCTCCACTTATGCTTTTACGGCGATAAACATCAATGGTGGAGCAACTGGTACCAGGATTGTGATGCATTCAACATCGGATAATACGCCGTGGATTTTTACTGTAGCAAATGCCACGCTGACAGTTTCATATGTAGATGCTCGGGATTCAGATGCACGAACCAGCACACGATACATCGATGCTACTACCGGTTGTGCTGATTCGACTGGAAACCAAAATTGGACTTTTATTAGTGCGCAAAGTATCAATCTTGCCGGTAGTCTCTATACTAGCGATTTGGGAAATGTGGCCAAAGTTCCAAATGAACCACTTGGAGTCTCGATTGGTGGGGCCGCAGTCACAACCGGGACCACTGACTCAAATGGCGATTATTCCCTGCCGATAACGATCGCCGACAACCAAATGATAACAGTATTTATCAAAGGGATTGCGGATAAGGGATCTATTGTATTCAAGGCAGGAGTGATATCTGGCGATATTACGGGCGTATTGTTTAACGTTGGTTATGTGAAGCTTAATTATCTAACCGGTACCTCTATCACAAACGCAATGCTAGACACCGCTAGCGCTTCCGGCGACTCCGATATGCTGTTTTCAGCTTCTAGCGGTACGGTGACATTTACTCAGATGGTAAATATCATATCAGCCAAGACTTATTTACCGGGTGGAAATATAGTTTGCAACGGAATCGATATCAACGGAACTCTTAATCTTGAGAACAACACACTAACGGATCACGCTTCTTGGGATTCATCTACCGGAACCCTAACAACAAGTGGTTCTTCGGTGGTAATTTTTGATTCATCAAGCAGTGGTAAAACAATTACTTCCGGCGGACAGGATTTTGATAATGTTACATTTAATAATTCAGGTGGAGGATGGTCGCCAAGTGACGCAATGTATTTAAATGGTGATATGACGATGACTGCCGGAGTACTCTCGGGCACGAGTGATATTTCGGTGATGGGCGGAGACGTGACCGGTAATGGCACGATTGCAACTACCGATGGAACATTCATGGTGGATGGAGTAGGAAATTTTGGCGGGACCACTAACTGGAGTTTCAATAATTTAACATTTGGGGATGGCTCTGACGTTGCCGCCACAACCAAAATTTCAACTAACCAAATTACTGCAACTGGAGTACTAACGATTGCAACCTTGCAGACTTTGGACGCTGGTGATGATACGTGGAATTTGCCAGGAGCTGGAACAACCTTTGTGCCAACGGGAACATTTACTCAAAATGCATCAACTTTTGTTTATAATAGTGCATCGAGTGAAAATATCACAGGATCGACCTATTACAATTTGCAAGTTAACCATGGCAGCACTATTTTCACAGTGGCTGGCGGAACAACGGTGACGAATGTGTTGACGGTTTCTGCTGGTACATTGGATGGTTCAAGCCAAACTATTATTTTATCAGGAGGCGGTACACCGTTTGTTAACTCTGGCGCTTTTACTGCGTCGACTTCGACGGTCAAATATACAGGGGTTGGGACGGTGATGGTGGCTCCAGTAACTTATTATAATATCGAAACTGCCGCTGATTCTGTTCCTGGAAATGATAGTTATACAAAACTATTGTTACATCAGGATGGGACCAATGGGTCGACTGCTTTTACTGACAGTGAGCCAACGCCAAAAACAGTTTCCGCAAATGGTTCAGCCCAAATATCAACAGCCCAAAGTAAATTTGGCGGTGCTTCTGGTTTGTATAATGGCTCAAGTGATTATCTATCAGCTCCAGATTCAGCTGATTGGAGTTTGGGCACAGGCGATTTTACAATTGATACTCAGGCTTATTTCTCAACTACATCGAGCCCTCATAACTCGATTCCAATTGCCAGCTATGGATATATGGCTGTGCCAAGTGTCGGGAACCAACTCCACTGGTTAATTTATTTATCAAATGCTAACACATTAACATTTTATCGTATCTCTGGAACGTCGGAGACTTATAAAAGCGTTTCTTGGTCTCCTTCGCCAACAACGTGGTATCATATCGCGATTGTTAGAAGCGGTAACAACTTAAAGTTCTTTATTGACGGCATCCAACAGGGTACCGATCAAGACGTAACTGGTGTTAGCTATGATAATGGAGGACAGTCAGGGGATAATTTATACGTCGGATATTTCCGCTCATATTTAGGGGGGGGCTTGGTACAATTATTTCCCTGGCTATCTCGATGAGTTTAGGGTTACTAAGGGATTAGCTCGATGGACTACAGCCTTTACAAAACCGGCAGCACAATATGACGATACTCAATATCAAATTAGTTCTGATGTTGCGGTGACGAATAATTTTACTAATTCCTCCGGCACCTTCACCAGTGGTTCAAATAATCTGTCGATAGGTGGGACATTATCTAATTCTGCAGGCGCAGCTTTTGTTGCTCCAGTCACAGGAAAAACATTTAGTGTTGGGAGTAATTTTTCGAATGCTGGAACTTTCAGTCATAATTCCGGGACGATAACCCTAAATGGTCAAGGGGTTCAATCAGTAACCTCGGGCGGATCGGCCTTAAATAATGTAATCGATTCAAATGTCGCCGCCGCCGTTTCACAAGCCGATACGTCAACAATTGCTGGCACATTAACTATTAATAATAGTGCTATTTACGACATCAACGGTCAAAACATTACTCTGGCGACTCTGTCAAACAATGGAACCTTCAAGCTTCAAGGTGGTGAAACTACCGCAACGATTACCAATATGGATAGTGATTCAGGCAAGGTCATTTACAATGGGGCTGTGACATACTCCTCTCTTAAATTGGGAAATTCATATTTTGATTTAGAATTTGCTGGTTCTGGTACATATACACTGGGAGCAACGCTTAGTGTTGCTAATAATTTGAAAGTCACGTCCGGCACTCTTGATGGTTCAACTAGAACGATTAATGTTGGCGGCGATTGGGACTCTCAATCAGGAACCTTTGTATATAGCACGAGTAGCGTAGTTTTGTCTGGCGACGGAACACTAAAAACTTCTTCTACTGATTATTGGACTGATTTCTATGACTTGAGTATGGCCGCCAACGGTAAAACAACCCAGATGCTAACGGTAGTTGGTGTTTCTCATAATTTGATTCTTGGAACGGGAAGCTTAACAAAAGGCTCTTCACCTGACACTTATTGGTTGTTCTTAACCAAGAATGACGGCACCTCCGCTTTGACAAACGCTGGAGCTAGCATAACGCTTGACCGAATATATTTCACCATAACCTCTGGTTCGACCGTAATTCCATCTGGTAATTACGGCAATATTACATATCTAGAAATATATGCCAGGGGCTCTAACACGACATTTGATATTACAGGTGATGTTACGGTTGGTGGCAGAATTTTTTATCTAGGGATGACCACCTTAAATAATATCGTATTAAATTCTAATGATCACCAGATAGATGCCTTGGGCATGACCTATGGTTACTCTTCTGTTGCAGGCACAACTACAACAAACTTTGGGTCGTCCACAATCAATATTGGTACAGCTGGTTTTGGGAGAAATGCTAGCGGTGGAAGTCATACCATCAATCTCAATAGTGCAAATATAAATGTGACAGGTAATTTTAATCTAACTGGTTTGACTGTGGTGAAGGGAACATCTAATCTTAACCTGATCGGTAGTGCAGGACAAACATTAACGTCAGCTTCTAATCAGCTTCATAACTTCTCAACAACAAATGCTTCCTCCTCGGGAATTACTCTGGCAGATGATCTTTCGCTAGACGGAACGTTTACCGACACGACCGCCTCATCAAAGATCACTTTTAATTCTGGTTCAACTTATGCATTTAATGCAATCAATATCAATGGGCAAGCAGAGGGAACGAGAGTTGTTTTAACTTCTTCAACTGGTGGTTCACCATGGAATCTTAATATCACTGCTTCCTCTCCAACCGCTTCAAATGTTTCGGTTAAAGATTCTAATGCTAATAAAGACATCGACGCAACAACTGGTGGTTATGATGCGAGTGGAAATACACACTGGTTGTTTCCTCAAGGAAACTCCGCGCCGGTTAATGACTCTTTAACATTCACTAATCCATATTCTTCAAATATCGCAGTTGCTGACAACGCAACTGAATGGAATTTCAGAGCGCTTGTAACTGATGGCGATGGACCAACTAATTTAAATTATGTAGAATTGCGGCTGGCGAATTCCACTGATTCGACTCAGCCTTATGATTCCCTTAAGTTTCGCTGGACAGAGGCAACTGACGCTTTTTCAGAGGAAGCTGATACCCAAAGCGCTGCAGCAATAACTTCAACTTCGGCCAATTCAAACGCTTCAGGCAATCAGTGGACACTGGACTTTAAAATTAAGTTTAATTCGAGTTTCGCTACCACATCAACTAATTATGCTGCTGAACTTTATGCTGTTGATGATGCGGCTGCTTCCGACACTGACAATTATTCAAATACTTATCAAGTTCAGAATTTATCGCTGACCTTTTCTGTTGACTCAAATTCGTTAAATTTTGGGTCATTATTACCGGGATCAGTTATTACCGGTACGACTCAAACTACGGTTACAACTAACTATCCAAACGGGTACGCTTTGGCTGCATCGGATAATGTCGCTGGGTCGGATTCCTGCTTGCTCAGTGGTAGCACCAGAATTGCTGATTATGCTGGAACCATCACAACTCCAACATCTTGGACTGGAACTGGTCTTGGCATATCGCTCTATAGCGCAACCGGCAAGAATACAGCACAATGGGGTAGCGGATCAACAGAATCAGACTCGGCAAACAAGTATGCGGGTGTTCCCCAAAATGCAACCACTATACATTCTAAGTCAGGCTCGCCAACTTTGAGCGATATATCAAAAATTGGCTATAAGTTGGTTGTCCCAAATAGTCAAAAGACTGGTAGCTATTCTGGAGATATAACATATACGGTTACTGGCGCTCTTAATTAACATTAATTGGTATTTGTTTTCATCCAGAATATTATGTATAATAAGTCTAATAACATTCGAGGAGAATTAAAATGAGATCAATAATTGTAGTTTTCTCTACTGTTTTAGTGTTTATGGCGGTAATTTATTTCGCTAATTTAGGTGTAGAGAACAAGTCACAGGCTGACACCCAAAGTGTGACTGTTTCGGCGTCAGTCCAAACAGCTATGACTTTTTCAACCACCACTGGCGGAACCGCAGCTTTTGGCAGTTTAACGCCTGGGTCTCCTATAGCATCACCAGCAACTGGAACTGTGCTTTCGGTAACAACCAACGCCGCCAATGGATACACTATTGGAGTATCTGACGCCAAAACCTCAACAAACTCAGCACTATTGCATACCGATGCTACAACTTATATTGCTGACTATGCTGGTACAATTGCAACACCAACATCTTGGACAGGTACCGGTCTTGGTCTTACTTTATTTGCTGCTGATACAACCAAGGAATCGGCTTGGGGTACAGGAACTGCATATGATGACGCGAACAACAAATATGCTGGGATTCCACAAAATGCTACAACGGCTCATACCGTTACTGGATATCATTCTGGCGCCGATACTTCCAGCTGGGCTTTTAAGCTTGATGTTCCAGGCACACAGAAAACCGGTACATATTCCGGGACCGTAACGTTTACCGCCACCGCGGTTTTATCATAATATGCAGCATTTATATAGAAACAATTTTAGGATAGTTTTGTCATCATTAATTTTATTAGTTATCACAGTTTTAGTTTCATCGTATTTAGTTAATTTTAAATCTGTAAAAACCAAAGCTGATGACCAAAGCGTTTTTGTAACTGCTACAACAGCTTCTGGCATTACTTTTTCCGTAACCAACGGTGACTCTGTTCCTTTCGGCACAGTTATCCCTGGTAACCCGCAATCTTCCCCGGTAGGCGGAACAGTTTTATCTGTAACGACCAACGCCGCAAACGGTTATACTATTGGCGTTTCAGATGGTAAGACCGGTGGCAATTCCTGTTTGGTCAGTTCGGGAAATTATATTGCTGATTACACAGGCACAATTGGTACGCCAACGACTTGGAGCGGGACTGGTCTTGGCGTCACGTTATTCGCCGCTGATACAACCAAGGAAGCTAAATGGGGGACAGGATCTGCCTATGACGATTCAAACAATAAATATGCTGGCATACCACAAAACTCGACAATCGCTCACACAGTTACTGGTTATCGTGCCACACCTGATACGTCCAGCTGGGCATTCAAAATTGAGATTCCGCAAGCTCAGGCAATTGGAACTTATACAGGTTCAGTAACATTTACCGCCACCGCGGTTTTATCATAACAATATTTAAAGTTGCGCTAACGGCGAAGCCAGTGTGTTAAAATGAGATGCGGAGCGTTACATTATAATAAGGAGGAAAAGTGTTTAAAATGAAGAAATTAATTCCGGTATTGATATCTTTGGTTTTGGTTTCAGCGTTTTTATTTGTAAGCCCATTTAAATCAAAGGCTGATCAAACAGAGGGAATCCAGATTTCTCCACTGACATTTAACTTGGATATTGGTCCCGGCCAAAGTAAAGAATTATCGCTCAATGTTAAAAATTACAATCCAACTGAGGTAAATTACACCATTGAAACCGAACTTTTCTCGTCGGTCTCAGATGATGGAGCTCCTTCTTTTGCACCAGAAACTCAAAAAGAGGGTGTAACGACAATTGTTGACTGGATGACATTTTCTGATCCAAAAGAGGGGACACTTACAGCCGGTGAAGCAAAAAATATTCATTTCACAGTAACTATTCCGGTC
>Ga0194052_1001135_pt1 | contig 15817 bp, 12 predicted proteins | sample SepL226m_MetaG_FD_160117 | JGI IMG/M metagenome (GOLD analysis project Ga0194052, IMG submission 160117) | Anoxic zone freshwater microbial communities from boreal shield lake in IISD Experimental Lakes Area, Ontario, Canada - Sep2016-L227-6m | ecosystem: Environmental > Aquatic > Freshwater >... | reverse complement strand
TCGCGGCGGTGTATGCGATCCTGCGGCCCGATGACACCACTGTGGTGGCTAACTGGCTCGGCGTTGACCGCGGTACTGATCTTTTGTTCTACGCGTTGGTCATCGCTTTCGTGTTCACCACGCTGAGCACCTATCTGCGATTCAAGGAACTCGAACTGCGCTATGCCCGCCTGGCGCGAGCGGTCGCACTTGAGGGAGCTCGAACGCCCGAGGGTTAGAGACCGCGGAAGTATTCGACAGTCCGGCGCACGCCGTCCTCGAGCAGAACTCCGGCGCGCCAACCGAGCACGAACTCCGCCTTGCGGGCATCCAGGCATGACCGTCTCACATCGCCTAACCTGGCCGGTGCGGTGTGCGGTTCATCAGGCGCGCCGACCACCACGGCGACCACCGTGTGCAAGGCACGGTCACTGGTTTCCACACCGGTGCCGACATTGAATCGCTGTCCCGAACCGGCACTGCCGGACGCGCGCACGAAGGCGTCAACGACATCGTCGACGAAGACGTAGTCGCGGGTATTGGAGCCATCACCGAATACCGTCGTGGGCTCACCAGCCAGCAGCGCTTTGGTGAAGACGGCGACCACACCGGCCTCACCCTGCGGTTCCTGACGCGGACCGTAGACATTGGCGGGCGCGATGTGTGTGCAGTCCAGCCCGTAAAGGTGCCGGAAGGTGTTGAGGTAGATCTCGGCAGCCATCTTGGCTGCACCGTATGGGGAGGCCGGATCGGCAGGCGCCACTTCGTTTGTCGGATAGTTTTCCGGCACGCCGTAGATCGCGCCGCCCGAGGAGGTGTTGACCACCTTGCGGACCGCGGCGCGCCGTGCGGCCTCGGCCAGTCGCACCGCGCCTATGACGTTGACCGTCGCGTCGAACTGCGGATCCGCCACCGAACGCCGCACATCGATCTGGGCGGCCAGGTGGTAGACCACCTCTGGCTTGGCATCGGAGAGCAACCCGATCAGGTCGGCGCTGACGATATCGGCCTCGGCGAACTCGAACCCGCCGTGGGCGCGGGCGCCATCAAGGTTGAACTGTCGGCCGGAACTGAGGTCATCGACGCCGACGACGGTGTGCCCGTCGGTCAGGAGGCGGTCCACCAGGTTCGAGCCGATGAAACCGGCAGCGCCGGTGACCAGTGCCCGCATTGGCCCACCATACCGGCGCTGCGGGCCCGCTCACCCGTACAGTCGAGGCGATGTCTGTTCGGCTGACCGTGCGTGCGCCAACGGTCGCCGGGGCGGCTGCGGCGCTGATCGTGCTCCAGCTCATCGTCCGGGCGACGCTGGCATTCAGCGGCTACTTCTACTGGGACGATCTGATTCTGGTCGGCCGGGCCGGGACCCAGCCCCTGCTGTCGGCCTCGTATCTGTTCACCGATCACGACGGGCACGTGATGCCGGCGGCGTTCCTACTCGGCGGCGCCATCACCCGGCTGGCACCGCTGGTCTGGGCCTGGCCGGCGGTGAGTCTGATCGTGTTGAACCTGATCGCATCACTCGCACTCCTGCGAACTCTGCACGTAATACTCGGATGGCGCCCGGTACTGCTGATCCCACTGTGCTTCGCGCTGTTCACCCCGCTCGGTGTGCCGGCATTCGCCTGGTGGGCGGCGGCGCTGAACTATCTGCCGATGATGGCCGCGCTGGCGTGGGTGTGCGGTGACGCGATCCTGTTGGTCCGCACCGGCCGACAGCGTTACGCGGTAACGGGCACGCTGGCGTATCTGGCCGGGCTGCTGTTCTTCGAAAAGTCGGCGGTGATTCCGTTCGCGGCTTTCGTTGTGGTGGTGGTGCTGCATCACGCGCAAGGTGAGGGTGCTTCCCTGCGGACGGTGTGGCGTCGAGGGCTGGCGTTGTGGACGGCAACCCTGGTTCTGACGGCGGCCTGGGTGTTGCTGTACCTGGTGGTGGTCGATCAGCAGCGCTGGAGCTGGGACCCATTTATGACGTGGGATCTGTTGCGCCGCTCAGTAACTCACGGGATCGTTCCCGGTCTGATCGGGGGCCCCTGGGTGTGGCAGCGATGGGCACCCGCGTCGCCGTGGGCGGTGCCGCCGGTGGCGGCGATGGCACTCGGCTGGCTGACACTGGCAGCGGCGGTGACGGTGTCGATATTGCGCAAGCGGCGACTCGGGGTCGTTTGGCTGGCTGCTGTCGGCTACGTCATCGCCTGTCAGGTTCCGATCTACCTGATGCGATCCTCTGCGTTCACCGCACTGGAATTGGCTCAAACGTTGCGCTATCTACCCGATCTGGTGGTGATGCTGGCTATCCTTGCCGCGGTCGGCTTCTGCGCATCGAACCGGCCGGCCGCACAGTGGCTGAATACCTCACCACTGCGCACCGCAGTGGTGCTGAGTCTGTCTGCGGTGTTCGTCGCCAGCAGTCTGCTGTCCACCAGGACGTTCCTCACCAGCTGGCAGGACAACCCGACAAAGTCTTACCTGCAGAACGCAATTCGCGGACTGGCCGACGCGAAGTTAGCGTCGGGGGCAACGCTACTCGATCAGGAGGTCGACCCACTGATCCTGACCCGGGTCGTCGGTCCGGAGAACCTGGCCAGCCATATGTTTGCTCTCATCGCCGACCGGCCGGAATTCGCCGCCTACACCGACCGAGTACGAATGTTCACGCCCGCCGGCCACCTGGTCGATGCGAACGTGACGTGGGTCCGTCGCATCATGCCGGGACCCCAACCGCGGTGCGGGTACTTCGTTTCCCCAGATGCTCCGGCGCGGATGCCACTGGACGGCCCCCTGCTGCCGGCCGACTGGACCGCGGAGATCAACTACCTGGCCAATACAGATGGCAGCATGGAATTGGCGCTTCCGACCGGCCCGGAAACCAGGGTCGTGGTGAGGCCCGGCCTCAATCGTGTGTACGTCCGGCTTTCCGGCGCCGGCGACATGATCACCGTCCGGTCCACCACCGCCGCTCTTACAGTGTGTCTGGCCTCAGGCCCGGTGGGCTTTCTGGCCCCGCGCTGACCCCAAACTCATCGGGATGGCTTACGCCGCATCATCGAGTAGACGCATCTGCCCGATGATCTCCATCACCTCGCCGTGCACGGCGCGCCCGGCCACCGTAGCCGCGACCGCCGTCATCTGAATCGCCACATCGCGATCGTGACTGAGCAGATGGACTGCCGCCGCCTCCACGATGTCGGCGAAGTGCCTGCGCAGCATGTCCTCAACGCGGGCCAGCACAAACTCGGCGTGGGCCAGCGGTATGGACCGCCGGAGCAGGTGGAACACCTCGGCGTCGACCCGGCGATAGAAACGCTGCGCGAAGATCCTCTTCTGCACGTCGATTCCGCCCGTCTGGCGCAGCATCGTCTCTTGGGCCGCCAGGTCGGCGACCATGGGCTCGGCCCAGCTCATCCCACGCTGGACGATGCGGCGCGACAATTCGACGGCGACCACACCGGCGATCGGATCAGCCAAGTCGGCCATATCGGCCACGTCGATGGTGTCGGACACGGGCTGGGGCGGCGTTGTCTCGAACATGAGAGTGATTATCCCAGGGGGGTATGACAAGTTCGGCCCGCGAGACGACCCCGGACGCACTGATGCCCCCCGGGAATTCCCGGGGGGCATCAGTGTGTTGTTCCGGCTAGGCCGGCCGCAGCTTAGGCCGCGACGCGGTCGTGGTCGGGGTGTCCCTCGACGGCCGCGAACTCGGCATCGTCCGCGTAGGACTTCAGGCGTGCGATCTTGTAGATCAACAGACCGTAGAGGCACTTGGCCAGGATGTCGGCCAGTGAGTAACCAATCTGCTTACCAACCCACGCGTCAGCTCCGGTGTTGCCGAAGTAGATGGGCAGGAGGTAGGCGATCGGGTACACGCCCCAGGTAGCGAACAACAGGATGCGCAGGTTACTGACGGTGCTCTTCACTGCCTCCGGCTGCCGGTCGAGCGACTTGGTCAGCTCGACGAACAGCACGTAGAGGATATAGAGGAACGGGATGGTCGACAGCAGGCCCCAGACGTTGCGGGTCATGTTGTCGCCGCTGATCTCTCCGGGGTAGCCCAGGCCGATCATCAGCGCTGCGGCCGGAATCAGCCTCCACAGCAGCGAAGATTGCAGCTTCTTGGCCAGTGCAAGAACGACCACGAGCTCGGTCAGCAGCAGGGGCACCGTGAGGAGCCAGTCCACGTAGCGGTAGCCCTCGTTGAATGAGTATCCCGCCGCCTGCGAATACATCCCTTTGCCGCCCACCGCGTCAGTCGTGAACGCCTCGTTGAACGAGTTGAAGATGCGGAAGTAGTGATAGGCGGCGATACCTGTCACCGTCGCCGAGATCACCAGGGCCTGCCGATAGCGGGGCAGAACGCGACGCTGGGAGGCAAACAGGAAGATCGTAGTGAACAACTGTGCAGCTATCGTGAACGACAGGAAGTTGTACACCGTATCGAATTGAGCCTTTGTTAACAGATCAGGGATCATCTCTCACCTTCAAGTAGCGACGCGGGGTCGTGGTTCGGTACTGAGCGGTACGATAATGGAGTATCGACCCTATATCCGTCAAATGTTGAGTTTCAGTTGCGTTACGGTCGAACTTTTCCGATCGCCGAAAGCGACACCGAATTTGGGGAGCGCCCCATAGCCGCAGGTCAGGGTAGGAAATCAGCCATTGCCAACGGTGGCGTCAATGAGACCGGGGTCAACACAGTCATGACGAGTGTGGGCTGAGCGTGGCGGAACGTTCCCTCGCCGGTGCCTCGATCGTGGTGACCGGTGCCAGCGGCGGCATCGGTCGCCATATCGCCCGACAACTCACCGACGCCGGCGCACGGCTCACTTTGGCCGCCCGCAACCACAGCGCCCTCGAGGCCTTGGGAATCGACGCCACCCTGGTGTCGGCGGACCTGCGGGACGCGGAATCGGGCGCGGCAATCGTGGCGGCTGCGGTGAGTGCCCACGGCCGACTCGACGGACTGGTGAACGCCGCCGGCGTCGTCGCGTTCGGTTCCCTTGCCGACACCGATGACGACGTGATCGAGGACCTTTTCCTGACCAATGTCCTGGGGCCGCTGTGGCTGATGCGGGCCGCCCTGCCCGCGCTCGCCGAGTCCCGCGGATTCATTGCCAATATCAGCGCGGTGGTCGCCGAGCAGCCCCTTGCCGGCATGGCCGCCTACGCCGCATCCAAGGCCGCACTGACCGCAGCCGACCGGGCGTTGGCCCGCGAGTTACGCGCCGCCGGTATCAGCGTGACCGATGCGCGCCCACCCCATACCGAGACCGGCCTGGCTGACCGCCCGATCGCCGGTACCGCTCCCCGGCTATCCGAAGGCCTTCAACCCGAGGCCGTAGCCCGCCGCATCGTCGCCGCCATCACTGCCGGCGAGCGTGAGATTCCCGCCGAGGCATTCACCGCCTGAGGGGTTTGATTGAGCCGCCTAGGAGAATCGAACTCCTGACCTATTCATTACGAGTGAATCGCTCTACCGACTGAGCTAAGGCGGCGTGGCCGACGAAGAGCGCTTACCCGAAGAGCTATTCGTCTGGGCCGATCACGGAGTCTACCCGCCGGATTTCAGCGCCTGACCCACGGTGGCGACCATGGCACCGACGGCGAACTTGGGTTTGACATTCATCGCCAGCGCTTCACGGCAGGCCAGCACCGCTTCGATACACCGCAGCAGTCGATCCTGGGAGGCGTACGCGGCCAACGCCGCCACCCTTTCGGCCATATCCGGGTGACTGGCCGTCACCGCACCGGCTCCCCCGGCCACCATCAGCGCATCACGGAAATACGTGGCCAGATCGATCAGGGCACGGTCGAGGGCATCGCGCGACGAACGCGTCTGTCGGGACTTCTGTCGTTTCTCCAGTTCTTTGAGAGCTCCAGCCGCACCACGCAGCGCACCGGCGGTGCCCTTTCCTGTTCCGCCTGCACCCAATGCGGTGCTCAATTCTTCTGTCTCGGCTTCGTTGCGGCCCACGTTGAGCGCGCGCGACTCCCCCTCGGCGGATGCGACCAGTTCCTCGACGGCTGCGTAGGCCCGCGACGGAGTCGCAGCATCACGGGCCAGGGACAGTGCCCGTGAACGCCGGTCCCGCGCCTCGGGGTCCGTCGCCAACCGGCGTGCTCTGCCGACGTGTCCGCCACTGACCGCCGCCGCCCAGTGCGCATCTTCCTCGGTGAGACCATCGGTATCCATCAGAACGCGCGCGATCGCCTCCACCGTGGGCGTCACCAGCGCCACGTGCCGACATCGCGACCGCAGTGTGATCGAGATGTCCTCGGGATCGACCGACGGTGCGCACAGTAGGAACACCGTCGACGGCGGAGGCTCCTCCACCACCTTCAGCAGGGTGTTGGCCGCCCGCTCCCCCAACCGGTCGGCATCTTCGATGACGACGATCTGCCACCGGCCCGTGCTCGGTCGCCGAGACGCGGTCGCGACGATCGCGCGCATCTCGTCGACCCCGATCGACAGGCCCTCCGGAATGATGCGGCGGACGTCGGCATGGGTTCCTGCCATCGTGGTGGTGCAGGCCCGACATTGCCCACAGCCGGGAACGCCGTCGGACGTGCACTGCAGGGCTGCGGCAAAGCACAGTGCCGCCACCGAACGGCCCGACCCCGGCGGGCCGGTGAACAGCCAGGCGTGGGTCATCGCAGCGGAATTGACCGCATCGTGAACGGAATCACCCCGCGCGGCCACGGCAGCAGTCACCAGCTCAGCCTCGACTGTGCTCTGACCAACCAATCGCGCGAATACCCCGGACATTGCTCTCTAACACTAATCGAATCACCGATGCCACTCCGCGGCCGAGGAGCCAGACTGTTGGTCGGCACCACTGACCACGGTGGCAGGTCGTTGGCTCTGGCCCGCTACGGTGGATTGGTGAACAGCGCGCCAGTCACGCGCGGACGAATAAATGAATTCGTCCGCTGGGTGGCGCGCACGCCATGGCCGGTCTTTGCCTTGGGCATGCTGCAGGCCGACATCATCGGGGCACTGCTGGTGCTGGGCTTCCTGCGGTTCGGGCTGCCTCCCTCCGACCGCCTCAGACTGCAGGACCTGCCGACGGCGAACCTGGCGATCTTCCTCGGATACCTCTTTGTCTCGTTCACCGCCGGCGCCTACATCAGCCTTAAACTCCTGGCCCCGGTGTTCCGCTGGCAGCGGCGCGACGCACTGCTCGGCGAGGACGATTCCGCGGATACCGAAAGGGCCCGGCTCCTGGCCCTTCGGATGCCCGGCTACCGGTCGATGATCAGCATCACCAGTTGGTTACTGGGCTCGGCGGTATTCATCGCGGCCAGTTGGCCAGTAGCCAGTCACGCGGCGCCGGTCATGGCCGTCGCGACACTGCTCGGTGCGACCGCTACGGCCATCATCGGCTACCTGCAAGCCGAGCGCGTATTGCGCCCAGTCGCCGTGGCGGCGTTACGGGCCGGTGTGCCGGAGAACTTCAGTCGTCCCGGGGTGGTGTTCCGGCTGGTGCTTGCCTGGGTGCTGTCCACCGGCGTGCCACTGCTGCTGATTGTGCTATCCGTCGTCGCCACCAGATTTTCGTTGCTCCAGGCCTCAGCCGACAGCATGCTCATCCCGATCCTGCTGATGGCCATCGCCGCTCTGGTAATCGGTCTGGCGGGAAATGTGTTGTCGGCGATGGCAATTGCTGACCCGCTCCGGCAGCTGCGCTGGGCCCTCGGGGAGGTGCAGCGCGGGAATTACAACGCCCACATGCAGATCTACGATGCCAGCGAGTTGGGGTTGCTGCAGGCCGGCTTCAACGATATGGTGCGCGAACTCAGCGAACGCCAGCGGATGCGTGACCTGTTCGGCCGCTATGTCGGCGAGGACGTCGCGCGCCGGGCGTTGGAGCGCGGTACTGAATTGGGCGGTCAGGAACGCGACGTCGCGGTGTTGTTCATCGACCTGGTGGGCTCGACCCAGTTGGCCGCTACCCACCCACCGGGAGAAGTCGTCGGTCTACTCAACGAGTTCTTCAACGTCGTCGTCGAAACCGTCCAGAAACACGGTGGGTTCGTCAACAAATTCCTCGGCGATGCCGCGCTGTGCATCTTCGGTGCGCCGCTGGAACACCCGGATGCCGCGGGTGCAGCGCTGGCCGCATCCCGGGAGCTACACGATGAACTTGTCGCGGTACTCGGCCAGACCGAATTCGGAATCGGGGTTTCAGCGGGACGCGCGATCGCCGGGCATATCGGCGCCCAGGCCCGGTTCGAGTACACCGTAATCGGCGATCCGGTAAATGAAGCCGCCCGACTGACCGAACTCGCCAAAGTCGAGCAGGACCACGTGCTGGCCTCGGCTATCGCGGTCAGTGGAGCACTGGACGCCGAAGCCCTGTGCTGGAAGGTCGGTGAGATCGTCGAACTTCGCGGGCGAGCCGCACCCACCCAGCTGGCAAGACCGGTGAACCTGGCGGCTCCCAATGACCTCACACAGATGGCACGCTGAAACCATGCCGGAACCACTCGATCAATCCACTCGGCTTGCCGCGGATCGAACCCGACTGGCGCTCGAGAGGACACTGATGGCCTGGGTCCGCACCTGTACGTCGATGATCGCCTTCGGTTTCGGGATCTATCAGTTCATGGAATATCTGTCGACCAACACCCAACTCCGCCAACCAATCATCACTCCACAACTCTTCGCGGCGCTGCTAATCGTCGTCGCATTAATGGCATTGACCATGGCCTGGATCCAGCACCGCCACGCGATGAGAGCCCTGCGGGCCGAGTTCGGGCCGATGCCCTATTCGATCGCCGCAGTGACGGCGGCGTTCATCGCCGGGTTGGGTGCGCTCGCCTTGGTGGGCGTCGTCCTGCGGTTGTGAATCAGCCGAAACCCGCCTGATGAAGCTCAGCCCTTCTTAGCGGCAGCCTTTTTGGCAGCGGCCTTCTTCGCCGGCGATTTCTTACGGACCACCTTCGTGGTGGTGCGCTTCACCGGTCCGCGGGCGCGGCGATCGGCGAGCAACTCCGAGGCTCGATCATCGCTGATGGTCAGCACATCATCGCCCTTGCGCAGGCTCGCGTTGGTCTCGCCGTCGGTGACGTAGGGGCCGAAGCGACCGTCCTTGATCACCATCGGCTTGCCTGAGGCAGCATCGGTGCCGAGTTCCCGAAGCGGCGGTGTGGCTGCACCCTGACGGCCGCGTCGCTTGGGTTCGGCATAGATCTTCACAGCCTCGTCCAGCGTGATACCAAAGATCTGATCCTCGCCTGCCAGTGAGCGGGAATCCGTGCCGCGCTTCAGATACGGGCCGTATCTCCCGTTCTGTGCGGTGATCTCCTCACCATTGGCCGGATCCACCCCGACGAGTCGCGGCAGCGACAGCAGCATCAGTGCGTCCTCGAGGGTCACTGTCTGCACATCCATTGAACTGAACAGCGACCCGGTACGAGGTTTGGGTCCGATGGGTTTCTTACCCTTCTTCGCTGGCGCGGTGCCCTCATCATCGGGCGGCGGCGGCAGCACCTCGGTGACGTACGGGCCGTAGCGACCTTCGCGCGCGATAATCTCGTGCCCGGTCGCCGGGTCGACGCCGAGAACCCGGCCCTCCTGGGGTGTAGCAAAAAGTGTTTCGGCTAACTCCAGAGTGAGTTCGTCGGGTGTGACCTCGTCGCTGAGGTTGGCCCGCTGCGGAGTGGGTTCCCCGTCGTCCCCGGTGATCATCCGTTCCAGGTAGGGGCCGTTCTTTCCGACGCGCACATAGATCGGGCGGCCGTGTTCGTCATCGAAGAGCGCGATGGAGTTGACCTCTCGGGCGTCAATGCCCTCGATGTTCACGCCCACCAGTTTCTTCAGACCGCCGGCACGGGCGATCGAATGCGGCACACCGTGCTCGCCGCCGAAGTAGAAGTTGTGCAGCCAGTTGGTACGCCGCTCGTGACCCGAGGCGATCTCGTCGAGTTCGTCCTCCATGGCGGCGGTGAAGTCATAGTCGACCAGGCGGGCGAAGTGCTGCTCGAGCAAGCCGGTGACCGCGAACGCAACCCATGACGGGACCAGAGCGGTGCCCTTTTTATACACGTAGCCGCGGTCCTGAACAGTCTTGATAATCGAGGAATACGTTGAGGGACGACCGATTCCCAGATCCTCGAGCGCCTTGATCAATGAAGCCTCGGAGTAGCGCGCCGGCGGGTTGGTGCTGTGACCGTCGGCAGTCAGCCGGGTGGCGTCCACCCGCTGTCCCTGACGCAGCTGCGGCAGCCGGCTCTCGGCATCGTCGGCTTCGCCGCCGGATAATTCGTCAACGGTCTCGACATAAGCCTTCAGGAAGCCTGGAAACGTGATGGTGCGCCCGCTTGCGGTTAAGGCCGCCTCACGACCGTCAGCCGCCTTACCGGTGATCCTCAGGCTCAGCGTGGTGCCACGGGCATCAGCCATCTGCGAGGCAACGGTGCGCTGCCAGATGAGCTCGTACAGACGGAATCCATCGGCGTCCAGTTCGGCGTGCAACGCCCCCGGCGTCGCGAAGGTCTCACCGGAGGGACGGATGGCCTCATGCGCCTCCTGGGCGTTCTTGACCTTCCGGGTGTACTGCCGCGGTGTTGGGTAGACATACTCCTCGCCATAGAGCTGTCGTGCCTGATTGCGCGCGGCGTCGATCGCCGACTGCGACAGCGTGGTCGAGTCGGTACGCATATAGGTAATGTGGCCGTTCTCGTAGAGCCGCTGGGCAACGCTCATGGTCCGCTCGGAGCTGAACCGCAGCTTGCGGCCAGCCTCCTGCTGCAGGGTCGACGTCATGAAAGGCGGGTAGGGACGGCGGGTGTAGGGCTTCTCCTCCACCGACGCGACGGTCAGCGCAGCACCCTGCAGACCGGTGGCCAAGGAGTCGGCTGCCGCCTCATCGAGCACCAGTACCTCGGTGGGCTTGCGGACCACGCCCAGGGAGTCGAAATCACGCCCGGTCGCGACGCGCATACCGTCGACGGCAACCAAGCGGGCATTGAACCGCGGCGGGGCGGCGGTCGGGTCGGAAACGCTGGCATCGAGTTCGGCCAGGATGTCCCAGTACGAGGCACTGCGGAAGGCCATCCGCTCCCGCTCGCGTTGCACAATGATCCGCGTCGCAACCGACTGCACCCGACCGGCCGACAGCCTGGGGGCAACTTTTTTCCACAGCACCGGGCTGACCTCGTAGCCGTACAACCGGTCGAGGATGCGCCGGGTCTCCTGGGCGTCGACCAGGTCGATGTCGAGGTCACGGGGGTCCTCGGCGGCCGCCCGAATCGCCGACTCGGTGATCTCGTGGAACACCATCCGGCGCACCGGGACCGTGGGTTTCAGTGTTTCCAGCAGATGCCAGGCGATAGCCTCGCCCTCGCGGTCGCCGTCGGTGGCCAGATATAGCTCGTCGACACTCTTGAGAAGGCTCTTGAGTTCGGCGACGGTGGACTTCTTGTCCGGGCTGATGACATAGAGCGGCTCGAAGTCGGCATCGACGTTCACGCCCAACCGCGCCCACTTCTCGGTCTTGTACTTGGCCGGCACATCGGCGGCGCCCTTGGGCAGGTCGCGGATATGACCGCGAGAAGACTCGACGATGTAGTTCGCCCCGAGGTAGCCCGCTATCTTCCGCGCCTTGGTGGGTGACTCGACGATGACGAGCCGACGGACGTTGTCGCGGTGTCCGCTTCCGCGGTCGTCGTCAGCCAACAGCGCTTACGCTCCACTTCTGTCGTGCCCCCATATATACGGGCTTGGGACAATTTCGCACCCTTGGACCGGCATAAGCAAACCGACCCCCCGACGGGAACCCTCTCAGATTTGCGGCCAGGCCGCCAACGCCTCAGGGTCTTCCGGTGGTTCCCCCACATTCTCTACCAGGCGTGAAAGCCGCCTTCGACCGCTGATTCGCAGGGCTGGATGCGCGCCGCGGGTGCCGATCAAAGTGGGAGCGATACCTACCCGCATCAGGGCCGAGGCCAGCGGCGAATGGGTATCGGGGGCATGCGGGTCCAGGCCCAGCAGGTAGCGGTCCGCATCCACGTTGCCGGCCGCAAGCGTCCAGGCCCGCAACTCGCGAGGACCGGGCATCCACTGCGGCGGAACCGTCTTTACCGCGCCGCGCGTCCAGTCCCCGGCGATACCCAGGAGCCGGGCATCGACGGCCGTGCGTACCAGCGGGTTGTCCTCATCGGTGCGGGTGATCTCGGCCTGCAGGCCGCTGGCGGAGATCATGTCGGCCAGTGCCTCCGCCCGCCAGGCGGTATCGACGACCACGGACAGCCGAGCACCACCACCGACGATCACCACCTGGCCGGCCGCCGCAAGCACCCCGGTCAGGTCGGCGACCGCAGGGGGCACCGACTCGGCCGAGAAGAAGGACAGCTGGCTCACGGTTCGACAGTAGGGCAAGCTGAGGGAATTCCTGCGGCCACCAATCCATATCCGGTCACGCCAGATATGCGAACACGGCCAGACCGCCCGAAGGCGAAAGAACCCCCGGGCGCCCGTTGTCCGGGCACCCGGGGGTGTTCACGAGGGTTGGTATCGGTCAGACGGCGCGAACGCCGGTGGCCTGCGGGCCCTTGGGGCTCTGACCCACCTCGAACTCAACCTTCTGGTTCTCTTCCAGGGTGCGGAAGCCAGAACCCTGGATCTCCGTGTAGTGGACGAAAACATCGGCGGAGCCGTCCTCGGGAGCGATAAAGCCGAAGCCCTTCTCCGCGTTGAACCACTTCACAGTTCCCTGTGGCATTTTTCGTACTTTCCTTCTTTTTCGGGAGCGACCTAACCATGTTCGGCTTAGACCGGGTCGGTTTCGACCGCCATCCTTCGTGGCTTCGTCGGAACTAATCCGACCTACAGACCCTCGCAGGAACCGCGACCGCAACATCGATCCTGCGAAGCGCCAAACACGAACACAGAAGCTGCGACCGTCCATATCCAATCACGTTCGGCGCAGTTAGGACAGTCTCAGCAACAATTCGATCGTGAACCTGTATGCAGATTCCGATGACGGGGGTGAGATGACAGGTTTCGGCAGCGAGTTGCTGGCCGCCGCATGCGGCGATGGCGGCGCAGGCTCGGGCGCGTCGCTGCGCCACGTCGCCGAGATCGGTGCCCGTCGCGCCGAGGTGCGGGACTGGCCGTCCTGGGTCGAGCCGGATCTGCTTGACGCACTGCGCGACCAAGGAATAACCGCCGCGTGGTCGCATCAGGTCGAAGCCGCCGAACGGGCCCACTCCGGTTGCGACGTGGTGATCAGCACTGGGACTGCGTCGGGAAAGTCGATGGCTTTCCAACTGCCGATCATGGACGCTCTTGCCCGCGACCCCCGGGCCAGAGCGCTGTACCTGTCGCCGACAAAGGCCCTCGGCCATGACCAGCTCCGGGCGGCCCACGCACTGAGCGTCGCGGTGCCACGACTCGGCGACGTCGCACCGAGCTCCTACGACGGCGATACCGGAGCTGAGGTTCGCCGCTTCGCTCGCGAACGCTCACGCTGGCTTTTCTCCAATCCGGACATGATCCACCTATCGATGCTGCGCAATCACGCCCGATGGGCGGTTTTCCTGCGTGGGCTTCGCTATATCGTCGTCGACGAATGCCATTACTACCGAGGGATTTTCGGCTCCAACGTGGCGATGGTCCTACGTCGCCTGTTGCGACTGTGCGACCGTTATGCCAGCCCGGGCGCACCATCCCCGACGGTGATCTTTGCCAGCGCGACCACCGCCGAACCCGGTGCCACCGCCGCCGCGCTGATCGGGCGGCCCGTCGTAGAGGTCGTGACCGACGGCTCACCGCAGGGCGCCCGGACGATCGCACTGTGGGAGCCCGAGTTGCGCACGGATATCCAGGGTGAGAACGGTGCACCGGTGCGCCGTTCCGCCGGCGCGGAAGCCGCCCGGATGATGGCTGATCTGGTGGTGCAGGGCGCGCGAACACTGACCTTCGTCCGATCCCGCCGGGGTGCTGAGCTGACAGCACTGGCCACCCGCACGCGACTCGAGGACATCGCCCCACAGCTCCGCGACACGGTGGCCTCCTACCGCGCCGGCTATCTCGCCGAGGATCGCCGGGCGATCGAGCGTGCCCTGTCTGACGGTGAGTTGCGAGGGCTGGCCACGACCAACGCCCTGGAGTTGGGGATCGACATCGCCGGGCTTGACGCTGTGTTGCTGGCTGGATTCCCCGGAACGGTGGCCTCCTTCTGGCAGCAGGCGGGCCGGTGTGGCCGGCGAGGACAGGGCGCACTCGTGGTGCTGATTGCGCGGGACGACCCGTTGGATACCTACCTGGTCCACCACCCCGAAGCCCTGCTCGGCAAACCGGTGGAGCGGGTGGTGATCGACCCGTCGAATCCCTACGTCATCGGCCCGCAATTACTCTGTGCAGCAACCGAATTGCCACTCACCGAGGAGGAAGTCCTCGCATGGCACGCCGAACCGGTGGTGGGTTCTTTGGTTGGGGACGGGCTACTGCGTCGTCGCGCCGGACGCTATTTTCCAGCTGCCGAACTCGACCCACACCATGCTGTGGACATCCGCGGGTCAGCCGGTGGGAGCGTCGCCATCGTCGAAATCAGCACCGGTCGGATGCTGGGCAGTACCGAGGCGGCGCAGGCGCCGGCGACCGTGCACGCCGGCGCGGTGTATCTGCACCAGGGGGAGAGCTATGTCGTGGACGCGCTGGAGCTTGATGACCGGGTCGCGTTCGTGCGCGCCGAGGATCCCGGTTATGCGACGTTTGCCAGAGAAATCACCGATATCACCGTCACCGGCGGTGGCGAGCGGGTGGATTACGGAGCGGTGACCCTGGGACTGGTTCCCGTTTCGGTGACTCACCAGGTGATCGGCTACCTCCGCCGCCGACCGTCCGGCGAGGTCATCGATTTCGTCGAACTTGACATGCCCGCGCAGACTCTTTCGACCATTGCGGTGGTTTACACCGTCACGCCGGAGGCTCTGGCGGACAGCGGTATCGAGGCATCACGGATACCTGGTGCGCTGCACGCCGCAGAGCACGCCGCCATCGGCCTGCTGCCCCTGGTGGCGAGTTGCGACCGCAGTGATATCGGCGGACTGTCCACCGCGGTCGGCGAGGACGGACTCCCAACCGTGTTCGTCTATGACGGTCACCCCGGCGGTGCCGGATTCGCCGAACGCGGATATCGACTGGCCGATACCTGGCTACGGGCCACACTCGAGGCGATCCGGGCATGTGAGTGTCGGCAAGGCTGTCCCTCATGCGTTCAATCACCCAAATGCGGCAGCGGAAACGATCCACTGGACAAAGCGGGAGCTGTGGGCGTTCTCGGGGTCGTGCTTGACCACTTGATCGTGGGCCAGATCTGACCCGCGGCCACCGACCGACCCCTCGTGCGGTCGGCAGCCACGGGTCGCGAAGTTCCATCGGACGCGATTTGCTGCAGCTTTGAGGCATGAGCCGCAACGGCCCGGGGCGAACGGTCGGACAACGCGATCCGTTCGGCAAGCTCCAACTTGACCAACACCCAACCTACGCGGATACACACAGGCCCGCAACGATTCGGATCCGTGCGCCCTTAACCTGCCCGGCCCGCCCTTCACGGTTTGTCAGGCCACACCGCTACGCTGATCCGGTGACGCAGGATTGGTTGCTGGTGGAGACACTCGGCGAGCAACCGGTGGTTGTTGCCCATGGACGCCAGATCAAGAATTTCGTACCCATCTCGGTATTCCTGCGCCGCAATCCGAACCTCGCCGCGATCCAGACCGCAATCGCGGAAACCATCACCAACGGTCATGGCTTGGCGAGCATCACGCCGAAAACCAATCGCGTCATCCGCACCGAGCCGATCACCATGTCCGACGGCTCTATTCATGC
>Ga0194052_1001134_pt1 | contig 15851 bp, 17 predicted proteins | sample SepL226m_MetaG_FD_160117 | JGI IMG/M metagenome (GOLD analysis project Ga0194052, IMG submission 160117) | Anoxic zone freshwater microbial communities from boreal shield lake in IISD Experimental Lakes Area, Ontario, Canada - Sep2016-L227-6m | ecosystem: Environmental > Aquatic > Freshwater >... | reverse complement strand
TCGACGCCAACCTCAATGAGTTCTCCATCACCGACGAACGCAGGCAGGCCGTCGACTTCTCCGCGCCCTACTACGACGTCACCCAGGCGGTCGTGACGCTGAAATCCTCGCCCGCGGCTGCGGTCACCACGGTCGACGGCTTACGGGGGCTAAAACTGGGTGCGCAGGTTGGAACCACCAGTTACGCCGCGGCCAAGGCGCTCAACACCACCAATCCCGTCGCGGTCTACAACAACAACGACGATGCGAAGGCGGCGTTGAACAACGGTCAAATTGACGCGCTGGTGCTGGATCTACCGACCGCGTTCCAGGTGCAGAGTGAACTCACGGATGGCCAGATCGTCGGCCAGTTACCCACCGGCAGTGACAAACCCGAGCAGTTTGGGATCGTTCTGGACAAGGGCAGCACACTCACCGCTTGCGTGTCCGATGCGGTCGATAAGCTGCGCGCCAATGGCACCCTGGCGAAGCTGCAACAGCAGTGGCTGGCCGAGGCCGGCCACGCACCTGACCTCAAGTGACGACCCTGGCGACTGAACGCCTCGCTTTTCGACGGGCACGAGCGCGACGCTCAACGCTGATCGCACTGGTTTCCACGGTAGTTTTCGCCGTGGTCGTACTTGCTGCGGCGACGTCATCGCCGGGATGGCCCCGGGTCAAAAGCTCGTTTTTCAACGTGAGGGTCGGCTGGGATAGCCTGCCGGCCATCCTCGAGGGGCTGTGGCTCAACCTGCGGGTACTGATCGTGTGTCAAATCCTGATCCTTATGGCGGGACTGACGCTGGCGGCTGTGCGGACATTGCGCGGGCCGGTCTGGTTTCCGCTGCGCGCGCTCGCCACCGGCTACGTCGACCTGTTCCGGGGACTGCCACTCATCATCTGCCTGTATCTCGTCGGATTCGGACTGCCCGGCCTGCGGATTGCCGGGATTCCGAACAATCCGGTTCTGCTGGGAGGGTTTGCTCTGGTTCTGGTGTATTCGGCCTATGTCGCCGAGGTATTCCGCGCCGGTATCGAATCGGTGCATCCCTCTCAACTCGCCGCCGCCACGTCGCTCGGGTTGAACTATCGGCGCACCATGCAACTGGTCGTGCTGCCGCAGGCAGCTCGTCGCGTCACGCCAGCGCTCCTCAACGATTTCGTGGCGCTGCAGAAGGATTGCGGCCTCATCTCGGTCCTCGGGGCCGTGGACGCCGTACGTGCTGCCCAGATCCAAGTCGCCGGCACATACAACTTCACTCCCTATGTGGTGGCAGGGCTGTTGTTCGTCGCGCTTGCCGTGCCGTCGGCCAGACTTGCCGATTGGGCATCGCGCCGCGCGGCCACTCGTCAGGGCGCCCTGTGACAGAGTCGCCGGTGCTGTCTGTGCGCGGCTTGGTCAAGAGCTACGGCGAGCGCACGGTGCTCGACGGGGTCGATCTCGACGTCGCCGAGCATCAGGTCGTTGTCCTCATCGGCGCCTCGGGTTCAGGAAAGTCGACGCTACTGCGCTGCGTGGACCTGCTTGAGGACATCGATGACGGACAGATTTTTCTGGACGGGACCGATATCAGCGATCCCCGCATCGACGCAGATGCCGCGCGCCGCGCGATGGGAATGGTGTTCCAATCGTTCAACCTCTTCCCGCACATGACGGCACTGGCCAACGTCGCACTGGCCCCCCGGGTTGTGCATCGCAGCAGTCGAATCGCAGCCGAAGAGCGAGGACGTGAATTGCTGGCCAGAGTCGGGTTGTCAGAGAAGGCCGACGCTTATCCGGACAGGCTGTCGGGTGGACAGCAGCAGCGGGTTGCGATCGCGCGCGCGCTGGCTTACGACCCGCGATTGCTGCTGCTCGACGAAATCACCAGTGCCCTGGATCCCGAACTTGTCGGCGACGTACTTGATCTCGTAGGCGAGCTAGCAGAGTCGGGGCGCACCATTGTGATGGCCACCCACGAGATGGGGTTCGCTCGCCAGGTCGCTGATGTGGTGTGCTTTTTGGACGGTGGCCGGATCATCGAATCCGGTTCCGCCGCAGAGGTATTGACCAATCCGCAACAGGATCGCACCCGGCAGTTCCTGCGCAGGGTCACCGGTGCGGGCCGCGACTAACGAGCCGGGTCCCGCCGACCGGGACTGACGGGCCGGGTCCCGCCGGCCGGGACTAACGAGCCGGGTCCCGCTGACCGGGACTAACGAGCCGGGTCCCGCTGACCGGGACTACGAGCCGGGTCCGGGCCCCAAGGTCGAACACGCTGTCATGGCCTGTTCCCAGACCGTCTGGTCAACCCCGCTCGGCGGTCCGAGGACCGCGGTGGCGGGCTCATCAATGCCGTGGGAATGCAGGCATTCGGCGAGCGACCCGTGCGTAGCCGAGGGCAGTCCGGTGACGCTGGGCTCTGGGGGGACAGGTTCCGAGGAGCAGCCGCCGACCAGCAAGGCGGCAGCGATCACCGCCGAGATTGCCAGCCGCGTCATCCGACATGCCTCGCTAGCCGGGCTGAGAGATGCGGGACCAGACCGCCGTCGGCGTCAACCCGTTCTTCGACGTAGGCGAGGTCACCACCGTCGACGATGCCGTAGAGCCGTTTGGCGCCACCGACCAGCACGCCGGACCTGCTGCGGGCCAGCGCGTCCGTCACCAGCTCCCAGGATGACTGGGTATGGGGATGGCCGTAGAACAGTTCGACGTAGCCGGCGGAGTGGGCCAGAAGCAACTCGATTGCCTGCGATTCCCCCGGGTCGGTCGGGTCGTCGACGAACCGCCAATACCCGGTCTCCCGAAGGCCGGGACTGTGGTACTCGCCGGCCTCGTCGAGCCGCCAGGATCGTGCTTCCCAGTTGAGGAAGTCCCCCCCATCGTGGGAGACGATGATCTGCTGACCGAAGCGGTAGTCGCCGTGCGGGCTGTGCCCTTCGCCCTCTCCGCGCCACACGCCGACCAGGGGCAGTAGAGCCAGCAGTGCATCATGCAGGTCGGCGCCCAACCGGAGGTTCGCGGTGTCTGTGATCGGGAGATCGTCGAACACCGGGAGGTTGCGGCTGGCGGTCTGCTTCGCCCGCTCGGCGGCGGCCGCGACAGCGCGATCGGCGCTGCCGGAGATGTCGCCGTCGGTCACGACTCGTCGGTGATGAGTCGGTACACCGCATACAACGCGAACCAGGTGATTACCACCACCGCGATGACCAGCAGGATCTCGAAGAAGAGCACCACGTCGAAGAGTCTATCGCTGCCGCATCACGATGTGGCGGTCGTGTCGCTCATGCGACCTTGACGTCGACCTCGGTCAGACCCGCACCGGACGGAGCCACGGTGATATCACCGTTGCCCACCCTCGACAGGGCGCGCACCGTCCAGGTGCCGGGCGCGGCGAAGAACCGGAAGTCACCGGTGGCGGAGGCGACGACCTCGGCGGTGAACTCCTCCGAGGCGTCCAGCAGCCGCACGAATGCGCCGCCGACGGTCTGTCCTGCGCCATCGACGACTCGGCCGGTGATCACCGTCTCCTTCTCCAGATCAACCCCGGCGGGCAATGTCTGTCCTTGCTGAGGTGCAGCGCACATGGTCAACTTCCCAACTCGATCGGGGCCCCCACCAGGGAGCCGTATTCGGTCCAACTGCCGTCGTAGTTCTTGACGTTGGGGTGCCCCAACAACTCCTGCAACACAAACCAGGTGTGCGAGGAACGCTCGCCGATGCGGCAGTAGGCGATGGTTTCCTTAGTGCCGTCCAGGCCTGCTGCCGCGTAGAGCGTGGCCAGTTCCTTGTCTGACTTGAAGGTGCCGTCCTCATTTGCGGCTTTACTCCAGGGCACGTTGATTGCGCCGGGAATGTGGCCTGGGCGCTGGCTCTGCTCCTGAGGTAGGTGCGCGGGCGCCAGGATCTTGCCGGAGAACTCATCCGGCGAACGCACATCGACAAGGTTCTTGGTACCGATAGCGGCGATGACCTCATCGCGAAACGCACGAATGCTGTGATCTGCTGCCTGGGCGGTGTAACTGGTGGCGGGTCGGTGCACCTGTTCGGTGGACAACGGCCGGCCGTCGAGCTCCCACTTCTTGCGGCCGCCGTCGAGCAACTTGACGTTGTCGTGGCCGTAGACCTTGAAGTACCAGTAGGCATAGGCGGCGAACCAGTTGTTATTGCCCCCGTAGAGGATCACGGTGTCTTCGTTGGCTATCCCACGTTCGCTGAGCAATTTCGAGAACTGTTGGGCATCAACGAAATCCCGCTTGATCGGGTCCTGTAGATCGGTCTTCCAGTCGAGCCTGACCGCGCCGGCAATGTGACCGGTGTCGTAGGCGCTGGTGTCCTCGTCGACCTCGACGAAGACGACGCCGGGGGTGTCGAGATTGCCTTCGGCCCAGTCAGTGGAGACCAGGACATCGGAGCGGGCCACGATCAGGCTCCCCGCGGGCGGCGCAGTCGGGTAACCAGCGGGTAGAGCATGCAGCCGAGGCAGATCCCGAAGGCCGCGTTGAGGAAAGCCGCCGCCAGAGCGAGCGCGGTGGCGGTTACGCCCACCAACGGGGCACCGAACGCGAACCCGGCCACCCCGACGACTGCGAACAACAGGCCTACCAATTGGGCGAACTTCAATGGCGGGACGGGTTCCCGTTCGGTGACCGGACCGAGCCGTGGTGACACGGCAGTGGCGAAGATCCGGCCGTAGGGGTGCCGCCGCGGACCCGCTACAGCGCCGATGGCGAAGACGGCGGCCTGCGCGGCGAGGATTACCGCAGCGGCGGGTGGGCTGAACGCCGAGACCACGAGCACGGACAGCAGGACCGCGGTGGTGACCCAGGCGGCAAAGCGCGGGCCGCGGACATCTACCTGGTCGGTCGTGGAGATTTGGTTAACGATGGTGGTCGACATGAAAGAACTCCTGTTACTGGGGCGTGGCTGAATGTGCAGAACTTGTGGGGTTCTGCGTGAGAGGCGCGGTGAACGCGTGCGGTTCCGCGGCTACTCAGCAGCTACAGCAACAACAGCAACAGCCCGCGATGCGGCACAGATCAACTGCGCGGCGTTTGGTGAGCATGAGCTCTAGGCGGGCTGACACGGGAGTCATATTACCCAGCAAGAGGGTCCTCAGGTCAACAGGGGCTCCAGCGCCGCCTTCAGGTCGCCTGCCTTCGGAACGCCCGCCGACCGGTATCGCTGCCGGCCGGCGGCGTCGAAGATGAACGTTGTCGGCAGGGACAGCACCGAGAGATTGCGCGCGGCATCCGGATCGGTGTCCATGTCTATCTCGACGTGAGCTACCCCTGGCAGGTCGGCGCAGACCTGATCGATCACCCGACGGACCGCGGCGCAGGGGCCGCACCACACCGCGGTGAAGTGCACGATGGTCGGCGCCGTCGGCGAGAGCCCCACACCGGCGGTGTCGAGGTCGGCTGGGTCGGTGATGTCGCGCAGTACCCCTGAACGCCGGTTGTGCAGTGCGCCCGCCGCGCCGGCAAGCCCCAGGGCGGCGGCGATTGCCGCTCCCGCGGTGACAAGAGCACTCATGATTGTGTGAAACCGTCGAGACGGACGATTACTTCCTCGGCGATGCCTTCGATGATGATGTCGGAACCGCGCGCGCCTTCGCTGGTGGGCTTAAGCCCAAATGGCAGTTTCTGTCCGGGCATGGTGGTGCCGAAGGCGCCCAGCACCGCGGCGCGCTTGTCGTCGGGAACAGCCCGGTTGGCGGTGTTCGGTCCGGTGACCACGCCGGTGGGGGTGAAAACCAGGGTGGTCTGGTCCGGGCCTGCAACGGACAGGTCGACGGTGATACTCACCGGCTTGTCCAGGCCCGCCTTGGTCGGTGTGCCGGTGAAGATCAGGCCGCTGCTTCCCGAGATACCGGATTCCGTCGTCCCGCCGGTGGCGTCGTTGGTGTCTGCTGCCGGGGCTTCCACCGTGAGGTCCTTGATTCCGATGAACCCGCCCAGATGACGCGAGTCGATGATGATCCGGCTCTCGAGCTTGCCGACCGGTAGGTCAGCGCCCGGGCGGATCAGCCAGGAGGCCTGCGTCAGATCGATATCGTGCATGGTCGACTCAAGTGTGACTTTGCCCACCACGGGATGATCGACGCCGCCGGCTTTGATCTCCAACTCGCGGTAGTGCTGGCCCAGCGCCTGGGGAACGAACGGAAATCCCAGGATCGCCACCCACGGGTCGAACGGCAGCCCCGCGGCGGACCGGACGTGGCGGGACAGCTGGTACTCGGCGTAGATCGCGGCGCCGGTGTCGACGCTGACCGCCACCAGGACCACCGCCAGCACTGAGACCACCGCGGCACTCAGCAGCTTTCGCACCCCGTCATTGTGGCTTACTGCCATGTCACCCCGTCCGAATCGGGGTAACAGCAGGTCGCGGGTTAGAGTTACCCCGAACCTGGAGACATAGTTTGGACCTGCTGCTTCTTACCGCCGACCCGAATCCTGACTCGGTGCTGCCCTCGTTGGCTCTGCTGGCGCATCACGTGCGCTGCGCACCCACCGAGGTTTCCTCGCTGCTTGAGGCCGGCTCGGCCGATATCGCGCTCGTGGACGCGCGGTCGGATCTGGCGGCTGCGCGGGGGCTGTGCCGGCTTCTCGGTTCCACGGGCGCGTCGGTACCCGTGGTCGCCGTCGTCAACGAGGGCGGCCTGGTCGCTGTGAACACGGACTGGGGTATCGACGAAATCCTCCTCCCGGCTACGGGACCCGCCGAGATCGACGCCCGACTGCGGCTGTTGGTGGGTCGGCGCGGCGGGCTGGCCAACCAGGAGAGCGTCGGCAAGGTGAGCCTCGGCGAACTGGTCATCGATGAGGGCACCTACACCGCACGTCTGCGCGGCCGCCCGCTTGATCTGACCTACAAGGAATTCGAACTGTTGAAGTACCTCGCACAGCACGCCGGCCGGGTGTTCACCCGGGCGCAACTGCTCCAGGAGGTGTGGGGCTATGACTTCTTCGGGGGCACCCGCACGGTCGACGTCCATGTCCGGCGATTGCGGGCCAAGCTCGGACCCGAATACGAGGCGTTGATCGGAACGGTCCGCAACGTGGGCTACAAGGCGGTGCGCCCGGCGCGCGGCCGATCGGCGAGCGCTGACACCGACATTCTGGACGAGCACGACACCGGTGCCGAGGAGCGTGAGGGCACCCCCGCGGGCGCCATGTCGCATTCGCTGCCCGGCCAGTGACATCTGCGCACTGGCGCACCGCCCTTTCCGCGCCTGAGCAGGAGGCCGTCCGCGGCCTCGTCGCAGCGGCGCAGAGGGCCGACGGAATCGCCCCTGTGGGGGAGCAGGTTCTGCGCGAACTCGGCCAGCGGCGCACCGAACACCTGCTGGTAACCGATCCGGACGACCCGCGCACGGCCACCGGTTATCTCAACCTGACACCCGGCGCCGATGGCGACGCAACCGCGGAACTGGTGGTACATCCCGATGCACGGCGCCACGGTATCGGTACGACACTGGTGCGCGCCGCGATCGACCGTACCGGTGGCCGGGTGCGATTCTGGGCTCACGGCAATCAACCCGGTGCCCGCGCAGTCGCTGACGCTGTTGGCCTTGGGGCGGTTCGCGAGCTGATCCAGATGCACCGACCGTTACGTGACCTACCAGAACCTGTTGTCCCCGTAGGTGTCTCGGTCCGGACCTATGCCGGGCCCGATGACACCCCAGAGTTGCTGCGGGTCAATAACGCCGCCTTCTCCTGGCATCCCGAGCAGGGTGGCTGGACTGATTCCGAAATTGCTGAGCGTGCGGTCGAGGAGTGGTTCGATCCCGATGGGATCTTCCTGGCTTTCGACGACGAGGATCCCGGCGCGCTGTTGGGTTTCCATTGGACCAAGGTGCACGCCGATCACGCAGGCGGGGCCTTGGGTGAGGTTTACGTGGTGGCTGTCGACCCCGGGGCGCAGGGCCGCGGACTGGGCCGGCTGCTGACGCTGCTCGGACTCGAGTTTCTGGCGCGACGGCTCGGGCATCTGCCCGAGCCGACCGTGATGCTCTACGTCGAGTCCGACAATGCCGCCGCGATCAACACCTATCGGGGGCTCGGTTTCACCGTCGTCGGCGTGGATACCGCCTACTCCCCGCGCTGACCGGCTTACCTGTTCACCTTTCGTTAACCGTCCATCCGTGAAGCGGCCACCCCCGCCGCATACGTTTCGATCGGCCCTGGACTTCGAAGGGTCCCTGAACTCCGACGGAAAGTAGGCACGGTGGATCTGACCAGCTTCGGCAAGGTGTTCGTCGGGACGGCATCGGTGGTGGCGGTCGCCGCTCTCACCGCCTGCGGCAGTGACAACAACACAGCGTCGTCATCGTCTTCGGCTGCGAGCGCCGCGGGCGCCGGCGGGTCCTCGATTGCCTGCGGCGGAAAGAAGTCCCTCAAGGCCAGTGGCTCCTCGGCGCAGGCGAACGCCGTGACCCGCTTCGTGACCGCCTATGAGGCTGCCTGCCCAGGATTCACCCTCAACTACACCTCCAGCGGCTCGGGTGCCGGTGTGAAGGAATTCATTGGAGGACAGACCGATCTCGGTGGTACCGACTCGCCGCTCAATGCCGACAAGGGCGAGATCGAGAAGGCGAAGGAGCGTTGCGGCGGTGCCGACGCGTGGAACCTGCCCGTGGTATTCGGCCCGATCGCTATCACCTACAACGCACCCGGTGTTGACTCGCTGATCCTTGATGGACCGACCGCGGCCAAGATCTTCAGCGGGGCCGTCACCAGTTGGGACGCCCCGGAGATCGCGGCGCTGAACCCCGGCAAGACGTTGCCGGCACAGCCGATCGTGGTGATCTTCCGCAGCGATGAGTCGGGCACCACCGACAACTTCCAGAAGTACCTCACTGCTGCCTCCGACGGTGCATGGGAGAAGGGCGCCGGCAAAACGTTCAACGGCGGTACCGGCGAGGGCGCCAAGGGCAATGAGGGCACGTCCGCGGCGATCAAGAGCACGCCCGGTTCGATCACCTACAACGAGTGGTCGTTCGCGAAGAACCAGGGTCTGTCCATCGCCCAGATCGTCACGTCCGCGGGTCCAGACCCCGTGACGTTGTCCGTCGAGTCGGTCGGTAAGTCGATCGCGGGCGTCAAGATCAAGGGCGAGGGCAACGACCTTGTCCTGGACACGTCGACGTTCTACAAGCCAACCGAGGTCGGCGCCTACCCGATCGTGCTCGGCACCTACTCGGTGGTGTGCTCGAAGTACCCTGACGCCGAGGTTGCGCCCGCGGTCAAGGCCTTCCTGAGTGTGGCACTCGGCAAGGGCCAGGAGGGGTTGACCGACAACGGCTATATCCCGGTGCCGGATTCCTTCAAGGACAAGCTGACGACCGCGATCAACGCCATCTCGTAATCCACATCTCTGATTACCGGAGTCAGGATGACGATCAAGCCAGATTCGAGCGTGGTGGGCTCACCGGACCCGGTGGGGCCACCACGCTCGGGGCATACTTCGATAATGGTGTCCACGGTGGTCCCGAGATCCGGATTGAAGGGCGGCGGCAGGTGGGGTGACCGGATCTTCGGGTCCGTAGCCCTGGCCGCGGGTGCGACAATCATCGGCGCGATTGCACTCATGGCATTGTTTTTGATCATTCAGGCGGTGCCGTCACTGCAGGCCAACAAAGCCAATTTCATCACCAGCACTGAGTTCAACACGACCGACGCCGGCAATCTTCGGTTCGGCATCGCCGAACTGTTCCAGGTCACGATCCTCAGTTCGCTTTTCGCACTGGTGATCGCGGTGCCGATCGCCATCGGAATCGCCGCCTTCCTCACGAACTACGCGCCCCGTCGGCTTGCACGGCCCTTCGGCGTTTTGGTCGACATGCTCGCTGCGGTGCCTTCGATCGTGTTCGGTCTCTGGGGAATCTTCGTGCTGGCGCCACGCCTGGAACCTGTCGCGGAGTTCCTCAACGCCCACCTCGGGTGGCTCTTCCTATTCGGTAAGGGAAATGTTTCGCTGTCCGGTGGCGGAACGATCTTCACAGCAGGGGTCGTACTCGCAGTCATGATTCTGCCGATCATCACCTCGGTGACCCGAGAAGTCTTCAGTCTCACCCCGCGCGGGCAGGTCGAGGCTGCTCAGGCTCTGGGTGCCACCAAATGGGAGGTCGTTCGGATGACGGTATTCCCGTACGGACGAAGCGGGATGATCGCCGGATCGATGCTCGGTCTGGGCCGGGCACTTGGCGAGACGGTTGCAGTCTTGATCATTCTCCGGTCGGCCGCGCAGGCGGGACACTGGTCGGTGTTCGATGGCGGCTACACCTTCGCCTCCAAGATCGCCTCTGCGGCAGCGGAATTCAGCTCGAAGTTGCCGACCGGCGCGTATATCGCGGCCGGCCTGGTGCTATTCCTGCTGACGTTCGTTGTCAACGCACTCGCGCGCCTAGCGGCAGGAGGCAGGGTGAGCGGAGGATGACCGAATCCGTGCTTGAAGCACCAGCCAAGGGTCCCACGTTCCACCCGCTCAGCCCCATCCGAAAGATCAAGAACAAACTGGCGACGTTCCTGTTTGCGACGGCATTCGCGGTCGCCATCGTTCCGCTGGCGTGGGTGCTGTTTACCGTGGTGGAACGAGGCGTCAAGGCAGTTGTCGGGCAGGGGTGGTGGAGCAGGTCGCTGGCTGGAGTGCTGCCCGACCAGTTCGCCGGCGGGGTCTATCACGCGATCTACGGCACCGTGCTGCAAGCCGGTATCGCTGCGCTGTTGTCAGTTCCGCTCGGCGTCATGGCGGCGATCTACCTGGTCGAGTACGGGCGCGGCATATTCGCCAAGGTGACCACCTTCATGGTCGACATTCTTGCCGGCGTCCCATCGATAGTGGCGGCGCTGTTCATCTTCGCGCTCTGGATTTCGACGCTGGGCTTCCCGCAGAGTGCTTTCGCGGTGTCGTTGGCCCTGGTGCTGCTGATGTTGCCGGTTGTGGTGCGCAATACCGAAGAGATGCTGAAGCTGGTGCCCGACGAACTTCGCGAGGCCTCCTACGCACTGGGTATTCCGAAGTGGAAAACCATTCTGCGGGTCGTGGTGCCAACCGCACTGCCCGGCATCATCAGTGGCCTGCTGCTGGCGCTTGCCAGGGTGATGGGTGAGACCGCACCGGTACTGGTGCTGGTGGGTTACGCCCGCTCGATCAACTACGACGCATTCAACGGCAACATGGCCTCGCTGCCGTTGCTCATCTATACCGAGCTGACCAATCCCGAGGCGGCTGGTCGCGCGCGGGTGTGGGGTGCCGCCCTGACGCTCATTCTGATTGTGGGCGCGTTGTACGTGGGCGCTGCTTTCGTGAACAGATACCTGACGCGACACCGGACCTAAGGACGCGGGGATAGGCATATGGCTAAACGCATCGACCTCAAAGAGGTGAATATTTACTACGGCTCGTTTCATGCCGTAGCCGACGTAACGATGGCAGTACAGCCATGCAACGTGACAGCCTTCATCGGCCCGTCCGGCTGCGGTAAGTCGACGGTGCTGCGGACGTTGAATCGGATGCACGAAGTCGTCCCGGGTGGCCGCGTCGAAGGTTCAGTACTTCTCGATGGTGAGGATATCTACGGCGCCGGCGTGGATCCGGTGAGTGTTCGAAAGACGATCGGGATGGTATTCCAGCGACCTAATCCCTTTCCCACCATGTCAATTCGCGACAATGTGGTGGCCGGCCTGAAGTTACAGGGTGTGCGTAACGGCAAGCTTCTCGATGAGACCGCAGAGCGATCGCTGAGGGGGGCGAACCTGTGGAACGAAGTCAAGGACCGGCTCGATAAGCCCGGCGGCGGTCTGTCCGGTGGCCAACAGCAGCGACTGTGCATCGCCCGCGCCATCGCGGTGCAACCCGATGTGCTGCTGATGGACGAGCCCTGCTCGGCATTGGACCCGATCTCGACGCTGGCCATTGAGGACCTCATCGAAGAACTCAAGCGTGACTTCACCATCGTCATCGTCACGCACAATATGCAGCAGGCGGCCCGGGTCAGTGACCAGACGGCGTTTTTCAACTTGGAGGCCACCGGGAAGCCGGGTCGGCTGGTCGAATTCAACGACACCGGGAAGATATTCTCCAACCCCACCCAGAAGGCCACCGAGGATTACATCTCGGGTCGGTTCGGCTGACGCGCTAGTACGTCGCGATCTCTTCCTCTTCCGGCAGGTGCCCGGTGACCTGGAATATCACCCGCCGCGAAATCTCCACGGCGTGATCCGCGAAACGCTCGTAAAAACGCCCGAGCAACGTGACATCCACTGCGGCGGCCACACCGTGCTTCCACTCCCGGTCCATCATCACGCTGAACAGGTGGCGGTGCAGGTCGTCCATGGCGTCGTCTTCTTCGCGAATGAGCCGTGCCTTGTCCGGGTCACGAGATAGCAGCACCTCTTGAGCGCTGGCGCCCAGATCGACCGCGATCCGACCCATCTCGGCGAAGTAGCCGTTCACCTCTTCGGGCAGCGCGTGCTGGGGATGGCGGCGACGGGCGATCTTGGCCACATGCAACGCCAGAGCGCCCATTCGCTCAACATCCGCGACGATCTGGATCGAGCTAACGATGGCCCTTAGGTCTCCTGCCACCGGGGCCTGCAGGGCCAGCAGCACAAAGGCCGTCTCCTCGGCGCGGGCACTGGCGGCGATGATGTTCTCATGATCGCCGATTACCTGTTCGGCCAGCACCAGATCAGCCTGCAGGAGTGCCTGAGTCGCCCGCTCCATCGCGATGCCAGCCATCCGGCACATGACGGCGAGTTGGTTGGTCAACGCGGTTAACTGCTCGTTGTACGCGGTACGCATCGCCCGATTCTACGTCGGAATTTAGTTTAAGCACCCCGGCTGAGACTGAACGGAGCGTGAATGCCAGCTACTCGCATGTGACGTCGGCGCCGTTGGTGACAGTCAGATCCGACGGCAGTCTGGCCGGTGTGCCGGTTCCGGCGTGAGTAACCGAGACAATCAGGGGTGTGCCGCTGGCCTGCGGGTACGCGACCCCGGCGAAGTCGGGCCCGAGGACCACCTGCACGGTCTCGCCGAGGCCGGTGATCCGCTCGGTGTGGGCACCGGGCAGGGTGGCGGCCACCGTGGCAGCGGCTTGTTCACTGCCCAGTGAGTAGAAGACGGTGGTCTCGGTCACGGAGCTCCAGTCCGAGTAGTAGTCGGGAGCAAGCACGTTGAAGCGATACAACTCCAATTCGCTTGTGACGGTGTCGGCCAGTCCGCTCTGATCGGTGGCGTTGGCGACCTGCACCGTCACATCGCGCGGGTCGGCGGCCACCGCCTTGACCTGTTCGGTGGTGGTCTGGGTCGGGTCGGTGGAGTAGGCAGAGTCGACCGTCGGCTCCGTGGACGCCGTGCTGCTGGGAGTCTCGACAGCCTTCGTATCCGCCGTCAGCGGGCTCAGCGTCTCGTTGTTGTTGTTTTCGCCGGGCAGCGGTTTGTCGTCGATGATCGCGTCGAACAATGCCCGTACGTCCTCGGTACGCGCCTGCTCGTTACCCTCCGCATCGGGGTAACCGGTGGTCGGCACCGTCACGAAGGTGATGCGACCGGCGTTCATACCCTGCAGTGACTGGCCGAGCCGCACCAGATCCCGGGTCTGGACGTTATCGACATAGCTGTCGTCGATGAAGGTGTTAACCACCGCGTCGAGCTTGCCGAGATCGAACAGGGTGTCGCTGGAGATCATGGAGCGCAGCAGCGAGGACAGGAATAGTTGCTGGCGTTTTATCCGGCCGTAGTCACCGTTGCCCTCTGTGGTGATGGTCCTGGCGCGGACGTAATTCAACGCCGTGGGGCCGTCGAGTTTCTGCCGTCCGGCGGAGGCAAGTACGGTCCCGAGTTCGCCATCTTCCAGTGGCGTGGTGCTGCAGACTTCGACGCCGCCGAGGGCGTCGACCATGGCGGAGAAGCCTGCGAAATCGACCGCCATGAAACGGTTGATGGCAAGCCCGGAGATCTTCTGGATCACCTTGACCAGACACTTGGGTCCGCCGAGGGCGTAGGCCGAGTTGAGCTTGCTTGAGGTGAGGCGCTCGTTGTCGCTCCACTCGTCGGTGTTCGGGTCGTAAACCGGGCCGTACTTGCCGGTCTCGGCATCCCAGGCCTGGCAGTTCATCGGTGTGATCGCGAGGTCGCGCGGGAAGGAGACCGCTACTACGCGTTTGCGGCTGGCGGGGATGTTCACCAGCATGATGGTGTCCGAGCGCGCACCCTCCGCGACGCTGGTGTCGCCGGCGCCCATCTGACCGTTAGCGCCCATGCGGCTGTCCACACCGATGATGAGGAAGTTCTCGTCACCGTTCTGGGCGTTGCGGTCGCGGATGTCACTGGAATTCGGATCGAGCGCGACGATGGTGTTGAGCAACTTGTTTTTCGCGCTCTGCCACTGCCAGGCTGCGCCGGTGACGGCCAATGCGGCTACCGCGATGAGCACGGCTATCGACCGCGCGGCGAGCAGAGCGGGACGGCGCTTCCGATCCGGCTCCGCAGCGGGGATTTGGTCGGCTGGTGGATTGCGGTTGGCGACCAGCGGACGGCGCGCTCGGGCTAGCGCCGCGAGGTCGGGCATCTCGTCGGCGGTCGCGGTCATGGAGATCGGGACGGTGATGTCGGCATCGTCGGGCACCGGGGCATCGGCACTGCGCCGGGTGACGGGCGCGACAGTGTTGCTGCCGGTGAGTTTTGCGATCAGGTCGGCGACCGCAATACCTTCGGTGTGGTGTCCGGACGGTTCCGGGGAGGCTGCGTCGTCATGCTGGCCCGGAGTGGCGTTCTCGCCGTCACTCATGTTCCAGAAAGCCTCCGGCTCAGGTGGAGTGTCGTGAGCGCGCCTATGCGCCACACAACCGCGGTGCTACATGTCTCGGCACCCGGGTTGGGACCGTCGGTCCGCAACAGAAAACTGATGGTACGTCCCCAACCTGAGAGCGGCCAGCTCAGCCGCCCGAGTTCATCACGTCGGCGCCGACCGGCACCGTGCAGTCGTCAGGGTCGTTCAGCCAGCCTTCCGGCAGGCTCACCGCTGCCGCCGACCCCTGCCGTCCTCGGGCGCCACCGGCATCGGGCGGAAACGGCAGTTCGCGGTCCAGTCCGTCCAGTAGGGCGTCGAGCTCGGTGAGGGTCTTGACCAGTGCCAATGACCGCCTGAGATCCGACCCGGCCGGGAGGCCGTGCAGGTACCAGGCAATGTGCTTGCGGATATCGCGCATGGCCTTGCCCTCGCCGAAATGGGCGGTCAGAAGAGCCCCGTGCCGCCGGATGATGTCGGCGATCTCCCCGATAGTGGGCGGCGGCGGTGTCGGGGCGTCGGTGAAGGCCGCGGACAACTCGGCGAACAGCCACGGCCGACCCAGACAGCCGCGGCCGATGACGACGCCGTCACACCCGGTGGCAGCCATCATGGCAAGGGCGTCGCCCGCCTCGAAGATGTCGCCGTTGCCCAGCACCGGGATGGATGTGACCGCCTCCTTGAGCGCGCCGATCTGATTCCAGTCGGCCGATCCCGAGTAGCGCTGGGCAGCGGTGCGGGCATGCAGCGCCACTGCGGCAGCGCCCTGCTGTTCCGCGATACGACCGGCATCGAGGTGAGTGTGGTGCGCATCATCAATCCCGATGCGGAACTTGACCGTCACCGGGATCGAGGTTCCCTCCGTGGCGCGCACTGCTGCGGCGACGATCTGGCCGAAGAGCGTTCGTTTGTAGGGCAGGGCCGCCCCGCCGCCGCGACGGGTCACCTTGGGCACCGGGCAGCCGAAGTTCAGATCGATGTGATCGGCCAGATCCTCATCGGCGATCATCTTCGCGGCACGGTAGGTGGTTGCCGGATCCACGGTGTAAAGCTGAAGTGATCGCGGAGACTCGTCGGGGGAGAATGTCGTCATAT
>Ga0194052_1001133_pt1 | contig 15853 bp, 16 predicted proteins | sample SepL226m_MetaG_FD_160117 | JGI IMG/M metagenome (GOLD analysis project Ga0194052, IMG submission 160117) | Anoxic zone freshwater microbial communities from boreal shield lake in IISD Experimental Lakes Area, Ontario, Canada - Sep2016-L227-6m | ecosystem: Environmental > Aquatic > Freshwater >... | reverse complement strand
CCGAGTGAGTGGCCGGGAAGATGGGACCGACGCGGGTGCGCTTGACGACGAGGCGCATCGCGTGCCGGATCTCGCCACGCTGGCATTCGTCATACCGGACGAGCGCCGGGAACATCGGAAGGCCGGCCGCGTCACCAGACGTCCACCCATTGGGGCGGACGGTATTGGAAGCCAGGGAAAACTGGGCGCCGTTCGAGGCCTGCCACGAACTGCCGACGCGCTTAGTTTCCCATGTCTCCCAGAATTTTCCGGTCCCCGGCTGGACGATGATCGCGTGGCGGTCGCCACCCGTGCTCGCCTGCTGCCACTCTTCAAGCGTGAGCGTGCCGGTCCCGGCCGGCCAGGTTTCGACCGGGAGATTCTGCGGGATCGGATAGAGCCCGACCGGCAGTTTGCCGCCGTTGAGGTCCGATTCGGCCGGATAATTGACGAACCGGATCGGGACAAGCGGCTGGTTGTCGGGCACGAGCACGTAGTTCATTTCCTGAAACAGCCGGAGCGTGCGCCGGTTCGGGGCCAGGTCCGCGGTGATGCGGGCGATCATGGCGGCGCTGTTCGGCAGCAGCGGACGATTAGAGATGTCTTCGTTCCACGGGTTGTCGCGCGGCATGATTTGCAGGGCGGAGACGATGGCATCCGCCTCAGGCGTGTTGAAGAGAATGGGGGCTTTGACCGCCGGGACAGAGGCGTGAGGGCGGGCTTGCTGAGCCGATGCCACCAGCGGCCAGCATGCGAGGAGGAAGACGGCGCGCATGCAACAATATTGCAGAAGTGAGGCGGAAAAGCGAATTCCTCCTGAGAGAGAACGCTTCGACGACACCACCGGATGGAAACAGGAAATTACCGGGAGCCTTCCCCTCCCACCTTCCCGAAAAATCCGCGCTGTGATCTCCGTCAATCTTCGCTTTCCAACCGGGAAAGGTTGATCCATATTCCGCCATTCCCGAATGGCTTCCAAACGATCCAAACAAAAAAAGAAGAACAATCCCCCCTCACAGCGGGATTCTGTAGTTGCTGAGGAAACGCTGCCAGGCGGCCCGGCGGAGCGGGGGCAACCGGCCAGCTTGGCTGTCTTTCTCTCCTGGGTCGGGTTTGTGGCGGTCCTGCTCGCCTGCATCGCATGGGTGGCGGCGCATGCGTTTCTGGTCGATGCCGTGACCGTCCGACTCTGCAACGAGGCGGACAAGAATATCCCGGTGGAAAAGCGGATGCCGGTCTTCCTGAGTGAGATCGCGTTCGACGGCTACATGTGGAACCGCAATGCGGAGCATCTCGGCGATAACGGAGAATGGCGGGTGCGGCACACAGATTTCGACAACGCGCCTGCTGGGCGTGAGGTCCATTGGAGTTCAGGGTTTGCATTATTTCTGCGCGGGCTGGGTGAGATTCATCGCGCGGCGACCGGAGATTCGCTGCGCAATAGCATTTACCGGATGTCCATCTGGGCGAACCCGATCCTCCTCGCTCTGGCGATCGGAATCTTCGCGCCGCTGTCCGCCCGCCGCTTCGGTCCGCTCTGCGGGTCGGTAATCGCCATCGGCATGGTGGCCGTGCCGACATTTTACGAAGGCTTCATGCCCGCCTACCCCGACCACCACGGCCTCATCGCGTTTACTTTGCTCGGCATGCTTTTCGGCATCGCCTGGGCGGGAGCCGGCTGGGTGCAGAACGAAGGGGGGAAGGACTTCGCCCCGCCACATTCGCTCCAGCAGGCCCGGCACGGGATGATCTTCTCCGCCATCTGCGGCGCAGCAGGCCTGTGGATCAGTGCGCTCTCGACAGCGATTGTGCTTGGGACTGTCGGTGCCGCAGCGCTTTTCGTGGCTGCAATCTTCGCAAGATCTGAGCGCAAAACCGAGTGCGTATTCCATCCCAACCTGTGGAAGGTCTGGGCGAAGTGGGGCGCTGGAGCAGCGTTGGGCTTCTACCTTTTGGAGTATTTCCCTTTCAATATGGGGACGCGAATGGAGGTCAACCACCCGCTCTATGCCCTTGCATGGCTTGGAGGGGGCTGGATTATCTCAGAAGTTGGTGGCTGGCTGAGTGCACCAAAAACTCGTTTCCCATGGCTCAAACTCATCTGGCCGCTCGCAGCCTGCGCAGTTCTGCCCGCAGCCATCATTCTCGGTGGACCGGAAATCTACATCCCAAAAGATGGATTCATGGAGAGGCTCTGGAAAAATATTGCCGAGCTTTTGCCATTGATGATGCGTATCCAGATGGGCGGGCTCACCTGGGGTGCGGCCATTGGGTGGTTTCCCGCGTTCCTGCTGGCCGCAGCCGCGCTGCAAATGTCCCGCGCCGTCGGTCGTGGAACAAAAGCGGTCCTGATCTTTCTAGCAATCCCGATCGTTTTGATCACAGCTCTCCAGTTCTACCAGGTCCGCTGGGGAATGCTTGCGGGCCCGCTCTATATCGCGCTGGCAGGGATCGTTGTCCCGCAAGTCTGGCGGCTCGTTCCCCGCGAGTTGTTGAGCCGCGCTGTCGTCGCCGCTCTGCTCCTTGCGTTCGGCTACGTTCTCGTTGCACCGACCTTCAAAAACACATTTACCACAGCGTGGGCGCAGTTCCGCAGCGGAGACAAGATCTCCATCACCGCCGGTCAGGGCCTGGCCCTGCTCCACCGCCAGATGGCCCGCGCCATCCTGGACGACGCAAATGGACAGCAGGTCGTTCTCCTCAGCAGCCCGAACAGCTCCTGCTTGCTCTCCGCGCTGGGCGGATTCCGGACCGTCGGCACCCTCTACTGGGAAAACGTCGAGGGACTCAAGGCCGCAGCGGCTGGCCTCAACGCCCAGAACGATGACGAGGCACTCGCCTTCATGAAAAAGCATGGAATCACCCACGTGTCGCTCTTGACCTGGGAAAATTTCATCGGGCCGTTCTTCGGGATCCTCTACCCGAAACCCGTCCCCGGGAAATCCTACGATAACTCCTTCGGCAAGCGCGCGCTGTTCGATAGGGTTATTCCTCCCTGGGCCCGTCCGCTCGCATTCCCACCCAACGACCTGTCTAAAGGGATGCAGCAGACCGTGCTCATGCTCCGGGTCGCACCGGACCAGAGCCTCAACGAGGCGAAATTCCACCTCGCCCGGTTCTCGCGCCTCGTCGAGGGCAACCCGATCACCGCCGAGATCTCGCTCAAAGAAATTCTGGACACCGCGCCTGAGAGCACGGCGGTTCGCATGGAACTCGTGGACCTCTACGTCTCGCAGGGGCGCTACCGTGATGCCGCGAACCAGGCCCTCGCCGCCATGAAGAGCCTCCCGCCGGAAGTCCGGAAATCTATTGCCACCCAGCTCGCGGAAAAATTCACCGCAGCGGGCCAGCCGGACCTGTCCGCCGAGATGCTGAAGGCTGCAGAGGGACCCGCCAAGCCGAACTGATGCATCCGGATCGGGCAGCTGCATTGACATGCGCCGATGGATGCATACAGTATGATGTATGGTTAGAACTCAAATATATCTTACTGAGGAGGAAAACACTTCTATCGCCCGGCTTAGCCGAATGCTTGGGCATGGAAAAAGTGAGATTATAAGGCAAGCCATTGACGAGTTTATCCATCGGCGGGATTCCACCAAGCGGCTGAAGGCGCTTCAGGCAGCGCGCGGCATGTGGGCTGACCATCCCAATCTCCCGGATGCACGGGCAATGCGGGCTGCCTTCGACCGGTTCTAATGGCCAAGCTCCTGGATACAGACGTATTGATTGATTATCTCCGGGGACACCCGGAAGCCGTTTCGTTTGTCGAAGCGAACGTCGCGGAGGCCTGTATATCCGCCATGAATATCGCCGAACTCTATCAGGGCGTGCGCAACGGAGAGGAACATACGAAGCTCGAAAAAATGATATCGGCCATGACCTCCCTGCCGATCACATCCGGGATTGCAGAGCGGGGAGGCCTCTTGTCCCGCGACTACCGGCCAACTCACGGATGCGGATTAGCCGATTGCCTCATTGCCGCAACAGCCGACCTGCACGGGCTTGAGCTGGTCACACTTAACGCAAAGCATTTTCCCATGCTTCGCAATGTGGAAACCCCCTATAGAAAAACGTCCTAGCCATCCGCCATGAACCCGAGAAGAGAGTCCCCGGAAGTCACCATTGTGATGCCATGCCTGAACGAGGCGGAGACCCTTGCCGCCTGCATCGCTGCGGCCCGGACAGGGCTGGATGCGGCGGGCGTCGGGGGAGAAGTTCTCATCGCCGACAACGGCAGCACCGACGGCTCGCCCGAACTCGCCGCCGCCAACGGTGCCCGCGTCGTGCCCGTGTCCCGGCGCGGATACGGCCACGCACTCCAGGCAGGCCTGGCCGCCGCCAACGGGCGTTGCATCATCATGGGCGATGCGGACATGAGTTACGACTTCTCGAAGATCGCACCCTTTCTGGAAAAACTCCGCGCCGGCGCGAACCTAGTCATGGGCTGTCGCATGCCCTCCGGCGGAGGCTCGATTGATCCCGGCGCGATGCCCTGGAAGCACCGCTGGATCGGAAATCCGATCCTCACATTTATCGGACGCATCCTTTTCAAGTGCCCGAGCCACGATTTCCACTGCGGCCTCCGCGCCCTCAGCAAAGAGGCCTTCGAAAAGCTGGATCTCCGAACCGGCGGCATGGAGTTCGCCTCCGAGATGGTGATAAAGGCCTCCCTTCGCGGGATGCGCATCGAGGAAGTCCCCATCACCTTGCACAAGGACGGACGCTCGCGCCCCCCGCACCTCCGGAGTTGGCGGGACGGCTGGCGCCACCTTCGCTTCATGCTCCTCTTTTCCCCACGCTGGCTCCTGCTTTATCCAGGCCTCCTTGCCACGCTGATCGGAGGCATCTTTTTCCTGCGTCTACTCGCAGGCCCAATCACCATTGGCCACATCAACTTCGACCTGAACACCCTGGAAATCGCGGGCCTTGTCCTTCTGTTCGGATACCAGATGATCCTGTTCGCCTGCTTCGCCCGCATCTTCGCCTACACCCGCGGATTCCTTCCTGCCAAACATGTCCTGTCGAAAGCGTTCGGCTTCTTCACCCTCGAAAAAGGTCTCATTTCCGGTGGCCTGGTTCTTCTTGCCGGTTTTATCGTCATCCTTTTCGCCCTCTTCGGCTGGGCCTCGACCGGGTTCGGCAACCTCGACCCGCTCGACACCACGCGCACCGTCATCGCAGGACGGACCCTCGCCTCCATCGGCATTCAAACCATCCTCTTCAGCCTCATCTTCAGCTACCTCGGCGTCGACGATAAATCCCAGCACTCCTGAGATTTCCGCCTCAAACCTGCCATCCCTGGCTGCTTTCTGGTCTTAACTTTCAGCTTTTTTCTTCCCTCTCTCCCATGCTCATCATGCCGCATACAGAATCGGTTGTTTGAAATGGAGCCGCGTGGGTGTGATCAAATGTGGGTGCGGTTGAGGAGTTGCGCCTAGGTGGATCGCGATTTCCAAGCGCGATGGGAAAACCTGGCGGCGAAGCCGCGTGGAATTTCTCATCGTGCGGCGGAGCGCCCGATCCACCTCACCCACATTTGATCACACCCGAGCCGCGTTGCAGAGGAAGGCCATTCTCGACAACGAGACTGGGCTCAGCAAGGATTGCCTGTCATGAAAATTGCGGGTTCACGCCACCATCTTCCAGCCTCCCCGGCAGAAGGCCTCCGCCGTGCGGAGCGGCTCATAGCCGAAGCAAACCGCTTGGCCCCGCATCCCAAGCCGCGCGGCTTCGTGATGAAAGCAAAAACCTGGCAGATTTACACAGCATGGAAGCTGGCGCAAACGAACCCGAGACTCTGGTGATATGGAGCAAGCTTCAGGTCCTCTGATTCAGGTCTGCCGGCTGCTCAATTCGCAAAATGCCGAGTATCTGGTTGTCGGCGCTTGGGCAATGATTCTCAACAGTGTCGTCCGCCGACATAATTACCGCTCCGGAGATTTTTTCACATCTGCGCAGATGAAGGAACGTCTTTCGCTGTGAGTTTCCGTGTCGTTTTTTCCGCGCGAAGCGACCACGACCTCAGCGAAATACAGGCATTCACACGCGAATCGGCAAGTGCGGATGTCGCTCGAAATCTTCTCAAAACTCTATTACGCTTGTCTTTCGTTGCAGGATTTCCCGGAACGCTTCGCCTTTCCCATCTGCAGCGTCAAAAAGCGACAATACGCGGGACTGACCCTTCGCCCCCTTCGACGATTATTTGAAATGGCAGGTTGACACTCGGACCTGGTCAGACCAGACTTATTTCATGAAAGTCATCAATGTCCAAGAGGCCAAGACCCACCTTTCGCGCCTGATAGACGCGGCTGCGGCGGGAGAATTCATTTTGCTGGCGAAGCACGGCAAGCCTCTGGCCAAACTGTCGCCCTATGCACCGGAGCGGGAGTCGCGCACGCTGGGAGGGCTGGAAGGGCAGATCGAGATCGCGGACGACTTTGACGAGGAGGACCCCCGCATTCGGGCGCTGTTCGAAAACGCATGAACTACCTGCTTGATACGCACGTTTTTCTTTGGATGCTATCCGCGCCCGGACACTTGAGCGCCAAGGCGCAGGCGGTGATTCAGAATCCCGACCGGGCCGTGTATGTGAGCGCGGTTACCGCCGTCGAAATCGCCATCAAGACAGTGATAGGGAAACTGGAGGCACCGGAAAGCCTCTGGAGCGAAATCCCTGCGCGCGGCCTCCGCGAGTTGCCGCTGCGGTATGTCCATGGAGAGCGGATGCGCTCTCTCCCATTGCACCACTCGGACCCCTTCGACCGAATGCTCATCGCGCAGGCCGAGGAGGAGAACCTGACGATCATCACGCATGATAAAAAATTCGCTGCCTATCAGGCCAAGGTCTTGTGGACTTGAGCTGCTTGTTTGTTGAATGAAGAACAACGAACGCAGAACGCGCCGCCTGAATAGAGGCGTTCAGGATATGGCCATTGTGCTCATCGTGGGATAGGCTACCCCCATGTCTGCAACGGTAAATCGACTTTTTGAGGAAGCCCTTCTTCTGCCAACAGCCTACCGGGCGAACTTGGCTGAGAAACTTGTCGAGAGCATCGAGACGGACATTGATCCCCGTCTCGAAAGAGCTCATCTTCACGAAATCCAGCGGCGACGTGACGAGGTTTCCCCAGGTTTCGCCAAGATTCTCCCCGGTAAGAAAGTCATGGCGGATGCGCGAGCCAGGGTGCAGTGATGAGTCCTTACGGTTTTCATCCAGATGCATCAAACGAATTCACAGCCTCCATTGATTATTATGCGGAGATCAATCCCAGGCTTGCGGAGGAGTTCATCTCCGAGGTTGAACATTCCATTTCTGCCATTTGCCGGAACCCCGAAAGATGGAGGCTGGTTGACGGAGATGTCAGACGCTGTCTGGTGCATCGTTTCAAAGGCAGCCACCCCGTTCGCACCTGCTTCAAAACTTGCGTGTCTTTTCGAAAACGGGTAGTCAGAAATGTGTGAAATCGCATCAAGACATTGACCGGAGGAGTCTTCTTCTGCATCGGCTTGTTTCTGGCAAACTCCTTCGCAACCCGGCGCTGGTGGAACGCCCCCGTGCGACCATTTCCCGTTGGCGTTCGTTGAACCCCGATGCCCCGGCTCTGCGCGAGTGGGAGAATCTTCTTTCACACATGGATGTTGCCGGTCTTGCAAACTTCTTGAGATCCAGAAGTGAGGAGGCAACCCGGATGAGGCAATCCAGCCCCTTCGTTGGAATTCTCTCCGAGGAGGAGCGATCCTTGGTGATGAGAAAATATGCGACGCCACGAGCTTGAACACGTTCTCCGCGCGGCCAAGGGCATCACCAATGAGGTTGAGTTTGTCGTCATCGGAAGCCAGGCGATTCTCGCCCGGATTTCCGATCCTCCGAGGTCCCTCACCTATTCGAACGAGGCGGACGTCTATCCACTCCATGCGCCGGAGAAGGCCGATCTGATTGACGGAACGATTGGCGAACTCTCCCAATTTCATGAGACATTTGGATACTACGCCCACGGGGTTGCCCCCGAAACCGCAACTCTGGCGATCAACTGGCAAGAGAGGGCTGTGACGCTTGAATCCCCCTCGATGAAGGGAGCAAGAGGCCACTGCCTGCACCCCTTGGACGTGGCTTATTCCAAACTTGCTGCCGGTAGGGAGAAGGACTTTGCCTTCGTCAGTGAATTGATCAGGTGCGATATCATCAAAGGAGGCACACTTGAAAAACTCATTGCCGATGAAACTGTGAATCCGGAACTCAAGGGGTTGCTGTTTGACCGCCTCAAGGTTTGCCGCTCCCGTTTCTCGCTGAAAACTGACCGCTGATCTCGACACTCGACACTCGACGCTCGACCTTCTTCAAGTTTCCGCTAATGTTGCCTCCTTGCTACGCTGCGCTCCGGTTGCTTCCCCAGCTGCACGCTCTACTATCCCTGTTTATACAAATCGCTATCGCGAGGGTGTTCGCTCCCGCTCGTGTCGCCATGCCGGTTGGCTGCGGATAAAACCCGCGCGATAGCGCTTCCTGCTGGGGACAAGTCGAGTGTTTGGGCTGGGAAGGCAACCTCCCCCGCGCGATCCCATCGCGCCGGTGGTCAGCGTTTCCTCTTCTTGTGCATCCCGGCTATTTCCACGTCTTTTCCTGGTCTCTGCTGATCTTCTTTTCGTTTTGGGGGCATGGGGAGATCCTCCGCCGCCGGATCAACCGCCCGGAATTCGCGGACATCGGCTGGGGTTGGCCTCCGCATGGGGGATGTAGGCTTGTCCTTGACACAGGGCTGCCATAAAACCATATTGCCTCCCATATGAAAACCACGCTTGAGTTGCCGGACGCGCTGCTGATCGAAGCGAAGACTGCCGCCGCCCGGCGGCGGACAACTCTCAGGGCATTGGTGGAAAGCGCGTTGCGGCGGGAGATTTTTTCTGCCCAAACCCCTTCGAAGGACGCCTCCTTCATCGAGCACGGGCCGAATGAACTTCCCTGCCTCAAAGCCCGCGGAGCCAAGGTCACTTCCAAAATGGTCTATCAAATGCTGGAAGCCGAAGGCTGCTGAAAATGGTCCTCTTCGACGCGAACCTGCTCATTGCGCTGGGAGACCACGACCATGAGCACCATGATGCGGCGGTCGCATTCCATGCAAAAGTCAGCGCGGACGGATGGGTCACTTGCCCCCTCACGGAAAATGCCTTTCTCAGGATTATCGGCCATCCAAACTACCCGAAAGGTCCGGGATCGCCGGAGGCCGCGAGAGAACTTCTCGAAAGACTGACATCACAACGCGGGCACGAATTCTGGGCTGATTCTATTTCCCTTTGCGACAGGCGCGGCTATCCCGTCCTGCCCTCGTCAAAACACCTCACCGATTACTACCTTCTGGCGCTTGCGGTTCAGCAGGGTGCCTCGCTGGCAACCTTTGACCGCCGCATCGACCCGGCCCTCATTAAGGGCGGCTTAGACGCTTACAACGTCATTCAAAAATAGACCGGCCCTCCCGTTTGACATTTCAGATTTCCAACGATCTCGACACTCGACACTCGTCCCTCGACTTCCCAAATTTCAGCTTTCAGCTTTTCAGCGTTTCAGGTTTCCTCTTCTTGTGCACCCCGGCTATTTCCCCGTTTTTTTCTGGAGCCTGCTCATCTTCGTTTCTTTGCTTCGCTACGCTACGGTTGCCCTCCCTGGGCCAACCGTTCGAGTCATCCCTAATCCACGAAGCGCTGTCGCGCGGGATTTTTTGGGGCTATGGGGAACTCCTCCGCCGACACGAATGGTTTATTCAAGTGGGCGCAGCCCATATTTAGCGACATCCCACTTGACATTTTCACCGAGTCCGGAAACACTGCCTTCATGCCAGCAACTGCCGTTATCAAAAACTCGCACTTCCAAATGGTGAGCGAATTTGCAAAGCCGGACTCGAAGATGCGCATTTCGTTAAGCGGGGCACTGGAAGGGATTTCAGCCGTCAATATCTACCGGAATGCCATTGGGCAGATTTTTCTCGACCCGGTGAAGGTGATCCCCGCTTCCGAAGCATGGCTTTTCGATAATCCTCAAGCGCTCGCCAGTGTGAAACGCGGTCTGAAAGAGTCCGCAGCAGGCAAGCGGCGCGACCGAGGTTCCTTTTCGAAACATGCGCGGGAGTAAGCCGTGCAGAGAAAAATCCTCTTCACCCCCACTGCGGACCGGCAACTGACCGCATTGGAAAGCGACCCTTCAAAGGCAGCCGTTCTGAAACAGCTCAGAAAGACGCTCGGTTTCCTCGAAGTCAATCCCCGGCATCCCGGCCTTCAAACGCACGAATTTTCATCGTTGTCCGCAGCGGACGGCACCAAGATTTTTGAGGCTTATGCCCAAAACAATACACCGGGCGCTTACCGCGTTTTCTGGCACTACGGTCCGGATGCGCGCGGCGTTAAGGGACGAATTTCCACCATCACTGTTGTCGCGATCACTCCCCACCCATAAATTGAGAATGGAGAATTGAAAATTACAGGCCACAAGCCAGAATGAGTCCACGTCCCCATTCCCCATTTCACATTTTGAATTTCGCATTGCCGCCGAAGGCGGCCAAACCATTCCCCATTTAACATTTTACATTCTCCATTCGCGCCTCCGGCGCTCATATGCATCCCGCCTATTTTCCCGTCTTCTTCTGGTCCCTGCTGATCTTTGTCAGCTTTTGGGGGTATGGGGAACTCCTCCGGCGGAGGATCGACCGGCCGGAATTCGCCGACATCGGCTGGGGGCTCACCTGCGCGTGGGGGATGTCCGTCGTCCTCGCCCTCGGCGGCCTGCTTATGGCCTTCAGCCTGGCCAAAGCGGCGAACCTGACAGTTCTTGTGCTCGTCGGTGCCACGCTGGCTGTTTTCTATCTGGCAGGAAAAATCACCACGAAGGACACGAAAAGCACAAAAGGGATTAAGGGCAATTCAAAATCCAAAACCCAAAATCCAAAATCCCCTTCCCCTGCTTCCTCAGCTTTCAGGTTTCAGCTTTCAGGTTTCAGCTTTTCAGTCTTCATCCTTTATTTTCTGGCTCTCCTCGCGTTCGCGTCCTCGATCATGTGGCCGCTGCAGATCGATCCGAACGACGATGTGGTCTGCTACCTTTTCTATCCACAAAAGATTCTGCAGACCGGATCATTGATCGAGCCGTTCAATTTCCGCCGTATGGGGACGTATGGTGGGCAGGCGCTCCTTCAGGCGCTTGTCATGATTGTCGGCGGCGAGAGGAACGGGCATGTTCCTGATAGGGGATTCGGGATGCTGATGCTTTTCGGGATGCTTCTGCATCTTTCGAAGGGAATTCCCAAATCTCTCGGCCTGCTCCGGTTTTTCGCGGTCGGCTGCCTTTTCTTTATCTCCGTCCCCCGTATCAATACCGGAAGCCACCTTACCGGCGCGGCGATGATTCTGGCGCTGATCCTGACCCTCTCCAAACTGCCGAGCCCGGCTTGGGCCGGGTGGAAGGCTTACCTTGCGCCATCGTTGCTCGTCGCAGCCACCGGGTCGCTTCGCATGACCTATTTTCTCTGTATCGTAGGCATCGTCGCCTTAGAGCCGACCATCAGGTATTGGCAGTCCAGCAAAGTGGAGCAGGCGTCCCGCCTGCTATCCCCTCAAAAAGGCAACCGGGACGGTCGCCCCACGTCTCAAATGGCAACGCTCCCTGCCACCCTCAAGAACGCCTTTGCCTCCATCTTTCCAATCGCCATCGGTTCGCTTGTTATCCTGATCCCTTGGATGTCCGTCCTCTGGCAATCAAATGGCACGCCGATGTTTCCTCCATTTCTGGGGACGATAAATCCGGAATTTATCGTTTTAGGCAACAAGGGAGGGGCAATCTTTGATGCCGCACATGCCTTGGCCTATCTGTTCACCCCAGAAGCGCTCTCTCTGATCTTCTGTCTGGGTTTGGTTGTTTTCGCTGGCAACCGCCCGCTGGCTTATGCGGCAGCCACTGTGGCATTGTTCGTCTCCTGGCTTGTTTCCGACCGTTTGGGAGTCGCCCAGTTCTTTGAGAGCCACCGTTACACGTTCCCGATGTTGATGCCTGTCGCATTGTGGCTGATTATTTCGGCACTAAGCAGTGATGAGGCAAGAGAGGACACCCCGGCTTTTCGCGTCTTGCTTCCCGTCGTTCTCGTGCTCGGTCTGCTCCTGGCATTGAACCTTCCCAATGCCGGACGCGAGCTGGGAGTTCAGGTGGAAAACCTGCCTCAGCAGATCTATTCTCGAGATCCACTGGTCAATTCCGCCCTCACCAAGGCCGATCGGGAACTGCAAAACTACACCCCGCCCGGCAGCAAGATCTTCGCGGCGGTGGACACCCCCTACGGGTTCGATTTTGCAAGAAACGAGATCTACACCGCCGACTTTCCGGGCGGCTCCGCAATAGGGAAATGGCCGCTGTTTCAGGGAGCAGCAGCCTTGGAAAAATATCTTGCAGCCCAGGGCTTCAAATACATCATCGCTTCGGATTTCGACAACGCCATGCTCCTCTACACTCGAAAACACTGGAAGGAACACCAGCGACCGGAGTGGTTCTTCAAAGAGGTCAACGGGAAATACTTTCTGGATTTCATGGATAACGTGGATTCCATCGCAAGATCCGGCCGCGTCGTCGCGACGGCGGCCAATCTTCGATTGATTGAACTCACCACGCCCCCCTCACCATGAATGTATCGCTTTTTATTCCAACCCTGAACGAACGCCTGAGCATGGAACAGGTCATGCCCAAGGTGGATACATCTCTATTCACTCAAATTCTTGTCTCAGATGGAAATTCGCAGGATGGCACTATGGGCCACACAACTCTGTGATAATCCGGTTTTTATGAACAAAATCAATCCGCCAATTCCTCAATTATGGACAGAGGAAATAGAGTTGCTTGCCAGGGTTGTGTCGGATTTGCCAGAGCAATCAAATATCGTGGAAATCGGAACCGCCCAAGGAGGAGGTTTTCATCTAATCGCAAACTCCCGCAAGACTCCAAAAACCATCGCCCTGCATTCTTTTGACCCCTTTCCCGGAAAGGCGGTTTCTTCACTTGTCAGAATGCACAAGAACGTTTTCAGCCACCCCGTCATTTCATTACAGGGGGCAAAAAAGTGGCTTCCTATGGCGCAAGGCAATGTGAACCTGCTCATCATTGACGGGAGCCATACGTTGGAATCGGTGCATCAGGACTACACTTCATGGAAAAGGCATCTTTCACAACCTTCAGAAATTATCTTTCATGACTATGATTCAATCGTGAGAGATGGAGCTTCGCACCCTGCAGTGAAAGTCTTTTGTGATTCCCTACTCTCACGTGCATCCAAAAACGCCATGATCAAAGGACGAGCGGGGAGGTATTTGCATGTTTTATTAAAGAAAACCCCCGCAATTACGCTGAATGACTTAAAAGGTGGATTTACCACATGGATAACTAATGCGACCCAGATAGCTAAAGGATATCGATCAAACAGGCCCGAATTAGCCGATGCATTGATTGATCAACTGGCTTGCCATTCAAGACTCGCCCGTCAAGCAACCCGTTCCCAGGAAGCCACAACCACTCGCTCAGATCTTGCTTTTACGATACATGCCGCAAGCTCAGTGGCTGCAATACATGAAATATTACTTGATAGAACAAATGACCGCGCTTTCGCTTTAAAATGGATTGAATGCCTGGAAATGTTTTTACATGCGAGGTCATGGGATGCGGGTTCTATTATTGACACAAAAAGAAGCCCGATACTTCGAGCATGCGATGAATGCACAAACATCTCATCTCTATCCAGACTTTGCGCCGATATATCTCTCCTCGTTGCTTTGATTGAGATTCTTTTCACTAAAGGAATAAAAAGCCCGCAATCGGGCTCTAAGGCATAAAATAATGATCTTGCCAACCATACGTAATCTAATACTCGCCTTTGAGATGCGCGCATAAACGGAATGACTGTATCTCTAATTATTCCTGTAAAAAATGAATTACCCGGCCTCAAGGTATATTTGCCGACTTTGATAGCTTCTGGAAGATTTCTTGAAATAATCGTCATCGACGGGAAATCTACCGACGGGTCCATTGAGTATGCTAAATCACTTGGTTGTCGTGTGGTTACCCAAGACAAGCCCGGAATCCGCGCTGCTTATCTTCAAACCTACCGTTCATTTTCAGGTGACGCCGTGATCGTCTTTAGTCCAGATGGCAATTCACTCCCAGAAGCTATTCCTGCGATAATAACGAATCTGGAAAATGGCTATGACATGGTTATAGCATCTCGATATAAAGATGGAGCAAAGAGTGACGACGACACGATTCTCAGTGGGCCTGCCAACTCTGTTTTTTCATTTCTTATTTCGCTGTTTGGATATCCATACACCGATGCCATGGTCATGTATCGAGGCTATCGCATCGACGTTCCGAAGCGATTAGGCTTGGACGTGCGTCGAGGCGATTTTTATGAGAGGACATCTGGCAGGCATGTCAGTTGGGAACCTTTGATGTCGATACGGGCGGCAAAAGCTTCACTAAAAATCGCTGAGATCGGCTTTGACGAGCCAAAACGCATCGACCAGGAGGGATCGGGATTTATCCTGCCGGCTACACGAATTTCGCACTACAAGGCAGGCCTCTTTTGTTTGTGGCAGGTCATTGAAGAGTTTTTCCGTTGGAACTGGAAACTTTCCGACGGGAGAAAAACTCATTTCAAGCGGGGAGCTTCCGCTTAGGACACAAGTCTCAATGCAAAGGAATCGCGTTTTTGTTACGCAGGATCTCCGCGATTTCCAAACTTTTTAAAACGATCTTTGATTGTTTCCCAGATCGGCGGAATGAGCGACAGGATTCCGTGGCGACGGATCATGGGGATAATTCGCCACCAGCAGGAATAGATGCGGCGGAGCCCTTCCTTTTGCAGTTCAACCAAGTCCTCGGGAGTCAGTCCGTTGACTTCCATGACTGCCGACCCGTATCTTTGCAGCTTGCTAAAGTCTTTCTCGATAAGTTTGAGCCCGTTTTCACCTCGTTCAGCCATCGCTCTCAACTCGGTTCCTGGATACGGCATGGCAATCCCATACGTGGTGTGATGTATGTCGCGGGCCTTACACAAAAAATCCACTGTCTGCCGGATTGTTTCGCGCGTGTCGCCCGGCAACCCCAGCATCACGGAGTTAATTGTTTCGATGCCCAGCCTGTTGTTTATTCGATTCGCAGTCACATAAGCTTCCAGCGGCACGTCTTTTTTGATGAGTTTCAGAATTTCCGGAACTGCGGTTTCCAGCCCAAAACTGATGCGAATCAAGCCGCAGGCTTTTAGTCTGGAAGCCACTTCCTCGTCCCATAAATTCGCGCGAGTGCCCCCCTCGAATGTAAATCGGAGATTTCGTTTCTCGATCTCATCGCAGAGCGAAAATATGAATTTCCGATCCACCGTCAGCGTGTCGTCGATAAAATAGATGTGCCGGATCTTCTGCACATTGACGATTTCCTCTAACTCTTGAACAACGCGTTCCATGGAATGGCGGCGGATTTTTCTCCCGTATAGATCGCTGGCGCAATAGACACATCGAAACGCGCAGCCCCGGCTCATTTGCACGGATGTGTAGCGTTTTCTTCCGCGAAGCGTGCCGATAAAGTAGAGGTCGTTACGCAACAGATGCCGCGCCGGCGCTGGGGAATCGTCGAGGTTCGTCAGGGCGGCAGCCGGGCCGCTAAATTGAATCTCACCCTCCCGGCGAAACATAATCCCGGGCAGGTCAATCGCGCGTTCCCCTTTTTCGAATTGATTCAAAAAATCTTTAAAAATGCGTTCGCATTCGCCGAGCATGAGATAGTCGAGACACTCCTCCATGGCCTCCTGGCCGACAATCGAAACGTGCTGGCCACCCACAATGATCGGCACTGAAC
>Ga0194052_1001132_pt1 | contig 15867 bp, 16 predicted proteins | sample SepL226m_MetaG_FD_160117 | JGI IMG/M metagenome (GOLD analysis project Ga0194052, IMG submission 160117) | Anoxic zone freshwater microbial communities from boreal shield lake in IISD Experimental Lakes Area, Ontario, Canada - Sep2016-L227-6m | ecosystem: Environmental > Aquatic > Freshwater >... | reverse complement strand
GAGCAGGGCATAGGCGGTGGCGCCCAGGGCGTAGACATCCACCCGGAAGTCCAGGGGCCCGGCGCCGATGAGCACCTCCGGGGCCATGAAGTCGAGGGTCCCCGCCGGGAGGCCCGAGCGGGTGAGGCCGCCGTCTTCGTCCCGGGCCAGGCCGAAGTCCGTGACCAGGGCCCGGGGGGTGCCGTCCTCGGCGGTCTCCCGGAGCACGTTGCCGGGCTTCACGTCGCGGTGGATGAGGCCCTGGAGGTGGGCGGCGTGGAGACCCAGGGCGGTCTGGCGGAGCAGCTCGACGCGCAGGGCCAGCGGTGCGTCCTGGGGCAGGTCCCCCAGGGTGCCGCCCTCGACCAGCTGCATGACGATGCAGGGGCGCCCGCCCAGGGTGCCGACTTCGTGGACGCGCACGACGTGGGGATGCTCCACGCGGGCCTGGAGGCGGGCCTCCAGCAGGAGCCGCTCGGCCTCCAGGGGGTCGCTGCCGCGGACGAACTTGACGGCCACGGCCCGCTCCAGGGAGGCGTCCCAGGCCCGGTGTACCTGCCCCATGCCCCCTTCGCCCAGGAGGCTCTTCAGATCGATGCGGCCGTCCAGGGGCGGCAGCAGCAGGCTCACGGCAGATCCCTCAGGGCCGCACCCATCCGGCGGGCCACTTCCTCGAGCTCGGGCTCCGCGTAGTTCGAGAACCCCAGGCGCAGGCCCGCCACGGGGCCGCTGTCGAAGGCGAACTGCCGCCCGGGCTGGAACGCGACACCATGGGCCAGGGCCCGGGCCGCCCAGGCATCCACGTCGATGCCCGCCTGGACCTGGACCCAGAGCCCCAGGCCGCCGCTCGGGGCCGCCACCGTGATGCTGTCCCCGAGCTTACGCCGCAGGGCCGCGCAGAGGATGTCCCGCCGGTGGCGGTAGACCAGGTGCATGCGGTTCAGGTGGCGGGCCACCTCGCCGTCCTCCATGAGGTCGGCCATGGCGCGCTCCAGCACCATGTCGCCCTGCCGGTCGAAGGCCAGGCGCAGCTCCCGCATCCGGGTGATGAGGGGGGCCGGGGCGTGGACGAAGCCCAGGCGGAGGCTCGGGGAAAAGATCTTGCTCAGCGTACCCACGTGGATCACCACGCCGGCGGGGTCGTCTGCCGCCAGCGGGGCGCTGGCCCGGCCCTCGAACTGGAACTCGGACTCCTGGTCCAGCTCGATGATGGCGAAGCGGTGTTTTGCGGCCAGCTCCATCAGCCGGGCCCGGCGCTCCGGGGCCAGCACGGCCAGGGTCGGATACTGGCGCTGAGGGGTCACCACCACGGCGCGCAGGGAGCTCTCATGCAGGAGGGACTCCAGAGCCCCGATGCGGAGGCCGCCCTCGTCCACGGGCACCGGCAGGCACCGGGCGCCCGTCTTGACGATGACCTCCCAGCCGCGGCGGTCCCCGAGGGCCTCCACGGCCACGGTGTCACCGGGGCGGCAGAGGGCTTCGGCCACCAGGAAGCTGGCCATCTGGCTGCCCCGGGTGACCAGGAGGCGGTCCGGCGCGGCGGGGATGCCCCGGGTGCTGGCCAGCATCCGCGCCAGCGCTTCCCGCAGCTTGGGATGGCCCTGGGGGTCCTCGAGGCTGAGGGCGCTCTGGTGGTTGAGGGTAAGGGCGCGTCGGTAGGCCCGGGCCAGGGCCGCGCCCGGCAGCAGCCGGGGATCGGGCACGCCGCTGCCGACCTTGAGCAGGTCCGTCCGGGCGGCATCAGCCTCGGGATGGACTGCGCCGCCCAGGTCGAAGCCCATGGCCACTGGGGGTGCATCCTCGCCGGGCAGCCGGTTGGGCGGGTTGGGGGCCACGAGGCTGCCCTCGCCCGGCAGGGAGGTCACCCAGCCCTCCACCTGCAGCTCCCGGAAGGCCGCCATCACGGTGTTGCGGTTGACGCCCAGCTGCGCCGCCAGGGTCCGGTAGCCGGGCAGGCCGTCACCGGGTTTCAGCCGCCCGCGGTGGATCTCATGCATGAGGGCGTGGGCGATCTGCAGGTAGACCGGTTCCTGGCTCGAGGGATCCAGGAACACTGTGGGGGTCCAGCCGCTAGCCAATGCCTCTCCTGGGGGGTTCCGCCATGGTATCGGCCCTCCAGGTGCTTTGATTGAGTTCCCAGGGGGTTTGCTAGGCTGATTGTTGGAGACGCACATGAACGGATGGGCAGGACTGATCGGGATGCTGCAGGCCGTGGAGGAGACCCGGATTCCCCTGGGCTGGTTCGAGGCCCCTGGGTGGTCCCGGGTGGCGCACCTGCTCCTGGTGGCGGGGGCCTCCCTGGCGATCCTGGGCGCGGTGCACCTGGTCTCCCGGGCCGTGCGCCGGGCCGTGGACGACGGCAACGACAGCGTGACCTCCGATGCGGAACGGCGTGCCGAGACCCTGGGCTCCGTGCTCACCAATGCCGCACGGGTGCTGGTGATCGGCTTCTTTCTGCTGATGACGCTGCAGGAGTTCGGCGTCAACATCGGTCCCCTGGTGGCGGGGGCCGGCGTGGCCGGTGTGGCCCTGGGCTTCGGCGCCCAGAGTCTCGTGAAGGACGTCATCAGCGGGTTCTTCCTGCTCATGGAGAACCAGTTCGGCGTGGGCGACATCATCAGCGTCGACGACAAGCACATCGGCACCGTGGAGCGCATGACCCTGCGCATCACTCAGCTGCGGGACCTGGAGGGCCGGGCCCACTACGTGCCCAACGGCTCCATCCTGCGCGTGGTGGTGCTGTCCAAGGACTTCGCCCGGGCCCTGGTGGAGGTGGAGGTGGGCTACGACACCGATCCGGACCGGGCCTTCGAGGTGCTGCTGGAGGTCGGCCGCCGCTTCCACGCGGACCGACCGGACCTGGCCGTGGAGCCCCTGGAGGTGAAGGGCGTCGAGGCCTTCGGCAACAGCGGCTACACCATCCGCACCCTCACCAAGACCGCGCCGGGGTCCCAGTGGGAGGTGCAGCGGGAGCTGCGCCGCCGCATCCTCATCGCCTTCCGGGAGAGTGGCATCGTGATCCCCTACCAGCAGCGGGTGGTCCACCACCGCGGCGGGGCCGCCGGGGACCCCCAGGGCGCTGAGGACTAACGGGAATCGCTCAAGGAAAGGCTTCCAGGGAGCCTATAAGGCCCAAGGGGAGGTCTCCATGCCCGTTGGCACCATCAGCGCAGTGAACAGCGCCACCGCCCTCAGGACCGATCCCCGGGACCTGAATGGCGACGGCAAGGTGACGGCGGCGGAGATCCAGGCCTACGCCCTCCGCCAGGCCAAGCTGAAGAAGCCCGAGGCCACCCTGGCCACGGCGACCACCGCGACCACCGAGGCCCAGGCCTCAAATGGGGTCCTCCCCTCGTCCACGGGACGGATCGACCTCTACGTCTGAGCTACGATGGGTGTTCCTTTTCGCCGAGGGCGGTGGCGAGTTCTTCTCCATCACCTCGCGCGGCAACGCCTCGAAGATGTTCGAGGCCTTCGAACAGGGGATCAACTGGGCCGATCCGGATCGGCAGGCGCTGATGCAGCTGGCGGCCAGCTAAGGCCAGATCGTGACGCCCAAGCCCTTGGGGTGACTGCAAGCGGCCTTCAGGCGGCGGTCCACCCGACGCGCCGGTTCTCGGTCTCGGCTAGGGTGCGCTCCGCTGCATCTGCGTGCTGGGCATCCCAGGCGGCCAGGCGGGGCCGCATCACTGCCTCGTGCCAGGGAGGGAAAAGGGCCACCAGGAAGGCCCCGGCCCATCCGCCGCCGAGGGTCCAGGCCCACATCCAAGCTCCACCCCAGGTGAAGCGCCAGGTGGCGTTCACCAGCAGGAGGGTCATGAGGCCGAAGCGGACGCGGGCCATCGGGGCTCAGAGAGAGGGATCAGCGGGGGGCCAGGCGGACGGTCTTCCGGCCACCGTCGGTGCCCTTGAGCCACGCCAGCAGGCCCGGGAAGTAGTGGCTCTGGTCATCCCACATGGCGCAGTGGCTGCCGTCGGGGCAGAGCAGGTAGCTGCCGTGCTGGACCTGCTTGGACACCCACTGCATGTGCGCAGGCTCCATGGTGTCGTGAGCGGCAGCGATGACCAGGGTGGGCATGGCCAGCTTGGGCAGGTCGGCCTTGCGGTCCCACTGCTCCAGGCGGCCCGAGGCGCCAAACTCGCTGGGTCCCTGCATGAGCACGTAGACGTCCTTATTGAGCCGGCCGAACATGCGGTTGATGGCATCGGGCCACTCGGGCAGGCGGCACAGGTGCTTGGCATAGTAGTGGGGCAACAGCAGCTCGAAGTAGCGGGGGTCCTCGTACTTCCCGGCCGCTTCCAGGGCCTTGATCTCCTTCACCACCGCCGGGTCCATCTGCTTGGCCAGGACCTGGTCGGCGTAGCGGTTGTAGTCAGGAATACTCATCATCATGTTCGAGATGACCAGGCCTTTTAGGTTCGCGCCGTACTTCAGCGCATACTCCGCCGCCAGGATGCCGCCCCAGGAGTGGCCCAGCAGGTAGAAGTTGTCCTTGTTGAGGCCCAGGGCGAGGCGCACCTGCTCCACCTCTTCCACGAAGCGTGCGGTGGTCCACAGGTCCTTGTCCTTGGGCTGGTCCGAGTTGCCCGAGCCCAGCTGGTCGTAGTAGATGAACTCGATGCCCTCGGCGGGCAGGAAGCCCTCGAAGGACTCAAAGGCCTCGTGGGAGCCGCCGGGGCCGCCGTGCAGCAGCAGCACCTTGATGCGGGGGTTGTGGCCGAAGCGCTTGGTCCAGACCTTGAAGGGACCCTTGGGGGTCTGGATGGGGATGAGCTTCACGCCGCCCTCCTTGAGCTTAGAGGCGTCCGCAAAGTAGGTGCGCAGGCTCGGCGGCGCGGCCTGGGCGGACAGGGGTAGGGCGCCGATGAGGCAGGCGAGGGTCAGGAGCAGGGTTCGACGCATGGGGACCTCGGGAGAGGGGGAAGTCTACACCCGGAGGGGAACCCGGGTCTCAGGCGTCCAGCAGCTGAACCAGGGTCTCCGCCGCCTCGGCCAGGCGGGCCGGGGGCGTGCTGAGGGGTGGCAGCAGGTAGAGGCAGTCGCCGATGGGACGCACCAGCAGGCCCTGGTCCAGGGCCCGGCGGTGGAGGCGCCAGCCGTAGCGGGCTTCGGCGGGATGGGCCTCCCCCGTGGCGGGGTCCACCAGGCGGCAGGCGCCGATGGCGCCCAGGGTGCGGGCCTGGCGGATGGCGGGATGGGTGGCCAGGGTGGCGAAGGCGCTGCGCATGGCCTCGCCCAGGAGCTGGGCCCGGGCCAGCACGGGCTCGTCATCGAAGAGGGCCAGGCTGGCGCAGGCCACGGCGCAGGCCGTTGGGTTGGCGGTGTAGCTGTGGCCGTGGAGGAAGGCCCGGCCTGAGGTGGGCGTGCCCCAGAAGTGGCCGTAGATCTCTTCGGTGGCCCAGGTCATGGACAGGGGCAGCGTGCCGCCGGTGAGGCCCTTGGAGAGGCACAGCAGGTCCGGGGCGACCCCCGCCTGCTCGCAGGCCAGGAAGGTCCCCGTGCGTCCGAAGCCCGTGGCCACCTCGTCAAGGATCAGATACACACCGTGGCCGTCGCACTGGGTGCGCAGCTCCTGCAGCAGCTCCGGTGGCCACATGCGCATGCCTCCGGCGCACTGGATCAGTGGCTCGGCGATGAAGGCCGCCAGGCGCCCGCCGTGGACGGCGAAGAAGGCCGCCACATCGGCCTTGGCCGCAGCCAGCTTGGTCTCCCAGCCGGTGAGGTCGGGGGCCAGTTCCCGGTGCGGATCCTCGGGCACATCCAGCCGCTCGCAGGCCAGCAGGAGGGGCCGGAACAGGCCCGTCATGAAGTTCTCCAGCTCCCCCACGCCCACGGCGCCCAGGGTGTCGCCGTGGTAGCCGCCCCGCAGGGCGCCGAAGCGGTTGCGGCCCTGCTCGCCGCGCTGGTGCTGGGCCTGGAAGGCCATCTTGAGGGCCACCTCCACGGCGGTGCTGCCGTCGTCCGAGAAGAAGGCGCGGGTCAGGTTGGCGGGCAGGCGGGGCCGTAGGCGGGCCACCAGCTCCAGGGCAGGCTCGTGGGTGAAGCCGGCGAACATCGCATGGTCCAGCCTCCCGGCCTGCCGCTCCAGGGCGCCTACGAGGCGGGGATGGCCGTGCCCATGGAGGCAGGTCCACCAGCTGGAGATGCCGTCCAGCACGCGCTCCCCGTTGGCCAGCAGGAGGTCGCAGCCCTCCCCGCCCACCACGGGCACCGGCGGATCGGCCTCATGGATCTGCATCTGCGTGAAGGGATGCCAGACATGGGCCCGGTCCAGGGCCAGGCGATCCGTCCAGTCAGGGGGCAGGGGCGTGGGCATGGGTCCAGTGTAAGAGGCCTTCCCCTGTTCTGTGGACAGGGCCTCGCTGCCTAGGGGCACAGGGCACCAACGAGTTGCTCTTTCCCCTTCATCCCCTTCATCCCTGTTTCCCAAGGCCGTTGTTTAGGGGAGCACGTGGACCGGCACTGGCAGGAACTCCCGGAGCAGCACCGCATTCGCTTCTGCGGTCGCCCTGTCGGTGCCGTCTGCACCGGGGTTCAGCAGGACGGCTTCCACCCGCCAGCCCCGGAGCATGAGGGCCTCAGCACTGAGGAGGGTGTGGTTGACGGTGCCGAGGCCGCCCAGGGCCACCAGCACGCAGGGGAGCTTCAGCTCGGTGGCCCAGGCCAGGAAGTGCACCGAGGGGGCCAGGGGCACCATGAGCCCGCCCACACCTTCCAGCAGGAGGCGGCCTTCCGCGGGGCGGGCGCACCAGGCTGAGGCAGCAGCCAGGTCCAGGACCCGGCCCTCTTTCTGGGCGGCAGCCAAGGGGGAGAGCGGCGCGCGGAGCAGGAGGTGGGTTTCGGCCGTGACTTTGGGGCCCGTCATGGCCGCGGCGTCGGCGTCGGGATCCTCCGGGCCGCTCACGCCCGTCTGGAAGGGCTTGCGGTAGGTGACGGGACCTGAGGCCGCCCAGGCCCGGGCCAGGCGCGCCGAGACATGGGTCTTCCCCACGCCGGTCCCGGTGCCCAGGATCCAGAGGGGGGAAGGAAGCCGATTCAAGTCCAGCATGGCGCCGGCGCGGAGGCCGGTCCTACTTCTTCAACGTGCTCAGCATCTGCCGGGCTTGGCCAGCCTGCTCGCTGTTGGGCGCCATGGCGATCACGCGGTTCCAGGCCTTGGCGGCTTCGTCCGGCTTGGCGAGGTCGGAGCTGTAGACCACGCCGAGGTTGAAGAGGCTCTGCACGTGGGCGGGATCCAGCTTGCCGGCCTTCTGGAAGTTGGCCACGGCCTGATCGAACTTCCGCAGCTCGCGGAACATCACGCCCTGGTCCGTGAGGACATTGGGGTCGTTGGGCTGGATGGCCAGGGCCTTGCCGTAGGCGTCCACGGACTTCTGGGCCTGGTGGATGTCGAAGTAGTCGTTGCCCAGCGAGATCCAGGCGTCGTGGTTCTTGGGATCGGCCAGGACGGCCGCCTCGGCTCGGGAGATGCGGGCCTGCACCTCGGCGCTGGGGAGGACTGGTCCACTGGGCATGGCACCGGCGGCGGGCATGCCGCCCCCCAGAGAGGGCGCCAGGGCCACCGGAGCCGAGGTCGTCGGGACCGGGGCAACCTCGGAGGAGAACCCACCGGCCACGGCATAGCCCGCGAGGAAGCCGGCCACTAGGCCACCTGCCAGGGCGAAGATCATGTTGCGTTCCAAGGACACCTCCAGTACGGACCCAGGGATTCTCCCACAGGTCGGCTGTAGGCGTGTCGGAGATCAGTCCGCGAGTGCCTCCCGCAGGACCGCCCGGAAGCGGGCGGGCGCCTCCATCTGGGGGACGTGTCCGCAGCGCTCGACGGGCAGGAGCCGCGCGTCAGGCAGGACCGCCAGCATGCGCTGGGCGTAGTCCAGGGGCATGAGCTGGTCGGCGACGCCCCAGACCAGCCGCACCGGCTGGCCGAGCTCCCGCAGTTGTTCCTCGGTGAGCAGCCAGGCGCCCATGCTCAGGGCGGTGCCGGCGAACCGGGCCAATGGGCCATTCTTGGCGGTCCGCACCAGGTCATCCAGGACGTAGTCGGGAAGGGGTCGGCTGGAGGCATCCCGCAGCTGGGCCATGGTCTCCCGGGCCTCCTGGCGGTTGGCGGGGAGGAGCCGGACGCTGGTGTTGCTGCCGAGCAGGGGGCCACCGTTGACGGCGATGACGCGCGCCACGGCGTTGGGGTGCCGCCGCGCCAGGACCATGGCCATCCAGGCGCCCAGGGAGTTGCCCACGAGCGTCGCGGGTCGGCCCTGGGCCTGGCTGGCGATCACCGCCTCCAGTCCTGCATAGACCTGGGCGGCCTCGATGGGGCCTGCCAGCGGGGCGCTTTCGCCGTGGCCGGCCAGATCGGGGATCACGAGGGTGTGATCCTTCACCAGGTCCTTGGCGGCGGCAGCCCAGGTGCCCGCGTGGTCCCCGGCCCCGTGGATCAGCACCAGCAGGGGACCCGCACCGCCCACGAAGGCGGTCTGAGGGCCGATGGGGGTCGGTACGGTGAGCTTCTTTAAGCCGGACGCGGCCAGGGAGCGCCGGGTGCCCCAGGCCAGCACGGCCAGGGGGCGCTTGAGGAACAGCCAGCCCCCCACCGCCACGGCGAGGACGACCGCACCCAGGAGGAGGAAGCTGAAGACCCAGATCGTTGCCATGGTTACGCCTCACTCAGCATAGGGGCCCCACTGGATGGCGGTGGCGGCCCAGACGAAGCCGAGACCCGCACCCACGAACACGAGGCGGGACCCGTCCTTGATCTTGCCGTCCCGCAGCCCTAGTTCAAGGGAGAGTACCTGGTCGTTCTGGCCGAGGTGGCCGTAGTCGTCGAGGTAGGTACTCTGATCGGCCCGCAGGCCAAGCTCCGCCAGGACCGCATCGTGGGCGCTCTTCTTGAAGTGCAGGATGGCCAGGTAGTCGAGGCCGTCCTCGGGCAGGCCCGATAGCTGCATGGCCTCCCGGATCACGGCGTAGAAGTTGGGCATGGTGACCTCGCCCAGCTTGGCCTTGAAGGCCTCCTCGTCAGGAACGATGAAGTGGGCCTTGGCCACGTCTTCGGCCGCGGGCGGCCAGGCCTTGGTGCCGAGAGTGGGCACGATGCACATCTCGGACAGGGAGCCGTCGCCGCGGAAGGCCGAGGCCAGGATGGCGTTGCGGCCCGCGTTCTTCTTCAGCACCACGGCGGAGCCGCCGGAGCCGATGTCGAGCATGAAGCGGGTCTCGGGCACGGAGATGTCGATGAGGTCGTTGTTGCGGTAGCCGGAGACGAGGAGCACGTGGTTCAGCTCGGGGTGCGTGAACATGAGGGCCTTGGCCACGTCCAGGGCCGCCATCATGGAGCCGCACATGGCCTCCATGTCGAAGCTCCAGGCCTTCTTCGCGCCAAGCTGGTTGGCCACATAGAGGCCGGCCAGCCAGCAGGGGTAGTCCTTGTGCTGGGCGCCGCACCAGATCACCAGGTCGACCTCGCCGCCCTCGATGCCGGCAGAGTCCAGCGCCTTGCGGGCGGCAGCCAGACCCATGAAGGCCGTGGTCTCGCCAGGCCCGGCGACGGGCTTGCCCTTCACGCCGAACTTGAGGGCGATGACGCCCTCGGGAATGCCCGTGGCGGCGGCGAGGTCCGCGGCGGTCACCCGGCCGGGGGGAAGCCAGGTGCCAAACCCAGTGATGCCGACATGCATGGGAGCCTCCTTAAGGGATGAATCATCTCTCAATTCATTTTCGTCCGTTCAAACGGGACCTCAAGGGCCAATTTCAAATAATTTGGCGGCCAGGACCCTCTCTTGTGACTATCTGAATTGGCAATGCATTTTTAAATATAGAAATTTTTAGCTTTATAAAAATTTCTCAAGAACGGCTTTCCCCTTGCCTCTCCCCACCCGAACTCCTACACTTCTGTGAGTAATGAATCAGTTCTCATTTTTTGTGAGCCCGGCTGAATCCGGGCGAGGGGCATCCCGATGCAGCAGGGCCGAGGCAGAGCTGAGACGGCTGAGCGCCTGGTGGCCGCGGCGGTGAAGCTCTTCTCGCAGAAGTGGTACGGCACCGTATCCGTGGCCGAGATCTGCCGCGAGGCCGGCCTGTCGAACGGCATCTTCTACCGCTACTTCAACGGGAAGGAGACGCTGTTCAAGGTCATCCTGGGGCGGGTCCTGGATCAGGTCCGGGAGGCCATGGAGCGGGTGGAGGGCGCCACGCCCGCCGAGCGGGTGCGGGGTATGGCCGAGGCGATGTTCCGGTTCTCAGAGGAGCACGCGGACCTGGTCTCGGTCTTCCGCGAGGGGCAGTATCGCTACTTCGACTACGAGCAGCGGCTGGTCGCCATCTACCAGCGCAGCCTCAGCGCAGCCCTGGACCGGGAGGTCGGCCTGGCGGAGTATCTCTTCGCCTTTGGCGGCCTGCGGTTCTGCTCGATCCGGTGGGCCAACCGGAGCGCCCCCATCCAGCTGGACGCGGTCTGCGACATCCTCAGGAGCGGACTCTTCCGGGGCCTCGCGGTGGACTCGGCGAAGGTCTTCGGCGGCACGGCCACCCCCCTGCCGCTGCTGCTGGAGGCGGGGGTGCGCGAGCGCCTGCTGCAGTCGGGGCGCCGGCTCTTTGGGGAGAAGGGCTACTTCGAGACCAACATCCACGAGGTGACGGGCGGGGCGCAGCTGTCCGTGGGCGCCTTCTACACCTACTTCGACTCCAAGGAGGCCTTCTACGCGGAGCTGATCGGCCAGGTGGGCCATGACGCCCGGGCTTTCATCTCAACGAATCTGGCGGCCACCGGCACCGCGGACCTCAACGCCCTGGAGTTCGAGCTCCGCGGGCTGTGGCTGTGGCTGGTCTACCTCTCCATCGACAAGCACTGCTACAACATCGTGCGGGAGGCGGAGTTCGTCCTCCCCGCCACGGTGCGCGACTACTACGGCGCCTTCGCCGCGGGCTACCGCCGTCGGCCCCCGACCCTCCGGATCACCGCCACCTGCCCAGGGCTGGACGAGGAGACGGCCATCGAGTACCTCATGGGCATTGCCCACTATTTTGGTCTGGAGACCGCCTTCGAGTCCTCGCCCGTGAACGCCCGGGCGCTCGTCGAAGCCATCGGCGGGTATCTCTCCCAGGGCCTTTCCCCTTTCCTCTCTCCCAAGGAGTTGCCATGAACCCCCAGGACCTCTACCGCAGCAAGCTGATCCCCATCGACGAGGCCGTCGCCCACATCGCCAGCGACAACGACGTCATCGTCGCCCAGTGCGCCTCGGAGCCCCAGGGCTGCATGGCCCGCTTCCACATCGTGGCGGACCGCGTGGAGAACGTGCGGGTGTTCTCTGTCCTCACGCTGAAGGAGTACGACTTCTACATGAAGAAGGAGATGCAGGGGCACTTCGAGCTGGCCTCGTGGTTCCACGCCCCGGGCTCTCGCGCGGCCCTCAAGGCCGGCACGGGAACGGTCACCTACGTGCCCAACATGCTGCACCGGGCCGCCACGGACCGCATCCACGCGCACCGGCCCGATATCTTCTTCGGCACCTGCACGCCGCCGGACAAGCACGGCTTCGTCTCCCTCTCGCTGGGCATCACCTACGAGAAGGACATCATCGACCATGCCCGCATCGTGATCCTCGAGGTGAATCCCCGCCTCCCGCGGACCTTCGGCGACACCCAGGTTCACGTCTCGAAGGTGGACTACTTCGTGGAGCACGATCAGGACGTGCCGTCCCTGCCGGCCCCGAATCCGAACGCGACCGACCTCGCCATCGGCGCCCACATCGCCGAGCTGGTGGAGGACGGCTCCACCATCCAGCTCGGCATCGGTGGCATTCCCAACGCCGCCGCCATGGCCCTCAAGGGCAAGCAGGACCTGGGCGTCCACACCGAGATGCTCGTGGATTCGATGATGGAGCTCTACGAACTGGGGGTCATCACCAACGCCCGGAAGGCCCTGAAGCCGGGCAAGTTCATCACGACCTTTGCCATGGGCTCCCGGAAGTTCTACGACTGGCTGGATGACAACCTGGCCGTGGAGTTCCAGCGCGGCAGCTGGGTCAACAACCCTTCCGTGGTGGCGCAGAACTCGAAGATGGTCTCCATCAACACCTGCATCTCCGTGGACTTCACGGGCCAGGTGGCCAGCGAGTCCATCGGCACCAACCAGTACTCCGGCACCGGCGGCCAGTCCGACACGGCCCAGGGCGCGGTCGCCGGCTTCGATGGCCTGGGCAAGAGCATCATCGCCTGCTACAGCACGGCCCGGAACGGCACGGTGTCCACCATCACGCCCACCCTCCTCGAGGGCTCGGCCGTGACCCTGCACCGCTCGCACGTGGACCACGTGGTCACCGAGCACGGCGTGGCGCGCCTGCGCGGCCGGACCGTCCGGGAGCGTACCACGGCCCTCATCCAGGTCGCCGACCCGGCCTTCCGGGATGAGCTTCGCAGCAAGGCCAAAGCCCTTGGCTACCTCTGATCGCCGTTGGCGATCAGAGCCATGAAAAGACCAACAAGCAAATAAGGACGCCTTCATGAACGCACGAGAAACGGCACCGGCCTTCCAGGTCGGGCAGACCTTCCGCCACGAGCAGGTGATCGATGACCGGCTGATCCGGGCCTTCGCCGACGTGACCGGCGACTGCAATCCCATCCACCTGGACGAGGCCGTGGCCAACGGCAGCCGCTTCGGCCAGCGCATCGCCCACGGCGGCATCCTGTTCGGCATGATCTCCAAGGTGCTGGGCATGGAGATGCCGGGCATGGGCACCGTCTACCTGAGCCAGTGCTGCGCCTTCAAGCAGCCCGTGTTCCTCGGCGATACCGTGAGCCTGGATGTCACCATCACCGAACTGCTGCCCAAGAGCCAGGCGCGGCTGTCCACGGTAATCACCAAGCAGACCGGCGACGTGGTCCTGGACGGCACCGCCGAGGTCAAGCTGCCGGGCTGGCTGTTCAAGGCTTAGACAGCGCCCACAGGGAAGCAGCGAATGGGATGCTTCGGCAACAGGGGAAGGCACTACCTAACACCGATGAACACCGATAAAATCTGATTAAAAGATGATAATAAAAGAGATAAATATTTTGTTTTTAATCATGCCCTTATCAGCTTTTATCGGTGTTCATCGGTGTAAAGATTTTCTTCTCTGCTACGACTGCCTCGGCCGCTGAAGAGGTGTGCTCAGGCGCTCATGGGGTGCTTGGCGAGGAATCCGAGGATGAGGGTGTTCACTTCGGCGGCTTTCTCGAGGACGACCACGTGGCCGGCGCCGGGGATCAGGTGGAACTCGGAGCCGGGGATGGCCTGGTGCATGAGCTCGCCGTAGCGCCAGGGCTTGAGCAGGTCCAGCTCCGCGGAGACCAGGCAGGTGGGCACCGTGATGCGGCCCAGGTCGGCCTTGACGTCGAACCGCTGGAAGCTCTCGATGAGGCGCAGGGCGGCGGGCAGGTCCAGCTCCGCGTAGCGTGCCTCGGCCATGGGGATGAGGTCCGGCCGCTGCCGAAGGAACGCCTCGGAATAGACATCGGCGTAGATGAGGCGGAAGAAGGCGGGGCCGTCATTGAGCTTGGCCGCCAGCTTCCAGCGCTCGATCATGGCCACCAGCAGGGGATCGCTGTGGGACACCGAGGCGATGATCACCAGGGACTGGCAGCGCTCGGGGTGGTGGATGCCCATGAGGAGGTTCAGCTCACCGCCGTAGGAGGTGCCGACCATGTGCGCCCTGGGCAGGCCCAGGGCGTCCATGAGGGCCACCAGGTCCTTGGTGTGGAGCTCCAGCGAGTAGTCGCTCTCGGGATGCTCACTCCGCCCCTGGCCGCGCATGTCGTAGGTCAGCACGCGGTAGTGCCGGCAGAGGTCCGGCAGCTGGAAGGCCCAGGAGGCGGTGTTCATGAACACGCCGTTGTTGAGGATCAGCAGCTCGCCGTCCTCGCGGCCCTTGAACTCGTAGAACAGCTCGACGCCATTGACCTTCAGGTGGGGCATGGCAGGCCTCCTCAGGCCCCCGGCTGGGCCATGCGCTTCCGCCAGGCGCTGAGGCGGAGCTTGCCCACGATGCCGGCGGGAAACTTATAGACACTCAGGACGAAGAGCAGCCCGAGCCAGAGCAGCCAGCGGTCCGGGTGGACCAGGTCGCGCAGCAGGGGGATCTTGATGGAGGCGCCGCTGGCCAGCTTCATCAGCTCCTGCAGGTAGTTCTGGGCCACGATGAAGATGGCCGCGCCGACCACGGCGCCATACAGAGTGCCCATGCCGCCGATGACCACCATGAGCAGGAGGTCGATCATGATCTCGAAGGAGAGGGACGTATCCGGGCCGTTGTAGCGCAGCCACAGGGCCAGCAGGGCGCCCGCGAGGGTGGCGAACATGGCCGAGAGCACATTGGAGGAGGTCCGGTAGGACACGGTGCGGTAGCCCAGGGCCTCGGCGCGGAACTCGTTCTCGCGGATGGCCTGGAGCACGCGGCCGAAGGGCGAGTTGACGATGCGCAACATGACCAGGAACAGCACCACCGTCACGGCGATCAGCAGGTAGAAGGTGATCAGCTTGCCGTCCAGCGACACGCCCAGGAAGGGGGCCTCCCGCAGCGAGAAGCCGGGCGTGAGGAGCTCGGGCACCTTGAAACTGAGGCCATCCTCGCCGCCTGTGATCTCCGAGAACTGGGAGGCCATGGTCTGGAAGGCGCTGGCCACGGCAAGGGTGATCATGGCGTAGAACATGGCCTTCACCCGGAGGCTGAAGAGGCCGATGACCAGGGACAGGGCCAGGGAGATGACCAGGGCCGCCACGACCCCGACCGCCACCCCCTTCCAGGTGGGACCCATGCGGGTGAGGGCGATGGCGACACCGTAGGCGCCGATGCCGAAGAACATGGTGTGGGCGAAGGACACGATGCCGGTGTAGCCCAGCAGCAGATCGAAGCTGGAGACCAGCACGATGAAGATGCAGATCTTCGCCGCCACGTTGAGGGCCTTGGCCCCCGGGAAGATGAAGGGCGTGAGCAGGAGGCCGGCCAGGATGATGACCAGCACCACGGCCAGGACCCGGCTGCGGGGCAGATCGCCGGAGAGGAGGTGGTTCAGCATCACTTCTTCCCCACGGGATAGAGCCCCTCGGGTCGCCACAGGAGGACGATCACCATGAGCAGGATGTTGGAGAAGAGGGCCACCTTGGGCACCAGGAAGCCCGTGTAGTTGGCGAGCAGGCCCACCAGCATCGCGCCAATGAAGCAGCCGGTGACGGAGCCCATGCCCCCGATGATGATGACGATGAAGAGGAGGACATTGACCTGGGAGCCCAGCTGGGGAATGACGCTCTGCTGGTAGAGGCCCCACATGACGCCGCCGAGGCCCGCCAGGGCAGAGCCGACGACGAAGACGCCGATGAAGAGGCGACGGATGCGGTAGCCGAGGCTCTCGACCATCTCCCGGTCCTGCACGCCCGCCCGGATCAGGAGGCCGACCTTGGTGTGGGTGAGGACCCAGGTCATGACGGCGAAGACGATCAGGCCCAGCACCACCGAGATCAGCCGGTACTTCTCCACGGCGGCGTCGCCCATGAGGATGGAGCCCTGGAAGGCCGTGGGCAGCAGCAGGGGCCGGGCCTCCGGTCCCCAGACGACCTTGATGAGCTCTTCGCCCACGATCATGCCGCCCATGGTGATGAGGATCTGCTTCAGGGGCTGGCCGTAGACCGGCCGGATGATGACCCGCTCGAAGACCACGCCCACCCCGCCGGCCACGCTCATGGCCACCAGCATGGCCGCGAGCACCGCCACGAGGTTGAGCAGCAGGCTGGTGCTGGTGGTCCAGCCGGTCATGAGGCCCAGCACCGAGGTGGCCATGAAGGCACCCAGGGTGATGAACACGCCATGGCCGAAGTTGAGCACGTCCATGAGGCCGAACACGAGGGTGAGGCCCGAGGC
>Ga0194052_1001130_pt1 | contig 15873 bp, 30 predicted proteins | sample SepL226m_MetaG_FD_160117 | JGI IMG/M metagenome (GOLD analysis project Ga0194052, IMG submission 160117) | Anoxic zone freshwater microbial communities from boreal shield lake in IISD Experimental Lakes Area, Ontario, Canada - Sep2016-L227-6m | ecosystem: Environmental > Aquatic > Freshwater >... | reverse complement strand
GTTCACGATGGTCTTCCATTAGGACCAATAGAGGCTATGACTATGGGCAGAAACGTCTTAACTTCAATGCCACTGAAACACGGCCTAGTTGCTGAATACGCAGGTGGTGAACCAATCAAAGAAGACATCGTAGAAAAGATACGTCAACTTCAGGAAATGCCTTGTAACGTGGAAGGAGCTAATTATTGGAAGAAGGAGCTTTCACATGATCTCTACAAAGAACGAATACAAAAGTATGTTTAGTATTATAATGCCTTGTTATAACGCTGCACCTTATATTGCTGAGGCAATAAAATCTTGTCTCTATCAAACATGTGGAGACTTTGAACTTATAATAGTTAACGACGGATCTACAGACTCAAGCAAAAAAATAATAAACTATTTTCTAAGTCAGAGTGAAAAAATACGATACTTTGAAAAAGAAAATGGTGGTCCTTCTTCAGCGATGAACTATGGTATTGAACAAGCAAAAGGTGAGATTATCTTATTTGTTTCTGCCGATGATATCCAATTGCCGAATAGACTTGAAGTTATAAAAGAGACTTTTAAGAATAAAATAGACTTTTGTTATTCAGGATATAATCACGCCAATATAAAAGCTCAACCTTGGGAATATGTCTCACCCAAACATCTAACTTATGAGAATATAAAAAATAATGTTTGTATGTCTGGAGGAGCTATCTCTGGACGTAAATATGTTTTTGATAAAATAAAATTTAGAGATGTAAAAGTAAACGAAGATATGGGACTAGCTCTCGATCTTTTCAAATCTAAATTCAAGTACGCCATGATAGATGTGCCTCTTTTTAACTATCGTTTATTGCCAACAGGTATGTCATATTCTCGTAAAAAAGAAGTAGAAGAAATAACAAAACAAATTATAAAGGAGATTGATGAAGAAACTAAAAATACTAGTATTGAGTGATCAAGATAGTGGTGTTTTTTTCTATAGATTACTACAACCAGCGAACTCTTTGGCTAAACAAAAAAAGATAATACTTCATCACCCACCTTTCTTTGGTCAGAATGCTAGTCACCTAACAAATTATTTAGAATTTAGTGATTATTATAAACTTGAGTGTAAATGGGCTGACGTTATCTTCACGACGACACCTCAGAATAGAGAGTATTTGGCTCTTATTTTAGCTATGAGAGATATTGGTAAATGTAAACTTGTAATAGATATAGATGATGATCTTTTAGCAACCGCGACTGAACCAAACTCACCTGCATATAAAGCCTATCAAGATAAAAATTCACGCTTTGCTGAATATGCCCAACTTGCTTGGAGAGAAGCTGACCTTTTGACAGTATCGACGGAATATATCAAAAAAAAGTATAACTCGATTAATCCTAATATAGTTGTGATAAAAAACTGCATTGATGAAGAATTTTTCAAACAAGAATATTATAAGCCTGACGATATAACTATTGGATTTGCTGGTTCTGGAAGTCACCAAAAAGACTGGGAAATGATCGATCCTCAAATAAAAAAACTTAAAGAAAAATATAAGTTCAAGGTGAAGATGTTGGCTCCTCTAAATTCTGATATCTTAGACGGTCAGATAAAATGGGCTGAGATGCTTCAATATCCTCGTGCTTTAGGCGAAATGGGATTCACTATCGGAGTTGCCCCTTGTAAGGATTCTTTAATGAATAGAGCCAAATCTAATCTGAGATGGTTAGAGTATACTGCATTTGGTATTCCATGCGTAGCAAGCGATGTAGTGCCTTTTAGAGGTATAGAAAACGTACTATACGCAACCGAGCCAGAAGATTGGTATAACCAACTTGAAAAGCTTATAAAAGATGAGAATTTGCGAACAGATCTCGGTAAAAACGCTAAAATAGAAATGAAGACTAATTTTGTGCTATCACAAGAAAGCGTAAAGCTCTATGAACGAATCAAATCCCTCTATATTTAGAAGTCAGGTAGAAAACGTAGAAACACCAGCGGAAAGCATACGAGTTGATAATCCTGTAAATAGTCCTGCTCCTATGGCTCATGTAGAGCCGACTTTTATGCAATATAAATCTGTTACTGGTAGACCATTTACGTCTGAATATTTTCAGTTAGGTGATTCTCTCAATCATTTACCTGCTTCAGAACAAAATAAAGTTAATATGATTGAAAGTTATTTAGATTCTAAAATTCGTTCTCGTCAGTATAAAGATAATACAACTTCAGCTAAGGAAATCATTGGAGAACTTGAGACAAAACTTAATCTAACCGAAAATCACGATCCTTACGAAAGAATAGATAAAATAGTTGATTTAATTGGACTTATTGACCCTATAGAAAAAAAAGAGATTGTAAAAGATATTCAACCTCGTAAATTAGTAACTCTTGAAAATAAAGTAAAGAAATTAGAACAAGTCATTGAAAGAAAAGACGTTTTACACAAAAGAGTTTTGGAAAAACTAAGAAGTGGAAAATCAGAGCCTAAAATTGAGTATAAACAACCAAACAATACTAGCTTAATTGAGAAATTATTAGCGAGATATCAATGATACCAACACCTATAACCGAATTAACTGAGCAAGAAATACAAAATCTTTCTTTTGATCAAGACTATGATGTTTTGGTTGCTGAACTTTTGGGAACAGATGGAACTAATTTAACTAGAATAGCGGTTGATTCTAGTGGATATTTGAAAGTAACAATATGATAAAAAATCCTAAAACAGAATTAACACCGCAGAATTTACAGAACTTATCTTTTGATAAGACTTTTAATGTACTCGCTATTGAGGCACTAGGTTTTGACTCATCAACCTCAAGTCTTGTAAAAATTGCAACAGATGCAAATGGTAAAGTTAAAATTGACCCAACTAATTTAGATACTAGATATTTACTCCTTGACCAAACTTCCCAACAGACAATTATAAACGGAATACCAATCTTTTCTGGTGCAGGTGACCAATATCTTTCAGTAGTATCAACCGACCATAACATATCTGGAATAAAATTAACTCGTTCTAATTTTCTAACTGACGCATACAAAGACTTCTTAATTTACAATACTGGCGGAGTTTTAAACATAGACCACGCAGTAAGTAATACCCAAACAACCGCTCTATCATATAATGGCACTAATCAATGGGATTTCCAGACTAATGGTATTTTAACTACTGGCACACTTGGTTGTGGAAATATAACATCTGGTAGTGTAGCTGCTACTGGTAGTATAATGGCTACTGCCTATGGTTCTACTGGTGCTCAAATTATCGGTCGTGCTGCTGCTGGAACACTTGCATCTCCCACAGCAACTGCTCTCGACCAATACATTTTGTTCTTTGGTGGTCGTGGATATGTGACTGACTTCTTGTCTACTTCTCAAGGTCTATTCGGCATCAAAGCTGCCGAACTCTTTACCGCAACAAATCAAGGTACATATAGCACAATCGAAACCACAGCTATTGGGAGTACTACTAGAACTGAAAAAGTTAGAGTGGCTGACTTTGGCGTTGGTATGTTTCCTTCAAATTTACCTTACACAGGCTTCGGTAGGGCGAGACTTCATTTATACGACGACAAAACTGCTGGTGATGTAGCAATGATTATCGGTAATGCTGGGAATACCACCGACACAGTACCAACCGCTTCATTACAATTTAGACTTCGTGACGCTGTAACTGATATAGGAGCTTCTGCCCAAATTCAAGCATATAAAATAGGAACTTATGCAAATGCCGCAGCAAGAAATGCTGGAATGAGGTTTGGAGTAGAAACTGCTGATACACTCGTAACCGCACTTGATTTGAGTTCTACTGACGCTACTATAACTGGTTATGTAAAGGGGACAAGTGCAAAGACTGCTCTAAGTTCTCTTGCGACATCTTCACTTAGGTTTAATGGTGCTGACGGTAAAGTAACTATTTCAGATGTTACAGAATTAAATGCCGTAACTACTTTTACATATTCAACTTGGCTCACCCAAGATTCACTTTCTAACCTGGATACTCTATTTTCTAAGCCAGAAGCAACTGCCTCATCAAACTCACTTCGTATAAATAGAAATGGTGCGACCACTTTTAATGTTCAAATTTACAATGGAACGACTGCTGCTTATGGTACTTTCAATCCCGCAACATATATGACTGCTGGTAGACTTCATCATCTAGTAGCTGTTTACGACGGTGGTGGAGCAACTAACGATGATAAATTAAAAGTTTATATTGACGGAGTGTTAATTGCCCTAACTTTTACAAGTACAATACCTGCCATTACAAATGACACTACTGGACAAGCCGCTATAATTTCTCAAGGTACTTCAAGTCTTGCTTGGTTAGGTAATATAAAAGACACTCGTATATTCTCAACTGCTCTAAGTGCTGCTAATGTTCTTGCTCTTTACAACTCTGAATACACAACTTCGATGGTTCATCAATGGAAAATGACCGAGGGCAAAGGACTTGTCGCTACTGATACTGGTTCAAATCCTGTCAATGGTGTCATTTCTGGTGGTGCAACTTGGGTTATTAAAGAAGATATTTCTATCAATAGGTACTTAAATCAAGGTAGGCTAAATCTTCCAGTTGGAACTACACAGGAAGATGGTATATTCTTTGGTAAAGATACTTGGTTGTATCGTTCTGCTGCTACTTCTTTAACTATGAATGGAAGTCTAACAGTTGGTGCTAATACTGCTCCGACACAAAGACTTGAAGTAACACAAACTTCTGCTGGTGCTTTGGGTTCAGTCGCATTTTTAAGAAACTTAGATTCAACTGCCAATACCGCTGTATCGTTACGTCTTTCTCCGTCAACTTCTTCCGCTCGATACGCTGAAATAGTCTCAACTAACAATGGTTCAAACGCTTGTGATTTACATTTTGTTACTGGTAGCGGTGCTACAATCACTGATAAATATGTTATCTCTGGTGTTGGTGTTCATACCTTTACAGGAACTACTGTTGACTTCACAGGTTGTACTTCGGTCAAAGTCCCTGCTCCTTTTGGTGTGGGAACCGGAGTGTTGACACCTATAACCGATTTTGAAGTTATGGGCGTTAATCTTCCAGGTACTATCAATCTTTCAAATTCAAGTGGAACGATTGTTGCAGGTAATATATTAGGTTCACTTTCATACTATTCACGAGATAACTCTACTGGAGCTTCAGGGGTAACCGCTTCAATTAAAGCTGTCGCACTTATAGATTTTGTGGGGACAAACTCAACAAAAACTGCTCTAGATTTTTACACCAGAACTGATGGCGGAGCTGAAACACAAAAGGTAAGAATAGATGATACTGGAAGATTGATTGTTAGTGGTACTTCTGCAATCTATAAATTACAAACAAATGAAGGTGCTATCGCTTCGGTATCTGCTGTTGGAGATGTAGGACTTTACTTTAACGCTTCCGAGGGTATTCAATCGGTAAACGCTGCTAATAACGCTGTTAAACCTTTAACTATTCAACCTTATGGCGGTGGGCTAGGAGTCGGAACTTCAATCATAAGCGGTCTATTCCAAGTTGGTGTAAGAGCTGGGGTTTATACCGCTACTCTTTCAAATGTAGGTAATTTCTTTGGGTTAGACACGACCGCTGGGCAAATGGCTATATATGCAACTGATACTGCTGCTGTAGATAAAGGTGCTTCAATGTCCTTTGGTGGTAGAAATACAGTAAACTTTGGAGGAGTCGGAAACGCTAGTCCTTACATTTTTGCCGCTGTTCGTGGAGCGAAGGAAGGTGCTGCTAATACTTTCAATGGGTATCTATCTTTCTTAGTAACTGACGACACTTCAGCTATTCTCGAAAAAGCTAGAATAACAAGTGCTGGTTACTTCGGATTGAAAACTACTGCACCAAACTCTACTTTTCATTCTGCTGGTTCTTTCGCTACTGCTACCAACGTACTTTCTGGAGATACCACTTTAGACGCTACTCATCAAATAGTTATAGTTTCCGCACTAGCTACCATTACTCTGCCAACTGCCGCCAATATAACAGGCAGACAATATAATATTATAAGAAGTGGAGTCTCAAACGTAACAATTGCTACAACTTCAAGTCAAACAATATCAGGAGATGCAAATTTAGTATTAACAGACCAATGGGATTCCGTCGTAGTCGTTTCAGACGGATCAAATTGGGTAAGATGTTCATAGGAGAAATATGGCTGATTTTAAATCAACAAAAATAACTGACGATTACGGCAATGAAGTTGAAGCAACAATGCTCAACCAACTTAAAATAGCCGAAAGCAATCGTCTTTCTGGTGGTGTGTTTAATGTAGTTACTAACGGAGATGCTCCTGATACTAACTTCTGGACTGTAACCAATGCTGCTGGCGGTACAACTGTTGTAACAAATTCCGAGGGAATAATTGCTCTGACAACTACATCAGGCTCATCTTCTCAGATTGCTGCAAAAGGTTTAGCTAGATATATGGGAGCTAATTCAAATTACTATCGTTCTGTTCTAAGAATGAGTGCTGGGGCTGCTAATAACGTCAGACAATGGGGCAGTGCAACTGGAGCAAATCCTACTGATGGAATGTATTTTAGGCTTGATAATACTACTTTTTCAATCGTAACTCGTAAAGCTGGAACTGATGTTACTTCTGTTGCCAGTGGGTCTTTCAACGGAGATGGGACAAAAGCGAGTCAATCTTATACTCTAGATACTAACTATCATACTTACGAAATTTACTATACTAATAAAAGATGTATGTTCATAATCGATAGCGTTCCTATCCATACAGTAATCGCTACAACAACTCCCTTTACTGGAACATATCACTTAAAACCCTATGCTTCAAATATAAACACAGGGGTTGGTTCGGCTTGTACTATGGGAATCTTGGTCCAGACTATTTCTAGGCTTGGTGTTATTGCGAGTCAACCAAAAATATTAAATTTAACTTCAGGAAACACCATTCTTAAAATTGGTCCAGGATTCTTACATCAAGTAGATATAAACTCTTTGGATTCTAAGGTAATTACAGTTTATGATGGAACTACTGCTGGTGGAACTTTGATCGGAACAGTAGATACAACAAAAGCCTCTATCGGTCCAATGCTCACAAATATTCCGTTTGAAGTTGGTCTTTACATTACATTGAGCGGAACAACAAATATAACAGTAGTTTATGAATAAAGGAGATATATGCCAGAAATTATTGATGGTGAAATCGTAATCGAAACAAGAGTAGACGCAAAAGAATACATTGATAGTCATATTCAAGAGATTTTATCTTTGAGAGAAGATATCTCTGCCATTCAAGCAACTATTGATGTTAAGATAGCAGAATTACAAGAATTAAATAAATAAAAACGAAAGAGACGTCATGACACATACCTGCAATAAGGAGGAGGATATAGACGCTATCCGCCGAACACTTGATAAGATTGAAGCACTTGTACCTGTATTGCAGGAAATTGTAGACGAGAAGAAGGCAATGACTATACTTAGCAAAAAAATAGCAAATTCAATCAAGAACTTCTCTATTTTTATAGGTATAGTTGGAACTATCTTTGGTATTGCTTACGCAATTTATAAAGAACTAAAAAAGGGATAAAATGACCAAAAATCAGTTTAATGCAAAAGTAGACGCTTTCTTTGTGCGTTGGGATAACCAAGTACTAGACTACGATAAAGTTTACGGTGGACAGTGTGTAGACGTTATCAAACAGTTCTTCGCAGATGTACTTCTAATCGACACTAAGCCTCGTGGCAACGCTGTCGACTATTGGGCTAACTGTCCTGAACTAGAGAAGATCGCAAATACTCCAAGTGGTGTGCCACAACTAGGCGACATTATTATTTGGGGGACTGGCATAGGTCAGTATGGTCATATCGCTTTGGTTAAAAGTGCAACAACTACGAGCTTTCAATCATTCGATCAAAACTATCCGCTAGGTTCTAAATGCCACTTTGTAACTCATAACTATAAGAATATTCTAGGCTGGCTACGAGGTAAGAACATCAACGATCCAGAAGTAGTAACACCACCTACACCTCAGGTTGACCCTAGAGATGCAAAGATTGTCGATCTAACCAATCAGCTAGCTGCATGTCAGAACAAGCCTGTAGAGGTTCGTGAGGTCATCAAAGAGGTTATAAAAGAAGTACCTGTTGATAAAATAGTTGAAAAAGAAGTAAGAGTCGAAGTACCTGTAGAAATTATCAAAGAAAAGGTCATCGAAATACCCGTAACCGTATATAGAGATAAAGAACTTACAGATGAAGACCGAAGACAAATAACAGTAGATTACATAAAAGCAATATTTAGCAAAATATTCAAAAAGTAGAACGTTGACAAAGGTTAGGTGATAGAAATGTTGTACTGTACTTGCGGACACAGGTTAGTTTTCTATGGTATCAGAGATGACATGTTTATCTTTCGATGCCCATCTTGTGGAAAAATGTATACCATTAAACAGTATACGTTAGACGAGGTTCGGTGAGGTAAAAGTATTGAAAAAACAGTGGGCAGAATCAAAGGCAATAGCTTTTGAAAGACAGGCTGGGCTCTGCTTAGTCTGCGAGAATCCTCTCAAGTTCTCTAACTGCACGGGACACCATAAAATCAATCGTTGTCAAGGTGGACCGAGTAATGCTGACAATTGTGAAGTACGTCACACCGCCTGCGAGCGTATGATGCACTCTCAATATCCCTTCGGTAACTACGAAGGAAACCTTGGAGGTACGAATGTGGGTAGATCTGCTGTACGTCGTCGTCGTAATAGCGGCGGTCGGGGTAAACATTCCCCAGCTCCACCGATTGTTCATAATGAAGCAATCGAACCAAGTACCGATAGCGACTTATGCTATCTTATTGTTCTGCAATGTGATGTGGCTAATTCGTGCGATCTGGATCTTACACGATTGGGCTCTCATCGCATCGAATTCAGCATCAATGCTGATAACAATGTCCATCTTGATATTTATAAAAAAATATCAGAAAAGGTCCTAGCGTAATATGCTGGGCAAAACGATCAGAGCCACAAGCCGAGATCACAACCTGGGGGATAGGAATGAATCCGATTCCCCCTACCAATAACTATAATTAAGGAGATATATGGAAACTAAAAAATGGTTCGAGTCTAAAAGAATGTGGATTCAGATCGGCAACTTTGTATTCGGTGTAATAGTATTAGTAGATCAGACCTATGGAACTAAGATCTTAGATAGTCAAATGGCTGGATTTATAATCGCTATACTTTCAATGTTTGGATTCGTGTTCGTGAAAAGTGGTACTACGCTCATAAAATAAGAAAAAAGACCTCGCTAATCACGGGGTCTTTTTTTATTGTGGCATATTCGCCATAATTAGATTTTAGTTACGAGGGATTGCGATGGGAATCGTATTCACCACAACCTTATCTCGTAAATTGACTGATTTTGTTTGAACTCCAAGTCTAGCTGTGTCCGTTTGTTCAGTCTGCAACGACTCTATGCTATACTGTGGTGTTCCAGCCTACGAGTAATATAAACCCTAGTATCTGGCACGGAATAGTTTATTATTAGAAGCCGTCATATTAAGATTATTTAATTTCTTTTATTCTTTTAACATAAACCAGCATATTTTTTATTGCTTCTTTAGCTGCGTTTTCGCTTGGTTTATCTCCGACTATTTCTATACACGTTTCCCTAGTATTTGTTCCAATTTTTTCTTTGATATAAATTACTGTTGTTTTCTCTTTAATCATTTCCTCATTTCATTATTTAGTTTTACTGGTTAAAACATTTTATTTCTTTTGAACCAATTACATTCTTCTGTATTTTTGCAGCAACAACAATTCCCTGTTGGGTAATAATTTGAGTAAGGATGGAATTGTCTATCGTTGCTTATCTTTCCCTCCGAATAAGTAATCTTATCGAAATCATCAATCATTGGGCATAGGCTTTTAAGTTCATCTTGTAGAAATCTAAATATCTTTTTTTCCATCCCTGCCCACTCTCTTTAATATTTCAGAAACCTTGCTGTCGACATCAATCGTCGAGCAATTCTTAAATTCAAAATATTTATTTATCCATCCGTCTATAGCTTTAGTAATAAATACACCAAACTTTATTATTATAACTGCTCCAATTATTTGACCTAGATATTTATACACTACAAACACTACGAAAAACCATATTCCCTTGTCTCCAATGACATTTACGAGTTGTGTTATATCATTTATGTTCACTTCTCCCCCTTAGATTTATTAAGTGCTAGACCGTCTTTAAATCCGTTGTTGTATATCCTTGGGAACTCATTTAATCTTATCTCCTCAATAGTCTCAGTCCTTACTTTTTGCTCTAGGTCTTTGATAAAGTCTATTACATCCTTTGTACAACTAAGCTCATCTCCTTGTTCGTATCTAAAGAAGTTGCAATACTTAAATTCGTTTTCAAACCTCTCTGTCCAGCTTTGTTCTTGTTTCATAGTGTTATTCCTAAATATAATTATCGCACTCATCAAAGTTAGTTAGATTCTCTCCAAAGTCGCAATAAGACTGATATTCGGAGTTGCTACCTTGCTTTCTGGCACAATCCTTTGTACAAACTTTATTCACACATCGGCAGTAGTCATCTGTTAATTTCATATTGTATTCCCATCCAGTTATCTTTTTACCACATACTTCACATTCAAAGTCTTGCTCTTCCCTGCCGTTGCGAATACCGCTGAAAGTTTCCCTGTAAGAGCATCCGTCAATCGGGATTCCAAAAGGGTCTTTCCAGTTCAGTCTTATCCATTCAATCCAGCAGTAAATTCTTTTTAATTTCATAGTGTTATTCCTTCTCTATGCGTCTGATTAAGTTGGTCTAAAATATACTTTCCGACTTCAGGATTCACGCAATTTCTTAACATTGTTCTTTTATCACCTTTGTATGAAGTCAAATCAAATCCGTGACTATCCTCTAACATCTTAATTGTTTGAGCTTGAGTAACACCGGGACTATATCTGCCAGTCGTTTTAATCCCATCTTTCTTAAATTCTTTAGGTGGTATCACGAAGTTTGACCAAAAATAATGTCTTTGTAATTCTTGTGGTTTGATTAGTGGATCGTACCAACTTTTAACATTTTCAACCACATATTTACCAGTAAAATATCCTTGTAATAAAAGTATTTCCTCGTAAAGTTTCATATCGGGGTAGATTGCTTTAGCCCCGGCTGACATAGACACAACCTTTCTTAACCGACTATGACTCGGGCAAGGTGGAGATGACCAGATGAAGTCAAACTCTTTGAAATGGTCAAGCAAATACTGGTGAGCATCTGCGACAATGACTTTATCTTTTGGAAAAAAATCTTGGTAAATCTTCGCAATCTCTGGCTTGTATTCAACTGCGGTTATCTCGTGTCCTTCCCACAACTTGCGATTGCCGCCGATCCCTGCATATAAATTTAGTATTTTCACTTTACCCCCTTTTTAATCTTCTTGATTCTGTCATATTGTTTTTGACTCATCACATAAACTCTGTCTGGTATCACATCATTATCAATAGCCATACAACCGAGTATCTCTTTCGACATCTCATCTCTCCCCCGCTTGTAACTTGCGTCTATTTCTTGAGATATAAAATTTTCTAAGTCTGGAATATTTAGATTATGTGAAACAAAAGAGCATTTGCTTGTTAATTTAGTGAATTGTTTACGAAACCTCTCTTGCCAATCTGTGCTAAGTTCTTTCATTTCTGGTGTAGGGCTAGTCATTTGTCTTCTCCTTTATATTACTGTTAGCTAAAATCTTGCTCGCCTCTTGAGAAGCCTCATCGTCAATAGTATTCGCATAAAGTAATTGCCTGTTCATCTCTCGCACAACCTTTGGATTGACCAGGACTTGCTCCATATACTTATCGTAGTTTTTCTTTTGTCGTTCAAATTGACTGCTCATCGTCCTCCTTAAATCTTAATGTTAGTCTTATAATATTTATCGTCTTCGTTTGGGAATAGAACTGTTATTCCGAACTTCTCTGAAACATAGCGATTGATCGTTTCGTAGATCTCGTCAATCTCCTTAGAAGTAAGGTCTGTTGTACTCTTTTTTCCTAGCTGTGCTTCTTGTACTTTACGCCAGATCAACTCTTTAATGAGTGCAGGACTCCAGTCAATGTCTATATCGTGTCTTAAAGTCTTCATAACTGAGTATCCTGCACCGTTTAACTCGTCAGCTAGTAGCTGGAAGTAGAGGTGTAAAGCCGAGTTTTGTTTATTAGTTCTATTCATTAGAATGGTAAGCCATTTTCATCTACCATTGGTGCTTTGTCTCTATAATCCTCATATTGCTCTTGTGTCTGTCCATTACCTTCTGCATCATAGTGAGGAAAAGCATCTTTTGGTGGCCAGATACAACCTGTGCAAGCTTTATCTTTGCATTTATAGTCTGGTTGTTTTGGGTTTGTTTTAGTTGCTCTGTTGTCCCACATTTGTCCTGAGCAGACAGGGCATACTACGAGTCCATTATCTACTGAAACTGTCTTAGGAACGATTGTAGAGCCTTGTGATGCCTTTATAATCTCGTCAGCTGATGCAATTCCTTCAACTATTCCATAACCTGCAAATCCTAATGCTCTTCCAATGGCTGAAGTCTCTGCAACCTCGTAAGGTGACATCTTTTCAATAGCCTTAGCAGGGTTAGCAGCGGATATACCTGTGAATACTCCCTTAGAAGTTGTCACGATAGCTTTTACAACTACTGGATTTTGGTATAGAACCTCTGTCATGATGTCTAGTTTCTCTTGGTCTTTGTGAGCTTCCTGCACTCTCTCTGCTACTGTTACATATTCATTTCCATGTATATTTATTGTCATTTATACTCCTTTTACTTGATAAGTTCTGTGCTGGTTTCTATTTCCGTAACTCTGCTTTTGTACTTCGTAACCATTTTTCTCTAAGTCTTTTATTACTAGGCTGATGTAAGTTGAAAACTTCCACCCTAACACATCGTTTGCTTCGTGAGCTGATATTAGTCTACCTGTCATCAAGAGCTTCTCGGCTTTTTCGTAGTTTGTCATCGTCCCCTCGCTTTCTTTATTTAGTTGATTTTTTAAGACAGTTATCAACGATCTCACTTCTTGCAGCGATCTGCCCTAATCTGTAAATATATCTCAGTGTGTCGTAATCTACATCGTGTAACTCGCATAACTCTTTAAGGTGTTTTTTGTCTTCTTTGTTTATATTGTCCATATACCAATACTCCAAATGATTAAGTATAAAACTGCTGTCATTACTAAACCTGAGAATATTGCCTCTAACCAGTCATATATCTTTCTAAGTTTTTTGTCTCTGGCTGTCATTACGAATTTCATTCTATCTCCTAATAGTTAGTTTTCCATTAAGTAAATCCTTGATCAATATTCTCTTTGTAATGTCCGATACTGTCGTGTTGCGTTCTGTCGCTTCTTTCTTAAGTGCCTCCCATAGGTCGTCTGGTAGTTTTACCGATAATAGTTTGCTCATCTGATCTCTCTTTCTTTTAAATCTTTATATTTACTTTTATTAGCGTCAGTCATTTCTACAATCCCTCTTTCGTACATTTCAATCCACAGATCCTCTTCAAGTTCGATCTCCCAATCTTCCATAATTTCTAAATCTGCCATTGTTCTCCTTTTATTAGTGTCCAGTGGAGACTGTCACCGTGATCCGCTTGTAAAAGCTTTTTGAAGATCTTGGTCGTCTCCACCAGAGTATGCACATAGTATGATCGTTATTTGTACATAAGTCAATAGTTTGTCATACCAAGAAAGATAATTTATTTATTTTATAGTCCTATAATAGATAATTTTTACATTTCTTGAGTTATCCCCCAAAACTACATATTAGGTACTTGAAACTTGCATTGGTGCTGTTATAGTGTATATACTATGACTAAACCAAATAACAATTTGTGTTTTATATTCACAAGCGATGACCTTGTGGGTTTTGTACATAGTCCAAAAAACACGCTAGCCGACTCATCGGTCTGACGTGTTTTTTGGTTGCTGAAAGTAGCGTATCTTTGCCCAACACTGGTATGCTACTTCTAGCAAGGAGACCACCGCTTCCTGGTGGCGTAGAGTGAGCTAAAAATCTCTACAAAAGGAAGCCATGACCAACTAACTCACGACCGACGATGAGAGTTACACTTTAGTAAACAAAGTACCAACCGTTTACTGGGAGTCCTTAACTCATCAGAGGGAGAAGATTAGGAAGGGATTGGAGCAGGTCTAGGGGATATAATAATAGGTATCTATTGGTACATAAAAGGAGGACAAATAAAACACAAAGAAGAATGGAAAATAAGACATATAAGAATGCCATCAGACTTATGGTGGAAAGTGATGAAACTAGCAAGAAGCAAGAAGACTAACTGTGCTGAAATAATAAGACAAATAACAGAAAAGGAGATGAATGATTTATACAAGCAATGAAAGAAAAAAGTATCTTAGAGATAAACACGACATTAGCAGATATGATGCTGATCACCTTGAGAAAATGATGTTTACATATAACATTACCGAAGATCAAGCATTAGATGAACTTAAATTGAGACGACATTATGTCCAAGAAAGAAATCAACAATTACAAGAGATTTTTGGAATGAGAAATGGAGAAGTGTGCTAACAGATGAAGCTAAACAAAAGATATTATCAATGACAGGAAAAGAACTTTTCAGCTATTTAAATGAAAGAAAGGATCTATCGGCAAAACAGATAATGGAAATCAATAAGTTCTGGCTCGATCAACACAATATTAAAATTAGGAGGGATAAATGCCAACAGAATTTGAATGGTCAAACTACAAACGAGACAACGATAGAAAGATCACTGAAGTAAGGAAAACTCAAGCAGAACAGGCCGTAGAGCTAAATAGGATATACAACACAATAATGGATAAGTTATATTTAATAGAGAAGAGGAGTAACTTAAAATGAATCGCGGTACATCTAAACCAGACCGAGATAAACCACCAAAGTCTGAGTATGAAAGAATAATGCGAGAACAAGGTAAGTGGGACGACTGGGTAAGAAAGAAAAAGACACTACAAAACATTGGAATTCGTGGCTGGGTAAAAGATCAACTTACTCAGTCTGAGAGCGGATATTAGCACCTGTTTATAACTTTAGGTGTACAAAGTGATTTAGATATTATACAATATATTTAGATCACTTGTTGCCACATACAAGGACTCCCCCTCCCCCTTGTAGTTGATAACAAATGAACTTACAAAATTTGGTTATTGTTGCCTTAGCGGCTACTGCACTACTGTATTTCAGACCGATAAATAACCATAGCGAAAGCTTAAATGTTGAACAACTTATTTTAGGAGGACAGCATGTTATCACAAGTAATCATCGCAATGCTTTTGTCGGCGGTTCTAGCATTGCTACTATTGAAGCTCAAAAACTACTTGATCAATCTCTACATAACAAGACTAGAGATGTCATTGCAAGAGGAGAGAGAACTTCGAGAAGCGAAATTGAAAATGAGATCTATCAACGAGCAGTCAAAGAGTGGTCAGTCGAAGACGCCGAAGCCCTCGTCTGGATCGTCAAAAGAGAAAGCTCATTCAATCCCAGTGCTAGAAATGTTAACTGTCTCGGATTATTTCAACGGAACTACCCAAACTTCACAAGCGAAGAAAGGGAATCATATCTCCAAGACGTTCAAGGGCAGATTGATGACGGATTCAACTACATCAAATCAAGGTATGGATCACCAATCAAAGGAAAAGAGTTCTGGGAACGATCTGGCTGGTACTAAATGAAACAACCACAGATAAAAAAGCTAGATAAGAAGTGGTCAGAACTTATAAGAAGTAAAGGACAATGTGAAATATGCGGTAAAACTGAAAGTCTTAATGCTCACCATATTATTGGAAGGCGTAACTACACTCTCCGATGGGCTAGACAAAATGGCTGTTGCCTGTGTGCGGGTCATCATACATTTGC
>Ga0194052_1001128_pt1 | contig 15905 bp, 14 predicted proteins | sample SepL226m_MetaG_FD_160117 | JGI IMG/M metagenome (GOLD analysis project Ga0194052, IMG submission 160117) | Anoxic zone freshwater microbial communities from boreal shield lake in IISD Experimental Lakes Area, Ontario, Canada - Sep2016-L227-6m | ecosystem: Environmental > Aquatic > Freshwater >... | reverse complement strand
TTTAAAAAACAGAAAAGTTCTGGGTTATATCCAGTTTGTATTTACAAAAGTTTGCATGATTAGTGTAATCGTTTGGAGTTTGGGGTTTGTGACTGAAAGGTATAAATCTCACGTCTTTGATTTCGCGATCATGTCTGCCATCTCTTGTATTGGTTTTATTTGTTTAAGAGAGATTAAATATCTAAAATTATCAAATCGTACAGATTTTAGTGAAAGTGGTTATCCGTGGTTACTTATTTTAACTACTTTTTCAATTTTGTTTGATAAATTTTATTTTACTATCTTTAATCTTCCTTATCAGTATCACCATTATGTATTTTTTTTACCGATAGCTATATCAGCAATTGTAAGTTTGATACATCCAAGATGGGGAATTGTAGTAGCTTTGACTGTGCCGTTAGTAAGTCTTATTATTTGGCCTTTCTCAGATTATCTTTTCTTGTTTTATGCTTATTGTTGCATAACTTGTATTTGTTTTTTAGTTAAAAAAATATTTTTTACTAAATGGACATCATATCTAAAAAAAGATGATATATAAAAGTAAAATATATTAAATTACAAAAGGCTGTCTTGTGTATACAAGACAGCCTATTTTTATTTATATTTCTTTTACAGCATCGATGATGATACTTTTTTCACCATTACGAATTGAAACTTTTCCAGAGAGTGCTATGCATTTTTCTGGAACTAATATATCTAATGAGTTTGTATATACACTTGGAAATACTACTGCTTCTATAGAGTCTGAAAGATCTGCGATTTTCAAGAATGCCATACGGTCATTTTTCTTTGTGATAACTGGGCGGACTGATTCAATGATTCCTCCTATTGTTATAGCTACTCCATTGCCGACAGTAGCTTTTATTTTTTTAATATTTGTTGGTCTGGCTTCAAGTTTATCTCGGATACGATCGAGTGGGTGTCCAGAAATATAAAGTCCGAGTAATTCTTTTTCCCAAAGTAATTTTTCTGCTTGAGTGGCTGCTACTGCCTCAGTTAATTTAAATTCTGGCATTTTGATTTCCATAGCACCACCGAATAGTGAAACTTGGTTTTGAGCACTTTTACTTATTTCTTTATTATAAGCTAGCATGCTTTCCATATTTGCAAGCATTACTCCACGTTCACCAAGGTCGTCCATTGATCCTGATTTTATCAAAGCATCCATGGATTTTTTAGTTAAATTTTTATGACGAATTCTATCTAGGAAATCTGTAAGTGATTTAAATTTTCCATTTAATTTTCTTTCATTAATTATTGCATTTGAAATATCTTCACCTAAATTTTTTATAGTAAACAAACCGAAACGGATTCTGTCACTTCTGTTTATATTGTCTATAGTCACATCTTTATCTCCAGACAAACAAGTGAATCCTCCGAAGCTAGCATTTACATTTGGAGGCAAAACTGGAATATTCATTTTTTTACATTCATCGATTATTTCAGAAATTTTTTCGACATCACCTGATTCGGCAGTTAGAATGGCTGTCATATATTCCACTGGGTAGTGTGCTTTCATATAGGCTGTTTGGTAAGCGACTCGTCCATAACTTGCAGCATGAGCTTTGTTGAATCCATAGGCTTGGAACGGTTCAAAAAGTTTCCAAAGTTGTTCTGCAAATTTTTGTGTTTGTCCATTTGCTACGATACCTTTAGTAAATTTTTCATGTTGAGCCGCCATTTCAGCAGGGATTTTTTTACCGACAGCTTTACGGAATTTATCAGCTTCTTCCCAGTTGTATCCTGCCATTTCAAGAGCACAGAAAAGTAAGTCGTCTTGATAAACTATAAGTCCATAAGATTCTTTCAGGAATTTTTTCATTCTTGGGTCTAAGTATTTAACTAAATGAGGATTGTGTTTTCTTTTTATGTATTCAGGAATTGATTCCATTGGTCCTGGTCGGTAAAGTGCCACCATAGCATTTATATCATGGATGGAAGTTGGTTTTAGTTCTTTCAAGTATCTTGTCATTCCTGCACCATTTAATTGGAACAATCCTTCCGTTTGTCCGTTAGCAAGCAAAGCAAAAGTTTTTTTATCATCAAGTGGAATTCTTTCTAAATCTATCTCAATACCATAAAACTTTTTTACAAGACTTACTGCATCCCCTAATATTGCTAGATTTCTAATACCTAGGAAATCAAATTTTAAAAGTCCTGCATCTTCAATACTATACATGTCATATTGAGTAATGACTTTTCCACCTTTAGGGTCTAATTGTGTTGGGGTGTATTCATAAAGTGGTTTGGGTGAGATGACGACACCAGCGGCATGAACAGAAATGTGTCGAACACAACCTTCTAATTTTTTTGCTAAGTCAATTATTTCTTTTGTATCTTTTTCTTTTTTATATGCGTCTTTTAATTCTGGAGTAATTTCAATTGCATGGTCGATAGTCATCGGCATACCTTGTGAACCCATTGGAATCATTTTTGAAATTCTATCACCAATACTGTATTCATAACCAAGTGCTCGAGCAACATCACGCACAGCACCACGGGCCATCATCGTTCCGAATGTTCCGATCTGTGCTACTTTGTCTGCGCCGTATTTCCTTTTTGCATATTCAACCATTTCTTCACGTCTGTTGTCGGCATAGTCCATGTCGATATCGGGAGCAGAAGGACGGTATGGGTTTAGAAAACGTTCAAAGGGAAGTTTGTATTCAATTGGATTTACATTCGTAATACCAAGTAAATATGTAACCATTGATCCTGCGACTGATCCTCTAATTGTAGTTAATATTCCTGTTTCTTTTGCATAACGAAGTAAGTCTCCGACAACGAGGAAGTATGGTGCGTAACCTTTAGTGAAAATAATTGCGAGTTCGTATTCTATTCGGTCTTTGACTTCTTGTGTTTCTTCTATCCCTAAACGTTTAATACCAGCATAAACAAGTTCACGCATTTTTTCTTCATAACTTTTACCGTCTTCAATTATGTAATTTGGAAAAACCCATTTTCCAAGTTCTATTTCGACATTACACATTTCTGCAATTATTGAAGTATTTGTGACTGCCTCTGGAACATCACTGAAAATTTCAAATGCTTCTTTTTCATCTATGAAGGAATAATTTTCATCTCCAAAAGAAAACTTTTTTTCATCTTTTACATCTGAGTTTGTTTGTATTGAAAGAAGTGTGTCGTGCGCTTTTGCATCATCTTTGTTTGGATAATGCGAATCAAATGTCGCAACGAGTGGTATGTTAAATTTTTTACCAAGTCTTATGATATCTTTTCGAACTTCAGTGTATTCTGGCATGCTTGGACTTGGTTTCATTATTTCTAAGAAATAATTTTCTTTACCGAAAATTTCTTGGTGTTCTTTTATTAGTGCTTCTGCTTTTTCATAATCTTTCGCAGCTAGTGCTCTTGAAAATTGTCCACCAGGGCAACCAGAAAGACAGATAATACCTTTGGCATGTTTACGTAAAATTTCTTTATCCATTCTTGGTTTGTAGTAATATCCTTCCAAATTTGAAAGAGTAACAAGTTGAATTAAATTTTTATAACCTTCATTATTTTTTGCAAGTAAGGTTAAGTGATATCGTTTATTGTCTATACCTGGTTCCTTATCGGTGCGTCCACGTTCAGCTATGTATGCTTCAACTCCGATGATTGATTTGATGCCTTCTTTTTTTGCTAATTTAAAAAATTCAACAGCAGCATACATGTTGCCATGATCTGTCACAGCGACAGCTGGCATTTTGTATTTTTTTGCTAGTTTTACAATGTCTTCAAGTTTAGAAAGCCCATCAAGCAGGGAATAATGTGAATGTGTGTGCAAATGAATGAATTTTGATGTTTCTTTTTCCATTGGTTCTATAATAACATAAAATTTTTTAAACTAATTTTCCCCTAAACCCGGTTTAGGGGAAGAATTTACCATTAGATAAGTTGCAATAATTGCAGCGGTTTCTCCACGAAGTGTAAGTGATCCAAGTGAAGCGATTGAAAAATTATTTTCTTTCGCTTTTTTTATTTCTTTCTCTGTCCAACCGCCTTCTGGGCCAATAAATAAGTTATCAGTCTTTAGTTGATAGTCATTAGAAAATTTTGAACCGGATATATCAAATAAAATACTTTCTCCTTTAATATTTTCTATTGCTTCATTAAATTTAATTGGTATAGATATTTCTGGAACATTATTTCTGCCAGATTGCTCACTGGTTTCTTTAGCTATTTTTTGAAGTCTTTCGATATTTAATCCTGTTTTGATTGTTCTTTCTGTAATGATTGGAATAATTTTTGAAATACCACATTCGGTGGTTTTTTGGACAACCAATTCGAAATTTTCTTTTTTTAAGATTGCACAATAAAGTGTGACTTCTTTTTCTTGCTTGTCTTTGTTTTGATGTAAAAATTCTTCTAATTTTACTAAGACACTTTTTTTATTGATTTTAGCAATCTCTGCCATGGCTGAGATGCCTTTGCCGTCACAAAGTTCTACTTTTTCACCAATTTTAAGTTTCAGAACTTGTGCCATTTGTTTAGCATTTTCGCCTGTTATTTCAAGTTCATTTTTTGATAAGTCAAAATTATCTATAAATCTATGAATTTTCATACACATATATTAGCATATTTTTGTGTTATAATAAGGGTATTAAAATTTAGTAAACAATATTTATATGGAAAAAAAGATTCGTGTTGGTATTAATGGTTTTGGTCGCATTGGTAGAGCTTTCTTAAAAATAGCTTGGGATAATCCTGAAATAGAGATTGTAGCTGTAAATGATTTAGGTGATGTTGCAAACATGGCATATCTTTTAAAGCACGATACAGTTTATAGAAACTGGACTCATGCTGTCGGCTCAAATGGACAAGAAATTATTATAGATGAAAAAGTAGTGAAAGTTTTAGCCATCAAAGACCCTTCGACACTTCCTTGGAAAGATTTAGATATTGATGTTGTGGTTGAATCTACTGGACTATTTGTTACTTATGACAAAGCGAATGCTCATATAAAAGCAGGTGCAAAGAAAGTGGTAATTTCAGCTCCCGCTAAAAAAGGAGAAGATGAAAGTATAAAAGGTGAAACTATTTTACTTGCAATCAATGAAGACAAATTCGGAACAACAGATATAACTTCAAATGCATCTTGTACTACAAATGCAGCTAGTCCGTTGATCGGAATTTTACATGAAGCATTAGGTATTGAAAAAGCATTATTAAATACAGTTCATGGATATACAGCTTCACAAGGAATCGTCGATGGTCCAAATAAAAAAGATTTCAGGGAGGGTAGAGCTGCTGCACAAAATATCGTACCTTCATCTACTGGTGCGGCTATTGCTGTGGCAAAAGTATTTAAAGATTTAGATGGATTATTTGATGGTATATCAATGCGAGTACCTGTGCCAGCTGGATCAATCGTAGATATTACATTTATTGCAAAGAGAGACACTACTGCTGAAGAAGTGAATAATATTTTATTGAAAGCATCAGCTGATCCAAAATGGAGTAGAATATTTTCAGTTACCGATGAAGCTTTAGTTTCATCAGACATTTTGGGTGAGTCACATGCATCGATTGCAGACTTGAAAATGACTCGTGTCGTCGGAGGAAATTTGGTAAAAGTTATGGGCTGGTATGACAATGAAATGGGGTACACTCATACGCTAGTTGACCATGTTATTAAAACCGGCAAGACGATAAAATAGACATTTGAAAACATTATGCTATGCTTTTTAAAAACATAGTAAAATGGAAGAAAGTAATTTATGCAATGTTGTAAACGTTCTTTATTATCTCTATTTTGAAAATAGGGAATTAGTCTACCATTTCGAAAGAATTTGGGACGACGCAGGAATGACCTACAAAGATGAAGAGTACTCTTATATTTTCCTAGGTGTATCTAAAAATTTTGATGTTGATTTAGAAGCTTATATTTTTCTTTGTGATAATTATATTATTGAACAAAGTAGTGGGAATGAACATGAAAGTATTTATATACTTACTGAAAATTATAGGATTATTTTAGCTAATCTTTTTAAAAACAAAAAAGAACATAAGGTCATTACTGAATAAGCAATGACCTTTTTCGTTGATTGTTGTGTTTGTTTTGTGTGATATAATAAATTTACTTGTCCCGTTATAAATTCAACGGTAAGTATAAAAAGATAAAATATTATTAATTTAAATTTATAATGGGATGAAAATATATATTGGCACAGATCATACAGGATTTGAATTAAAAGAAAAATTAAAAGTTTACTTAGCTGAACTTGGTTTTGAAGTTCAAGATTTAGGAGCATTTAATTATGTTGAAAGTGATGATTTTCCTGATTATATAAAACAAGTTGCAGAATCAGTTGTAAACGATAAAGGAAGTTTTGGAATTATTTTAGGAGGTAGTGGACAAGGTGAAGCTATGTGTGCAAACAGAACGGCTGGTGTACGAGCTATGGAATTCTACGGACCAAAAGAACCAGTTACGGCTGTTGATATTACAGGACGAACAAGTTCTGATACTTTTGAAATTGTAAAACTTGCACGTGAACATAATGATGCAAATATTTTATCGATAGGTGCGCGTTTTGTTACTGAAGACGAAGCAAAATTTGCTATTGAACTTTTCTTAAATACAAAATTTTCTGGTGACGAAAGACATATTAGAAGAATAAATAAATTTTAATGATAGATATAATACCTGCAATATTGCCAAAAAATTATGAAGATTTGAAAGACAAAGTGTCACTTTTTCGTGGTATCGTACCTGTCGTTCAGATAGATATCTGTGATGGAATTTTTGTAAATTCAAGAAGCTGGCCATTCTCCACTGGTAGTTTTGAAGATTTTAATTTCCTAAAAATAATGAATGAAGAAGAAGGAATGCCATTTTGGGAAGATTTAGATTTTGAACTTGATTTGATGGTAGCAGATGCAGTACAAAATTTTGATATTTACACTAAGCTTTCTCCAAAAAGAATTGTTTTTCATTTGGAAGCCGTGGGTGACATAGAAGAATTTAAACATTTCCTAGAAGGAATGGATGTGTATATAAGAGATGCCATACAAATAGGTGTGGCCATAAATACAAAAACACCAGTAGGAAAAGTTTTTCCTTTAGTAAATTATGTTGATTTTATTCAATGCATGGGAATAGAGAATATAGGTTTTCAAGGACAAGATTTTGATGAAAAAGTTTTGCTCCAAATAAAAACTTTAAAAGATAAATATAATGATTTAATTATTTCAGTCGACGGTGGAGTAAATTTCGATACTGCACAAAAAATAGCCGAAGCAGGGGCAGAGCGTTTGATTGCCGGTTCAGTAATTTTAAAGTCAGAAGATATAAGAGCAACAATTTCTGATTTAGAAAGTGTGATATAATTATTTTAAATGGCATTCTTATCAGAAGCTAAAACTAAAGATTTAGAAATAAAAGCAAATGACATCCGTCAAAGTATTATAGAAATGTTAGTTGAAGCCGGTAGTGGGCATACAGCCGGAGCACTCGGTATGGCAGATATTTTTACTATTTTTTATTTTCATATTTTACGACATGATCCTAAGAATCCTATCTGGGAAGATCGTGATAGATTAGTGCTTTCAAATGGGCATATTTGTCCCGTGCTTTATGCATCGATGGCGCATGCAGGATATTTTCCTGTGGAAGAATTAAAGACTTTGAGAAAATTTGGATCAAGATTACAAGGTCATCCACATCGAGAATTTTTACCTATTATTGAAAATTCTTCTGGTCCACTCGGTGAAGGACTTTCTCAAGCTGTTGGTATGGCATTAGCTGATAAAATAAATGGCAATAAAAATTCAGATAAATATTTTTATTGTTTTTTGGGTGATGGGGAACTCGACGAAGGAAACAATTGGGAAGCACTGATGTTGGCAGGAAAAAATAAATTAGGAAATCTGATTGCGATAATTGATAGAAATAATATTCAAATTGAAGGTATTACAGAAAAAATAATGCCACTTGAACCATTAAATGATAAATTGAAAGCTTTTAATTGGCATGTGATAGATGTGTACGGTCATGACTTTAAAGCATTAAATGAAGCAGTGGAAGAAGCTCAAGCCATGTATAATAAACCAGTAATAATAATTGCGCATACTGTGCCAGGGAAAGGTGTGAAGAAATTTGAAAGAGACTATCATTGGCATGGAAAAGCTCCAACAAGAGAAGAGGGGGAAATGGCTATAAAAGAATTAAAAGAATTTAGACCAATAATTTAAAATGTTAAACCCAAAATTAAAATTGAATTCAAAAATTTTTAATGCTGATGTTGAGCAAATTCCAACGCGGAAAGGTTTTGGGCTTGGTTTATTATCTGCCGGTGAACAAGATAAAAATATTGTTGGTTTGTGTGCTGATCTAACTGAAAGTACACAGATGAATTTATTTGCCGATAGGTTTCCTGAAAGATTTATTCAAACAGGAATAGCTGAACAAAATTTAGTCACTACAGCTTCAGGACTTTCTGCAATGGGAAAAATTCCATTTTGTTCTTCATATGCGATTTTTTCACCTGGAAGAAATTGGGAACAAATAAGAACAACAATTGCATATAATGACAGAAAGGTTGTAATAGTCGGAAGTCATGCGGGTGTTTCTGTTGGTGCAGATGGAGGAAGTCATCAAGCGTTGGAAGATATTGCACTTATGCGAGTGATGCCAAATATGGATGTATTTTCTCCGTGTGATTCTATAGAAGCAGAGAAAGCAACATTAGCACTTTCAAAAACAAAAGGTCCAGCCTATTTGAGATTGCACAGAGAAAAAACTCCAGTCATAACAACTAACGAAACCCCATTTGAAATTGGTAAATCAGAAATTTATTGGATGCCAGAAGTTGGAATTGCACAAGTTGGAATTATTGCTACTGGTACATTATTATATCAGTCATTGTTAGCAGCTAAGGAATTAGAGGCAGAAGGAATAAAAACAAAAGTATTAAATTTGGCGTCAGTAAAGCCTGTAGGCAAGGATGCAATTTTAAACTTAGCAAAAGAAACTAAAGCATTAGTCACAGTTGAAGAACATCAAGTTTCAGGTGGTATGGGTTCTTTGATCTCAGAAATTGTTGCAGAGAATTTTCCTGTGCCGATAGAATTTATCGGAGTACATGATAAATTTGGACAATCAGGAACACCTGAAGAACTTTTTAAATATTATGGTTTAGATAAGGATTCTATAAAAAGTGCAGTAAAAAAAGTTTTAAGAAGAAAAAGTAGCTAATGTTTTTTGAGACTTGCGCAGGCTGACGAGCCGAGCACAGCAAAAAATTAGCAAATTTTTATGTGTGTCTCAAAAAATATTGAGCTACTTTTTCTTCAAAAACATATTTATGAAATTTTAGTTAATTTTTACGGCTTTGTAATTTTCTGGTGCGTTTTTTAAATAGTTTTCAATTTCTTTACGACTTAAAAGTCCAGCTTGTGAACCAATTTGTCGAACCACAGACATAGAATTTACAGGACCCCAAGTGAATGCTTCTTGTGGATTTTTACCAAGCATAATAGCGCAAGTTACGGCTGAAGAAAATGCATCTCCTGCACCAGTGGCTTCAAGCATTGGTATTTCATTTGGATATATAGGCATATGCCAAAGCTCATCATTAAAATACATGTATGATCCATTTTCTCCATCAGTTATGAAAATAATTTTTGGACCAAGATTTTTTATTCCTTTTGAAAGATTAAGTAGATCTTTATCTTCAGTATTTAATATTTTTCCTGCTTCTTCTTTGTTACAGAAAAATATTTCAGTTAAATTATAAATTTCTTTTAATTTTTCAGCACCTAATTTAATTTGAAAAGTTCCAGGCTGAAAAACTAATTTTGTTTTAGAATATTTTTTTAAATATTCTAAAATTTCTGCATGATATGAAATAGAATTTTCAGCAAGAGATGTTAGGTATATGTAAGAAACTTCTTTTATTTTTGGAAACTTGTAATCAAATTGTGTATGTTTTGTTAAAATAGTTCGATCAATATCGTACCAAAGTATGTAATTGTGGCTTGTAGATTTATTTTTTTCTACAGTGATATATTTTGTTGAAACATTATTTTTCTTAAAAGAATTCAAACAATCTTTTCCTTTTTGATCATCTCCAATATTTGTCATTACTGCAGTTTTAAGTCCAAGTTTTGCTACGGCTACACTAGCATTCGTACTATTGCCAGCAGCTGGTGTGGTGATTGATTCCTCATATGGAACCTTAGAACCAAAACGCATGCAAAGTTCACAGCCTTCTTTGTCTATGTTGCAATGAACATGAGCATCTTTTAATTTTATAAATGTATCAATTACAGTGTCTCCAATTGCTAAAAAATCTATTTTACTCATGGTATAATAATACCATATTATAAAATATTAAAAACAACTATATGTCTAAAAAGATATTTTTTGTCTTACTAATGTTTTTCTTTTTTTTGTCTAGTTTTCAATTAGCTTTTGCAGGTGTTATTTTTAATGAAATTCAGTTGTCGCCTACAGATAATAGATTTATTGAATTATATAATTCTGGAAGTTCATCTATTAATTTAACTGATTGGTATATTCAAAGAAAAACTGCTAGTGGTAGCAGTTTTTCTTCTCTTGTTACTAAGACAGACTTTGATAAGAAAATAATTGATGCAAATAGTTATTTTTTAATTTCTAAAACATCTCAAGAAAATTCAGATATTATTATTGGAGACTTAACCTTAACAGAATCAAATGCAATTCAAATAAAAGATTCTGATGGTAACGTTGTTGATAAGATTGCTTGGGGAGGGTCAAATGAATGCAATGGTTCATGCCCAGCTAATCCAACTGATGGAAAAAGTTTGCAAAGAATATCAGATGGTTCTTGGAAGGTAGCTAATCCTACACCAAGTGCACAAAATTATTCAATTTTAAATACAAATACAGTCGAAAATAATAATTCAAATACTAACAATACTGTAGCACCTGTAACTTCTACGGTAAAAACAAAAACAGAAATACCTAGCATTAAAACTAAAATTATTGCTAATAATATCGCATATGCAAATTTACCATTTTTATTTCAGTCAAATAACTTGGGATATTCTGGTGAATTATTAAATTACGGAAAAGTTTTTTGGAATTTTGGTGACGGTAGTACAAAAGAACAAGTAAATAATTTTGATAAGTTTTATCACATGTATTCATATCCTGGTAAATATAATGTTTATCTTGAGTATTATTCAAACTCATATGGTGATACACCTAATGCAACAAATAAAACTACAATTGAAGTTATACCTCTTACTGTTACTATATCAAAAGTTGGGGACGAAAAAGATTTTTTTATTGAACTTTCAAATGACGGAGATCATGAAGTAGATATTTCTAAGTGGATTTTATCTTCTTTGAATAAAAATTTTGTTTTACCCAAAAATACTATTATTTCAAGCAAAGATAAAATTATTTTATCTTCAAAAGTAACAAATTTTATTTTAGCAGATAAAGATAGTTTAAGGTTACTGCTACCAACAAATGAAGTAGTCTTTAATTATACATCTAGTTTTTCCGATAGTAATCCTAATTTAAGTAAAATCAATATAAATACCAAGCCGATAAATAGATTGATAAGTACCAATTTAAATAATATAGATAATAATATTGTTAAAAATGAAATTACAGACAATACTACAAACAATGATTTGACTGCAAGTATTTCAGATAGTGAAGTTGTAAAGGAAGGTGATTCATATTTGTTTTTTATAGGATTTGCTATATTATTAACTGTATCCGCATTTGCGGTTTATTTTATTCGTAGAAAAAAAGTTAATCCGCAAGAAGGGGATGATTTTGAAATTTTAGACGAATAATTTTTTATTAATTAATTTAGCTAGTGCCTAATGCCTAAAGCCTAGCGCCTATTTAAAATGTTTAAAAATTTTTTATTAAAGAAAATGCTTAGAACTCAAGGTGTGCCAGAAGCTCAAATAGATATGGTAATTACGATGATGGAGAAAAATCCAGATCTTTTTAAGAAGATTGCTGAAGAAATACAAGTTAAAATAAAAGGTGGTATGGATCAACAAACTGCTTCAATGGAAGTAATGTCTAAATACCAAGATGAATTAAAGAAATTAGTTTAATTGTGATATAATTATTGCATATGAATTATGTAAATAAAGTTTTTAATTTATTTAAAAAGAATAAATATGTTTTTGTTGGTGTTCTGGTTATCATCTTTGTCGGAATATATTTTATTTTTTTTAAGCATGCTCCTAAATATCAGTTTATAACCGTACAGAATGGTCCGATTACTGAATCAGTTTCAATTACTGGAAATACTACACCAAATCAAAGTGTTTCTTTGTCTTTTGGTGCTAGTGGAACTATTTCTCATACGTATTCAGATTTAGGAAAAAAGGTAAGTGCTGGACAAGTATTAGCTGAACTTAATACAAGTGATCTTTTTGCACAGTTACATCAAGCACAAGCAGCTCTTTTGGTCACTCAAACATCTTATGACAAGCTGGTTAACGGCGCCACCGGCACAGACATAGAAGTCCTAAAAGCCACAGTCAGTAAAGCTCAAGTAAACCTAGACAAAACAAAATCAACACAAGAAACACTAGTAGCAAATGCATACAACAATCTATTAAGCTCAACACCAGAAGCAGTACCAGATGGAGCTGTGAATGACTACACTGCACCTGTAATAACCGGTAACTATTCAAAAGGAGTAGAAGGTAAGATAAATATCTCACTATATTACACAGGTAATGGTTCAAGTTTTTCTGCATCAGGCATAGTAAATGGTAATGGACAAATCAATACTACAACACCTCAACCAATTGGTGATTCAGGACTATATATCAAACTTCCATCAAATACTAGTATGAATGTTAATAATTGGGTAATTGAAATTCCTAACAAAAAAGCTCCAAACTATCTTCTAAACTACAATGCTTATCAATCAGCTCTAAGTGCACAATCTCAAGCTGTGTCACTTGCAAGTGCTGACTTAGAACAAGCACAAGCTAACTTGACCGCTAAACAATCTGCTGCTCGTCCGGAGGATGTGGCTATGGCGAAAGCACAGATACAAGAAGCACAGGCAAATATTGAAAGTATTAGATCAAAATTATCTAATGCTCAAATTACCACACCTATAAGTGGAGTAATTACACAATTTGATGCAAAGATAGGACAACTTGCGACTCCTAGTGTTCCACTTGTTTCTATTATGTCTAATGGTGGTTACGAAATAGATGCAGGTGTTTCTGAAACAGATGTTGGAAAAATTTCAGTTGGAAATAAAGTAACGATGACACTCGATGCATTTGCTAATGAAAGTTTTACTGGCTCAGTATTTTATATTGCTCCAGCTGAAACGAATATTGGAGGTGTTATAAGTTATCAAGTTAAAATTTTATTCGATAAAGCTGATCCAAGATTAAAGAGTGGGCTTACTGCAAATATAGATATACAAACAAAACACAAAGATGGAGTTTTGATTCTTCCACAATATGCTATTTTGCAAAATGACCAAGGAACATTTGTTGAAACAGTTGAGAATAATAAAATTAAACAAAATCCTGTTACCCTCGGAGTCATGGATCAAAAAGGAAATGTAGAAATAGTTTCTGGTGTTACAAGTGGAGAGCAAGTTCTAAATATCGGACTTAAAGTTAAATGATTGAAGTAAATAATTTACAAAAAGAATATCTTGAGGGAGACACATCTACATTAGCATTAAGAGGCGTAACTTTTTCAATAGCAAAAGGTGAATTCGTTTCCATCATGGGACCTTCAGGTTCAGGTAAATCTACATTACTCCATATTTTGAGTTTTCTTGATAGACCAACTGGAGGAACATATAAATTTCAAGATAAAAGTATTGACGAGATGACTGACAAAGAGCTTGCGCATGTTAGAAATAGCGACATGGGTTTCGTATTTCAGTCATTTAATTTACTTTCTCGTTTGACTGTATATGACAACGTGGAGATACCACTTTTATATTCTGACATATCACCAAGTAGACGTAAAAAATTAGTAGAAGAAGCGGTAAATTCAGTTGGACTTGAGGAAAAATTATACACTGAGGCGGGTAGACTTTCAGGTGGTCAAAAACAACGTGTAGCTATAGCTCGAGCATTGGTCACTGATCCAAATGTAATTTTTGCTGATGAACCTACTGGTAACCTTGATTCACAATCTGGTTTGCAAGTTATGGAAATTTTAGAATCATTAAATGATAAAGGAAGAACTGTTATTTTAGTTACCCACGAAACCCAGACAGCAGAATTTGCTGATCGTATTATTAGAATAAAAGATGGAATAGTAGAAAGCGATAAAAAGATTACTGCAAATCGCATCCATCGAGATATTAAATAAAATGTTATTCAAAGACGCTTTTAAAACATCAACAAGAAGTCTAACTCATGGAAAAATGCGTTCTATTTTAACTATGCTTGGTATAGTTATCGGCATTGCTTCAGTTATAATTCTTATGTCGATTGGTCAGTCAGCTCAAGATATGATTTTAGGTGAAGTGCAAAGTGTTGGATCAAATTTAATTGTTGTTATGCCTGGTGCACCAAGTAATGGTAAATTTTCTTCACCAGCATCTTCAAGGGGAATAATAATTACAAGTTTACAACAAAGAGATGTTGATGCACTTGCACGTGAATCTTCAATAAGTGATGTAGCTTCTATTGTTAATGGTCAAGCAGAAGCAGTGTATGGAAATAATAATAAAACAGTAAGTTATCAAGGTGTTAGTGCGAATATGTTTACTGTTCGAAATCTAGCTGTTAGTAAAGGATTTCCATTTACGAAGGGAGATGTAGATTCTGGAAGTCATGTGGCTGTCATCGGTCCTGAGTTGGCTGTGACTCTTTTTGGTCAATATGTTAATCCTATTGATAAAATAATTAGAATGAAAAATATTTCATTTCGTGTCGTCGGAGTATTAGAGAAAGGTGGCACGGGTGCATTTGGTGTCGATCAAGGAAATATGGTTATTATTCCTACTACTGTTGCTCAAAAACAATTACTAGGAATTAATTTCTTGAATGGAATTTTACTTCAAGGAAATTCTAGTTATGATATTAATTTTGTTAAATCTAGAGTTACATTTATATTGCGACAGAATCATGGAATAAATGATCCAAATAAAGATGATTTTACTATACAAACACAAGCAGATCTTTTGTCTATACTAGGTAGTATTACTTCTATCTTAACAATATTCTTAGCTGCAATTGCATCTATTTCTCTTATTGTTGGTGGTATAGGAATTATGAATATAATGCTTGTTTCAGTAACTGAAAGAACGAGGGAGATAGGTCTTCGGAAGGCAGTCGGTGCAACCAATAATGACATTTTACAACAATTCCTCATTGAATCGGTTTTATTAACCTTTACTGGTGGAATAATAGGTATTGCTATTGGGGCCGGTATAGTCGGGCTCGTGTATTTTGTTTTGTCGACGTTTTTCTCAATTGGATGGGTCTTTGCTTTTCCTATCTCTGCAGTGATTCTTGCATTGACAGTATCAGGTGTTTCAGGAATTGCTTTTGGAATTTATCCAGCTTATCAGGCAGGTAAGAAAAACCCAATTGATGCTCTAAGGTACGAATAGTTATATTGTTATTTTTAATGTAAATGTTAATATTTAGTATATGGATAAAAAATATAAAGTAATGATTGTTGAGGATGATGACAGTATTACCCAAGTTTATAATTTTAAATTAAAAGCTGAAGGTATTGATTCTATTGTTGCTAAAGACGGGGAAGAAGCAGTCGCAAAAGTTATCTCTGAAAAACCAGACTTAATACTCCTTGATCTTATGCTTCCTAAAAAGGATGGTTTTTGGGTTCTTGAACAAGTAAGAAAAAATCCTGCATCAATGGTCACACCCATTATAGTAATATCGAATATATGGGAACAATCAGATAAAGAAAAAGCTCTTGT
>Ga0194052_1001127_pt1 | contig 15907 bp, 17 predicted proteins | sample SepL226m_MetaG_FD_160117 | JGI IMG/M metagenome (GOLD analysis project Ga0194052, IMG submission 160117) | Anoxic zone freshwater microbial communities from boreal shield lake in IISD Experimental Lakes Area, Ontario, Canada - Sep2016-L227-6m | ecosystem: Environmental > Aquatic > Freshwater >... | reverse complement strand
TATTAATTAAAAATCGCCCATACAAACCTGCTTGCTTTCGCAAACAAACTTGTACGGACGATCCTAAAATCGCGGTGCCACCATACTTGTCTAAGCGTATTCGCTTAAACCACTTAAAAGCTGTAACGGGCTACCCGTGGAGTTCTACTCATCCTGGGGCCTTCTAGGGCTCTAAACAGGGTTTTCTTCCCCAAGCTCAGCCGTGTCAGCGGCTTCAAAGCTTGTTGCCATATAATATCATTTTTTAAATTATGCGCAAAAGAAAAAGCTGGCGAAACAACATAAATGTGTATTCGCCAGCTTTATTATTTAAACCTTAAGTTCTTCTGATTGCCGAAACGCTTTTGCTTGCGTTTCAAACATTCCAGCATAGAAACCGTTTTCTGCAAGGAGGTCTTTATGACTTCCCTTTTCAACGACGGTTCCCTTTTCCAACACCACGATTGTATCCACTCCTTGCGTTGTGTTAAAACGATGAGTGATGACAATGAGAGTTCTTCCTTCGGTAGACTTTTCCATCTGCTCGAAGATGTAACTCTCGGCAACGGCATCAATAGCGGCAGTCGGCTCATCAAGGATAACGACCATCCCCTCGCGATAAATCACACGAGAAAGAGCAATTTTTTGTTGTTGCCCTTTGGAAGGCTCAATCCCACCATCAAACTCTTTGCCGAGCTGTTGGTCGAAACCATTGTCCCACGCACTAATGAAGTCGTGAGCACCCGTTAGTCGAGTAGCATTTTCCACCCTTCTTTTCTCGATCGCTATTTCTGATCTACCCATTGCCACAGACTCACTTAACGTGAATTCGTAGTTTATGTAATCTTGGAGAAGTACCGCAAGATAAGAGTTCCATTCATCCAAATCCACCTTCGCCAGATTTATTCCATTCACGAGTATTTCACCCTGAGTGGGATCATATATTCTAGAAAGAAGTTTAACTAAGGTTGATTTTCCTGCACCGTTCTCTCCAACTAAGGCAATTTTCTCACCGGATTGAATCGTAAGGTTGATGTCGCGAAGAATCCAATCCTCACGACCCTCATACTTAAACCAAACATTACGAAATTCGATTCTTGGAGCTTTTTCAAGCTTTAGAGCAATCGGGTTTTTACTTCTCTTCACAAATGGTTTTGTGTCGAGGACAGCAAAAATATCCGATACATACAAATTTCGTTCAAACTGTCTGGCTGTATCAGAAAGAATGGAGCTTATAGAACCAACAAGTTGTCCCAAAACACTCACGAGGAAAACCATCGATCCCACATTCTCTCTTCCTTGAGAAACTTTCCCAATAATGAGGTAAAAACTTACACCCACACCTAGAGCCGCAATAAGGTTGCCGGTTATAGACCAAATAAGATTTGCCCTATCCACTTTCAGCTGGTCACTACGAAAGGCCAATAGAATGTCCTCAGCCATCGTAATAAGTTTTTCAGATGCTTGAAGAAGTTTCGTCTGTGTAATACCCGTACGTCCTTGGATATGTCCGCGGATATGCTGATATTTTCTTTGCCTTGGACTGTTCTCACTCCACACTGTCCACATTTTGCTGCCATATTTCAGGTTAACAACAAACATAGGAATAGATGTGACAATAACAATAAAGTAGATAGCCGGATCCAATCTAGTTGCGATCACCGAAGTAAGAAGGAATGTGGACATGTTTCCAAAACTCTGAATTTGAATTTCAATAAGCTCAAAAACTGGCCAAATACTGCGATTGAAAGCACGATGAAGTAAGTTTTGGAAATCAGGACTTTCATAATGCCCCAAATCTATCTCCGCACGTTTCTTCATTATCATAACTTCAAGTCCCTCTTCTGCATAAGTCGTCCACAACTTGTATGAATATGAGCGAACAGCACCAACTACTTTAGTGAAGGCCCAAAGTGCAGCATATAGAACAACAATACTCGTGAGAGCACTGGTAACTGCACCTGTTTTACCTAAGCCATCTACAACTTTGTTGACCAAGTCTCCCATAATCTTTACCTGCCAAACAGGAAGAACACTCCCAAGTACCGTGCAAAATATAAGCAGGATGGTTAACCACCCCACAAACTTGAAACTGAGTTTCATTGCACGAAAAGAATTCCTAACAAGATTTTCAATTTTCGTCATAATGTAAAATAACCTCCATTTTATATTATAGCACAATTTTACTAAAAATCAAGACTTAACTGAAATAGTTTATTCTATAAACCCACCAGCCTGAAGTTCCCACATCTTTCTATACAAACTCGCATCTTTTTGAATAAGGGCTTCATGATTACCTTCTTCTAAAACAGCACCGTCTTTTAGAACAATAATTCTATCCATCTTTTTAATTGTCGAAAGTCTGTGAGCTATCACAATTGTAGTCTTACCTTTCATGAGTGTATCTAGCGCATCTTGAATGAGAGCTTCGGAATGAGAGTCGAGACTTGATGTAGCTTCATCAAGAATCAAGACTGGTGCATTCTTCAATATTGCACGTGCAATGGCCACACGCTGTCTTTCACCTCCAGAAAGTTTAATTCCACGCTCCCCAACATATGTATCGTATTTATGTGATAAGTTTTCTATAAATTCATCACAGTGTGCTAGACGCGCAGCTTCCACAACTTCTTCATCAGTTGCATCTGGTTTTCCATAACGAATATTTTCTTTGATTGTCCTATGGAAAAGCATCGGATCCTGTGGAACAAGACTGATTGTGTTTCTCAAACTTTCAAGAGTAATATCTTGAATATTATGTCCATCAATTTCAATACTTCCACTCGTAACTTCATAAAATCTCAATAGCAAACGTACAAATGTTGTCTTACCAGCACCAGAAGGACCAACCAGAGCAATCTTTTCTCCAGCTTTAATACGAGCCTTAAGATCTGTAATAACTTCTCGTGTCTGATTAAATGAAAAACTTACATTATCAAATACGATTTCCCCTGAATTAATTTTTACCGCTTGAGAATGTTCTGTATTTTTTATTTCATGAGGAAGTTTCATTATTTCCACCATCTCTCTTGCATCAGCATATCCTTCATAAAAATCTCTGATGATACGTGCAAAGCCCCACAACTGACCACTTAGACCAATAACATATAATTGAATAAGTGCAAAAGAACCCACTGTAAGAAAACCCAGTTGCCAATATGAAATGGCAAAATAGAACACTGCAAATTCAATAGCTACAGTAAATAGAGCTTGAATTGCATCGAGCCCCATATGCATAGTCCAATTTTTATGAGTTATTCTTCTCTGCTCCTCGGTAACATCTCTGAAATTTGAAATTTCCTGCCGATGCATGTTAAACACCTCAATATTATTTTGGTTCGTGATAGTGTCTGCAAGTACCGCAGTCGTATGAGAATCAGCAGCTACCATTTTTATATTGTATTTCAATCTCCACCTTGAATAGAAGTAACTCACGGCCATATAAAGTACCGCCCATCCACAGATTATCGCCGTCAATTTTACATCAATAGAATATGTAACTATGAAAATTCCAACAAGCCTCACAACAAGTGGTATAACATCAAATGTGAGCCGGTCAACAAGCCTTTCAAATGCACGAGCATACCTTCCAACTTTTTGTACCAGAGAGCCGGTAAAGTTATTTGAGAAAAATCCATAGGAGTGATATATCAAATTTTCGTATGCTTGCCTACGTAGATTTGCCATACTATTTGCTTGGAATGTAACATTCGCAAAAGACCCTAAGCGCCATAATACCCACGCAATAATATCCACAACCAAGATTACAAAAATAACATGAATGAGCTGAGGTGCAATCAGAGATTTTTCACTTCCAGAAGTTAAGAGATCAAAAAACTTTTTATAATAAAGCGGAACAATAACAGTGGCACTACTTGCTACAGCAGTAAACAAAATAGTTAATATAAAGAACACCTTATTCTTACCTACCCCTGTCCAGATCGAACCTAAAGTATCTAAAAATGATATTTTAGGATATATAATATTTTTGTTTTTTTGTTCCATTCTTAACTATTTAAATAACTTCTTCTATTAATATAATTAGCTAATAATCTATTATTTTATTTAATACAAACTTACTCCGATTTTTTTTCTTATATCCTGCATTTTTACTTCTGCAATAGTGCGAGCTTTTTCTCCGTTTTCTTTAAGGATCGCTAGTACTTCGGGTAAATTCTTTTCTAGCTCTGCTCGCTTTTCACGAAGTGGACGAATGAAGTTCTTTACATCTTCTGCTAGCGCTTCTTTCAAGTCTTTGTACTTCCCTGATTTTTCATCGTAAAGTTTATCCAAATATTCTTTGTCTCTAAAAAGAGAATGAATCGCGTATACATTTTTAGGAACGCCACCACTTGAATCTGTCACAATACTCATCACCGCTTTTTGTATTTCTTCATCTGTAGCAAAAAGTGGAATAGTGTTTTTGTAACTCTTACTCATCTTCTGTCCGTCAGTTCCCGGAACCACAGCAAGCCCTTCAAGGATCAAAGCATCCGGTAATACAAATGTCTCACCAAAGGTACGATTAAACTTTTCTGCTGTGTCACGAGCAAACTCCACGTGTTGTTTTTGGTCTTGCCCCACAGGTACAACATTTGCATCTTGCATCAAAATATCTGCCGCCATGAGCATTGGATAGTTGAATGAGCCAACACTTATATCTTTGTTTTTTGCTTCACCATCTTTGAACGCATGTGCGCGCATAAGATACGGCATTGTAGTGATGCAATCAAATAGCCAACAAAGTTCTGTTACTTGTGGTACATCAGACTGTTTGAAGATGAGACATTTTTTGGGATCTAGGCCAATAGCAAGATAGTCGAGAGCTACACCAATAATATCTTCATGTATTTGTTTTACATCGGTTGTAGTAGTAAACGCATGGAAGTCAGCAATAAAAACTCGTGAGTCATATTTATCTTGCAAATCCACAAATTGTTTCATTGCACCAAAATAGTTGCCAATATGAGGTCTACCAGTTGGTTTTACTGCTGAAAGTAAGATTTTGTTCATGGCAATAATATTACCAAATAATGAAGATTATATAAAGTGACCAAATATAGGCAAAGAAAAAGAGCCTCACTTGAGGCTCTGGAAATACTCCACTATAAAATTTGGAATTTTGCCTCGAAACATGCAAAACGCCCACAGAACCTTCCAACTCTCAATCATCACCTCATCCTCGGCAAATTTAACTTTAACAGCTTCTTGAAAAATCTCTTTAGGTTCAAGACCTTTTTCTCTCACCTTTGTAATGAACTCATCCATATCCATCATATTTGAAGTATATCTAAGATAATATGAAGAGAAGATAAAGAGAAATTATTCCAAATGCATCTTATTTTTTATTCTAAATATTTAAATTTTTAAAATCTTCCACAACTTGAGTAAGAATTCTTTTTGGATTTTCATAAATAAATACATTCATAGCTTCTTCATAAGTTGCCCATTTGAAATCAGAGACCTCTTCTTCTTGAATCGTTACATCATCATTTGTTACAAAGCCAACATAAAAAACTACCGATTTATCAGCAGGAACTCCATTTTTTATTGTTTCGAAAGATTCTGTATACCGTAGACCATCAATCAAATCAACTTCAGATATACCAGTTTCTTCGAACAGCTCTCTTTTTGCTGTTTCTATTTCGGTTTCATCACCTTCTTTGTGACCTTTCGGAAAAGCCCAGTTATTACCTTTTGCTCCCTGAATTATTAAAAACTGTAAAATTCCATCTTTACGTTTTAAAATAGGAACAATTCCAAAAGAATAATCTTTTATTTTCTCCATATTATTTTACTTTCGCAAATATTATTTCATCCATCAATTTTCCAGCATGTAACGCACTCTTTTTAAGATACCCTTCCTTTTCAAAACCATTGTTTATCAAAACCGAAGCAGATGCCTCATTGTGTGGATATACAGAAGCTTCAATTCTTTTTAATTTCAATTCTTTAAATCCAAAATCGGTAACTTTTTCCAAAGTCACAGACATTATTCCACGACCCCAAAAAGCTTCACCTATCCAATACCCCGTCGTAGCTTTTTTATTATTTCTATTATCTAAATATAGACTTATGCAACCACACACTTTTCCATCCACCTCTATTCCAAAAGTATAAACTCTCTCGTTTTTCTTTGAGAGATTAAACCTAATCCACCATTCAGCATTCTTAACTGTGTACGGAGAAGGAAACTCGTCAGTCAAATTCCTTGCAATCTTTTTATTATCCGCATTTTTTGACAAAGACTCAGCATCTTTTTTGTTAAGTTGTCTCAAAACAAAAGTACCGCAATCAATTGTTGGAATTTTTACCATGTTTTTAATTATCTCAACAATTATAATTATTACAATCTTACTTTGTTATATTGAATTGCGAAGCGCAGTTTACAAAAATAAAAAGTGTGTTACTATATCATTCAAGTTCTTTACAACCAAAGGAGAAACCGTTATGTGGGAAATTACTAAAGTATCAATAGAACACTCTCAAAAACTTCGTGAAATCGCCGACAACATTCTTGCTCCTATTTATGGAAACCAAGATAAAGCATTTGGTGAATGGCATACGGGAGCAGGCAACAAACATGCCTTTGTTGCACTTAATGAAAATGGTCAGGTTGCAGGTCTTCTCTCCATGAAGCTATCACCAGAAAAACCATACCTCAAAATTTCCACACTTCTTGTTTTGGAAATTTACAAAGGTAGCGGTTGTGCTTCCGAGATGCTCAAATACTCGGTTGAATACGCAAGGAAACATGGTTATAAATCCATACTGGTCACAGTATCTGAAACAAAGCAGGAATCAATCGACTTCTTTATGAAGAAAGGATTCATCGTGATTCGTTCAGAAAAAGACAAGTATACAGTCGGAATAACTGAACATATAATGATCAAGGAGCTGGAATGAAAACCGTGCGCATTAAAAGGGAATATTTCGATCAAATTAATTCAAACCTCAAGACCCTTGAGGCCCGGATTAAGTATCCGGATATTCAACAAATCGAGGTTGGTCAAAAGTTGAAGTTTGAGTGTGGAAATAACAGCTTAATCAGACAAGTAAAAGCTATCCGTGCATATAACACAATCAGGGTAATGCTTGAAAACGAAGACCTTGAAAAGCTTTTGCCCGGAATAGGCTCGAAACATATCGCACTTTTGGAGTACGAGAGGTTTTATCCACCATGGAAAGTTGCTAGTTTCGGGGGAGTACTCGTTTTCGAGCTCGAATAAATAGGCTACTATAGAGGAGTTGGTTTACATCAACTCCTTTTTTATTTATTATATAATCCATAACATTTAAATACACAAAATGAACACATACGAAATAAATGTACAAGAACCATATTTCACCTTTATAAAAGAAGGTAGAAAAACAGTCGAAGGAAGGTTAAATAAAGGAAAATTCTTAGAAATAAAAGTGGGAGATGAAATTCTTCTAAATAATGAACTGAAACTAAAAGTGACTGACAAAAAAATTTATTCATCTTTCAAATCCATGATCGAAACAGAGGGTGCGGAAAAAGTTATTCCAAATGCGCAAAATATTGATGAAGCAGAAGCTGTATATTATAAGTTTTACACAAAAGAAGACGAAAGAACCTTTGGTGTAGCAGCGATACACATTGAAGTTATTTCATAACAAAAAACTCTCATTAATGAGAGTTTTTTGTTTTTTTAAAATATTTTTTCCTATAAAGCCTTCAACTCCACCACAAACGTAGAGCCTAGTCCTTTTCCATCAGATTCAGCCCAGATTTTGCCACCTTCGTGAGCACGTATCATTTCTTTAGCAACATATAGTCCAAGGCCTGTACCTATCACATTCACATCATTTGCACCTTCTGCTCGAGTAAATTTCTCAAATAGTTTTGGCAATGTTTCTGGGGCGATACCAATACCATTATCATTCACCTCAAATCTTATAGTATCTGGCGTTGGGCGGCTAAGTTCAATCCATACTTTGCCTTTAGGTGTGTATTTGATTGAGTTGTCAGTAAGGTTTGTAAACACTTGTTTTAGCTTGTTCATATCACCGTGCACCATGTATGTTTTTCCTTCCTCTACTGAAACAGTAAATTCCAAACCTCTCTTGTCTGCCATTTGTTTAAGTTCATGCCCAACAGTTTCCACAAGCGGTCTAAGATCAAAATCTTTCCAATCATATGCCATTTTACCTTGCTCAATACGTGACACATCCAAGAAGTCTCCCACAATAGTCACAAGGTTATTTGCAGAATCAAACACTCGCTGAATCATTTCTCGTATCTCTCCTTTCACTTCCCCATAATCACCTTCCATAATCATTGAAAGATAACCTTTAATAGCTGTAAGTGGCGCGCGAAGCTGGTGTGAGGCGAGGGAAACGAATTGAGATTTCTGTTGATCTAGAATGTGAAGTCTCTCGTTTGCAAGTTCAAGCTGATCTGCAAGCTTTTCAATTCTTTCACGGGTTTCAATTTCTTTTTTAACGGATTTAATTAGGAAGTAACCAAACAAAGACACAAAGCCAAGAGTGACTATTGTAATTATTCTACTTGCCCCAGCCTCAGCAGTGAAGAGTTTTGAACCGATAAGAGCAATGAGTCCAGCTACAAGAGCTTGGGCACCAAATAATCTGATGTGAAAAGTGTGATATTTAACAATCATATATGACAATAGACACAAAAATATTAGCATCCCTATCGGACCAATTAGATTAATTTCATAGAATAGAGTTATATCCCCATAGAAACCGACTAAGGAGTAAACGGTTAAGAATGTAAATACACCAATTGCAATAATGGTTAATGGCTTCCTTGAAGGATCTTTTTTGGGTAAAGATTTAAATTTGTTAAAGAATAAATACATTATCGTAATAATTGAAGAAAATTCAAATATATAATTAAATTCCCACAAATATCCGTATGTAGCCTGGCATCCAATGAGATCAAAATCTTTAACATTTACACCTGTTGGAATTAAAAAAGTAACAAACAGATAGAAAAAAGAAAGGATAATTTTATACTTAAAATCAATATCTTTTTCATACAAGTATACAGAAATAAAATATATAGTAAGAATAAAAATTGATATTTCAAGCCAGAATATAAGTTGCCATGAAAAAAATAATACCGTTACAGGAACAATAATCCACTGAATAATCTCATTGAAAATAAGAAATGAAAATGATAAGGAAATAAGAAAAAGTAGCTTACTTAATAGAGAATATTTATCCTTTATTAACACAGAAATACTAATAAATAAGGCCAGAATAATTATTGGAATATATGCATAAAAAAGCAATGGTGGTGCAATAGAGAAATCAACAAAACTCGCCGAAGTACCAACAGTATCATTACACATAAGTATGTTATTCATCGTTTAAATTATTCAGTAGGTTCAATATTTACAATTGTTATATTCTGTCTAATAACAGTACTATAAAATGCATAAGCTAAAGAAGCAACTGTTGCAATTACGAGTATAGTTAAAAGTATTTTAGATTTCTTGTCCATATTTTTATATCATAGTACTACAGTATATTTAAATTTACAAAATATACTGATTTTTATTGTATAAAAAGAAGATAAGTTCCAATGCCTGTAATGCATATAGCGATAATTTTTTGCCAAATGTGTTTTGCTTGTATTTTTTCTGCAGATAATTTTGGGAAAAATACCGTCAAGAAAATACCAACCGCAAAAACAAATATAGGTTGAAATGATTCAGCTAAAAGTACAAGACCTACCGGTGCCAAAAGATAAGCAAATGAAAAAGCTATGTTACCGGACATATACAAGCCCTCATTCAAAAAATTAAGTGATATAATTTTTTTTGAATTATTTTTTATTGCAGTCAAAAAATGCTCACGATATGATTTAATAAACACAAAGATAAGCACCCCGATTAACGCGAGAGATAAGTGCTCCCAAAAAAGAGACCTCCACACATTATCTTCTAGTGCAACAAATTTAAAGATAACAGATTCTAATGCCCAAAAAAACGCTGCCATTAACATTAATGCAATAGTTTTACCTCTGAGTTTAAATTTATTTTCAGCGTCTATTTCAAAAGAAATTATCGTTGTACCTAAAATAATAATTGCCATTGCAATAATCTGGATACGAGTCAACACTTCACCTAAAACAAAATAACCAAGTATCGCACCAATTACGGGAACAAGCTGATAAAAAACAACAGTAATAGATGCCTCTTCATCTTTTAATGCTAACAAATAGAACCACAAAACCAAAACATTCAATACACCCACAACAGCGAGAGCTAAGATATTTACAATACCCAAATCAAATACGGTTGTATCCGCGAAATAAATAATTGGCAACGCAAAAATTGACAACAATGAGGAGAAAAGAATTAATGTCCCCACGCCACCTTCTTTAAAATATTTTTCTAAGAGAATCTTATCAATATGATTTGTTAAAGCATACACAAAAGGTCCAATTAGGGCTAAGAGCAACCATGTCATAAAGTTTAATTAAGATTTATTTATAATGTCCTTTTAAAATAATACTGTTTATTATCATCTATTTACAAACTGAATGCAATGTATTACACAAAACCTTAGTTCTTAATAACACTGAAAATCTTCGTTCCTAATTTAGTCATCTATCTCTTTTTCTAGAAAGTCGAATTTTTCTCCCGAATGCATCCAGTTTTCCATCGTTCTTATGTACTTATAGTCATATCTTTTTTGTAATATAGCACTATACCCTTCTGTAACCCTTGAATGTCTTTGTATTTTTTTATAGCCCTTTTGACGAACCTTATCCTCAAATCCTTTTATTAGCCGAAAAAACATCTCTAGCGACCTGTTTTCTGGGTCTGTAGCCGTTGAGTACAAATATAAGACACCTTCCTCATCCTGCAAATCAACATCTGCCTCTTTTAACTCTTCAAATACATCTCGAAGTGGCATACCGTATGCGTACCCAATTAATTTATCATCACTACCTCTCACAACATCCAAAACTAGATCAGGGTTTTCTAACATAGGCGTAAGATCTTCTTTTTGAATGAACAATCCACCAGGAAAACATTTTTTATCCAGTTCAACCATCTCATCAATCAACTTTTCATTTACAGACTCTTGTTTGTGTATGTTTAAAGATTCCATGTATATTAAATTATTTTATACATTATACACCAACGGAGACATAATCAACTCTTTGATTTTAATATCTAAAAGCTGTATCATATAATTACATTTATGCGAATACTATTTATTAGCCACAACCTATTAGCTGGGCATGTTGCGCTTCTATTACAAGGAGAAGGTCACGATGTGAAACTTTATATTGAAGAAAGAGAAAGTCGCCATTGCTTTGATAATATGGTGCCCAAGGTCAAAAACTGGCGTAAAGAGCTTGCTTGGGTAGGAAAAGAAGGTCTGATCGTCTTTGATGATGTGGGTTATGGAAAAATTCAAGATTCTCTTCGTAAAAAAGGATATGCGGTTGTGGGTGGTTGCGCCTTAGGAGACAAGTTGGAACACGACAGAGAATTTGGAGCTGCAATACTTGAACAACACGGTATTCCAGTACCGGAAATTAAAGACTTTTCAAACCTTGATGATGCAGTAGTTTTCGCCAAGAAAAACCGTCAGGCATGGGCAATCAAAGACAATGGAAAACATTCAAAGAGAATGAGCTATGTCGGAAAAATGGATGATGGTAGCGATGTTATTAGTTTTCTTACGAATGCGTTACAAAACAAAAATTTTAATGATCACAGCATCAGTCTTCAAGAAAAAATTGAAGGTGTAGAAATTGGTGTAGGGAGATATTTTAATGGAGAGAGGTGGATAGGGCCTATTGAATACAATATTGAACATCCCCTCTTTTTTCCTGGGGATTTGGGACCTATTACAAGTGAAATGGGAACACTTGCTTGGTTTGATGATGATGAGTCAAACTTGTTATATCAAAAAACAGTAGCCAAAATGGAAACCTATCTAAAAGAAATAGGTTTACGAGGAGATTTCGAAATAAATTGTATTGTAAATGAAAAAGGAATTTTCCCTCTTGAGATTACTCCACGCTTAGGAACGCCCATCATCCACCTGCACAGTGAGCTGCTTCACATGAAATGGGGAGATTTTTTAAATGCAATTGCTAGAGGTGAGAATTATGAAGCCCCATTCAAAAAAGGGTATGGCATTGTTTTACTTTTAGCCATTCCCCCATTTCCATACAGTAAAAACATAAAAGAAACTTTATATTATGGAATGAATGTTTATTTTAAAGACTTAACAAAAGATGAAATGACTCATGTCCATCTTGAAGAGGTTTCATTACGCACTGGAGTTAAAGAACAATATTATATTGCTGACTCTCAAGGATATGTGATGTATGTAACGGGAGAAGGAAAAACTGTTGAGGAAGCTCGGAAACAAGTATATTCGATTGCAGAAAAAATAGTGCTTCCAAAAATGTTTTATAGAAATGACATTGGTACAAAATTTTTAAATGAAGATCGTACTAAGTTAGAAAAATGGGGGTATATTATAGAGAAGAAAGCGATTGAAACCGTGTGTACAAAAGAGATTGACCACAGAGAAAACATTCAACAAGTATAGTTTTTAGGGTGACTATAAAATTTTATAGCAGTCACCCTTTCAGAAAAACGGTACCAGAGCCCGGCTCTCGGTAAACTCAAACATTATATAACTCCAGACTCAACTAACTCTTCTCGCAATTGCTTTAAAAATTTTTCTAGGAATAGAGTTCTTTTTCTTGCCATTTTTTTAGCTAGTTTTGTATGCATAGTTTTTCCAACAATTAATAGTCTATTGTAGAAAAGATCAACACCAGATCTAAATGCTACCGCACCCTTTTCACAAAACGGATCTTTGGGATCATAGAATTGTCGATTCATATGTCCACATGAAGAGAAAGTTCTCATGATAGAAATTGCTCCCGTAGCTTCAAGCCTATCAGCATCCTGAAGTACTTTTGATTCAAGTAAATATGGAGTGATACTTTTTGAGAAAGAACATTCTTTAATACAAATTAAAACATTATTTATTTTTTCTTTCGGGTACTCCTTAATTTCATTTAAAATATCTAAGGCAACTTCTGCACTTTCGTTTGATTCGTTTTTACTTTTAAGGCTATCCTTTTTGTAAACAACCACATCATGAAACAATGCAGCTGGAATAATAACGTCCAGATCAGCATTTACACTTTCACCTATCTTTATAGCTAAATTAAGCACCCTCAAACTATGCTGAAAGTCATGAGATGGGTCATCTTTTATCTGTTTATCTTCAGCTATTTTTAATAACTTATTTTTTAGAGATGTATTCATAGGCCAAGGTTATTATCTTAACATGAATATTATTCAGACTCACAATAGAGTTTGATTTTATCCAAACCTACTGTATTATGAACATATTATGGTAAAAGTTTTTGGACATATATCACCGGACACGGATTCGGTAGGTTGTGCAATTTTATGGTCTTGGTATTTAAACACTCACGCCTCACATGATGCGACGCCTTTTGTGCTCGGTAAATTAAATAAAGAAACATCTTTTATGTTAGAGAGATGGGGTATTTCTGAGCCAAGTTTACTCGAAACTATTGCTAAAGGTGAAAAAGTTGTCATTGTAGATACTAATAATCCTCAAGAACTCATTGAAAGTATTGAGAATGCAGATATTATCCAAATTATCGACCACCACAAACTTGTGGGAGGACTTTCTACAAATCTTCCGTTGGAAATGACCATCCGACCTCTGGCTTCTACAGCAACTGTTATACACGACCTATTGGGAGAACACGCTGAAACAATACCTAAAAACATGGCGGGAATTATGTTGTCTTGTATTCTTTCAGATACTTTAGGTTTTAGATCCCCCACCACCACACCTCATGATAAGGATGTAGCAGAAAAACTTGCTTCAAAACTTAAGATAGATATTCAAAAATATGCAGATGAAATGTTTACTGCAAAATCTGATGTTTCTGATTTTACAGATGCTGGACTCATACACCTCGACAGCAAAAAATTTGATGTTGGAAGTAGAAATATTCGTGTTTCTGTAGTAGAGACCACCAATCCAAAATCTATTCTCGACAGAAAAGATTCTTTGATTGAAGCTATCAAAAACGATGTCGCTCAAGATGGTGCAGATGATATTCTTTTCTTTGTTGTGGATATTTTGAAAGAAGAATCTACAGTATTCACATACAACAATTTTACAAAAGGAATTATTGAAGCTTCGTTTGAAGTAACAGTAGATTCAGATACAAAAGTTTTACCAGGCATTATATCTCGCAAGAAACAGATCATTCCAGCACTTCAGTTACCTGCTTAAGTTGTTTTTAGAAAAGAAAAGCCGCGCCCAGGGCGACTTTGTTTTCTTAGTCTTTATTGAGACTTAGAAAACAAGAAGTACTCTTGTGGTGCGCGGCTTTTCTTTTCTAATTATATCCCCTCTTTTTTAAGATCTTCAATAAGCTGTGCAGCTTGTCTTGATATTTTCTTTGGAAGTTGGATTTCGATGTGAACCAGAAAATCCCCTCTGCGTCTTGAATCAACCGGAACACCTTTTTCTTTAATTCTTAGTATTTCACCGAAATGAACTCCTGCTGGAATTTTTATCTTAATTGGTCCGTCCAATGTTTCAAGTGTTTGTTCTGTTCCAAGAAGCGCGTCTGAGAGCTTCACTGCGAGCTTTATCACAAGGTTACTACCTTCTTTATGAATCATTGCATGAGGCTTCACATGAACACGAATATAAAGATCTCCTGCAGTTCCTCTAGCAGTTTCCTCTCCGGCTCCAGAAAGTCGCACCATCTCGCCATTTTCTATACCTGTAGGAATTTTAACTTTCAGATTGTGCTCTTTGCGATGAATTCCTTGACCGTGACAGACTTTACATTTTTCTTTTGGAATTTTTCCAGAGCCATGACACTGGTCACAAGTTCGCTGGGTTGAAAATGATCCAAATATAGAGGATTTAGTTTCTCGAACTGTTCCACTGCCGTGACATTTTGAACATGTAACTATTTCAGTTTTTGGTTCACCTCCTGTTCCTTTACAGTTTTCACATTGAGACATCTTATTGAGATTAATCTCACGTTCTACACCAAAAATTGATTCTTTGAATGTAAGTTCAATATCAATAGAAATATCTTGACCTCGAGGCGCACGTTCTTGTCTTCCTCCTCTGCCTCCTCCAAAAAATTCTCCAAAAATATCACCTAGATCAAATTCCATACCACCACCTTGGTTGAACTGTGAAAAATCAAATCCACCAAAACCAGAGGTGTCGAAACCTCCACCATTTCCACCAGGTGTGGCGCTTCCATACATGTCGTATTGAGAACGCTTCTTTTCGTCAGAAAGTATACTATATGCCTCACTTGCTTCTTTGAATTTTTTTTCATCACCGCCTGTTTTGTCTGGGTGATATTGGTGCGCAAGTTTACGAAACGCTTTTTTAACATCGTCTTGTGAAGCGTTTTTCTCAACACCTAAAATTTTGTAATAGTCTTTTGCCATAATTTTATTTTTCTCGATGTAATCCGAGCTTCTTGGAAAATACCAAGAAGCTCTTCATTACACTAAGAAATTATTTTCCTTCAGTACCGTTATCGTCTTTCTTTTCCTCCTTAAACTCTGCGTCACGAACATTTTCGTCTTTAGGAGCTTCACTTGCTGCTCCTTGCTGAGGTTGAGCCTCTTGAGCCTGCTTTGCCATATATTCACCGATCTTTGAGATTTCTGTTGAAAGCTCTGCCGTTGCTTTCTTTGTAACTTCAAGATCTGTGCCATCCTTTACCTTTTTTAATTCATCAATTTTTTCTTGAACACCTTTCTTGATATCTTCAGTAATTTTATCGGCATTATCTTTTACAGATTTTTCTGCGGTGTAAATAAGTTGTTCTGCAATGTTTTTTGCTTCAATTTCATCACGCTTCTTT
>Ga0194052_1001126_pt1 | contig 15910 bp, 15 predicted proteins | sample SepL226m_MetaG_FD_160117 | JGI IMG/M metagenome (GOLD analysis project Ga0194052, IMG submission 160117) | Anoxic zone freshwater microbial communities from boreal shield lake in IISD Experimental Lakes Area, Ontario, Canada - Sep2016-L227-6m | ecosystem: Environmental > Aquatic > Freshwater >... | reverse complement strand
GTGGAACATCGGGCGGGCGCGAAGGTCGCTTTTCGACATCCGAAATGAGCGCGCGACGCGCCACAGATCTCGGTACGTCGCGATTACCTCGGCTGCGGGCATCAGCTACCTGTCGGTGAAAGCTTCACCGTTCCAATGGAAATTGTTGGTTCCAATGGAAATGGTTGGCGAGGTCGATCGGTGCCTTCACGCTGCGCGAGCCCACGATGAATCCCAGGCCGGCGTCATCGAGGGCAGTCAGGTTTACGCCGAGAGTGTCGCTTTGCCACGGCGAGTCTCGTCGATGCCGAGCACCACCAGCGGGCGACCCGACCAGGGGCCCATCGGCGAAGTCGTACTGCAGCCATCATTTCGGTGTTCGGCGCCCCCGCTCGCGAGGACGGGTGCTAACTCGATTAGCTACCATCGGTAGCATCCTGACCATGGACTACGACGTTGGGTTCTCCGCCGCCGCACTCAACCGTGCCGGGAATGCAGATGCCGCCGGATAAACCCCCGACCCGGAGAGGTGATTCCGTACAGACCCAGTGGATCGGTGGTCTGGAATTCCAGCCAACCGGTCCGAATGCCGCAGCCAAATACCTGGTCGAGCTGGCCGTCAGCCGTGGCTGTGCGCACGTCCACTTGGCGAACGCGTACACCATTTCCCTCGGGGACCGGGATGACACCTACCGCCAACTCCTCAATCGCGGCATAGTATTCGCAGACGGAAAGCCCATCACTTGGTTATCCCGTCTCACTGGGCAGACGCCCGCCATCCGACAAGTGCGAGGTCCGCAGCTCTTTCTCGACGTCCTCGACATCGGCCGATACTCCGGCGTGCGCCATTTCCTACTTGGATCCACCGACGAGCGACTCGAACGGATGCGCGGTCGCTTGGCTGAACGATTTGCCGGTACGGAGATCGTCGGCTGGTACAGTCCACCGTTCCGTCAACTCACTGATGAGGAGATTGCGTATCAAGATGCCCTCATCAGGCAGTCGGACGCTGATGTTATTTGGGTCGGGCTAGGGACGCCCAAGCAGGATATCGAGGCTGCTCGCGTGTCCCTCAGCACAGCCCGGCCGGCCATTGCGGTAGGTGCCGCATTCGATTTCGCGGCCGGGACGCTCCGTGTCGCGCCGAACTGGGTTCAGCGCACCGGCCTGGAGTGGCTATTCCGGCTGGTCTCCGAGCCGAGACGGCTGTGGCGGAGATACCTGTTCGGGAACGCCAGGTTCATATGTGCCGTACTGCGGCACCGCCGTAGGGTACGAGGTGCCTGACAACATCCGACTGCCAGAAGATGCGGTCCCCATCACTCATCGTGTGGCGATCGTCCAGCCTGCCGTTCTGGAGTACAGCGTTCCGTTCTTTGCGCGCCTTATCGCCGCCGCTGAGAAGGAAGGCATACATGTCGACGTGTTCCGAGGCGAGACTCCGTCGACGATTCGAGCCCGCGAGGACTCAGGCGATGCAACGTTCGTTCGCATGCTCGGCACTCGCGAATGGATCGTTCGAGGCAGATCGCTCTTCTACAAAGCGCCGGCACCGGTACGGCGAGGCGGATACGACCTCGTGATCCTCGAGCAGGCGATCCGGAACATCGAGAGCTACGAGTTGGTCGCGCGCATGGGGCGTCGACGCATAGCGTTCTGGGGTCACGGTCGCACCTACACCAAAGAACTCGCCCCGCGCGAGGAGGCGCTCAAGCGGTGGCTAACACGACGGGCCACCTGGTTCTTCGGTTACACGGAGCGCGGCGTCGACGCAGTCGTTGAACACGGTTTTCCTCGCGACCGGACGACGATCCTAAACAACACCATTGACACCGATGCTCTACGATCCGATCTCTCCGCTATCTCTGAGACCGAGGTCGCCGAATTCCGGCGCCAACATGACCTGCGCGGGAGCACTGCGCTGTATCTTGGCGCTCTTGACACGTACAAACGAATCTCATTTCTACTCGGCTCGGCGTCGATCGCGCACCAGAAGAGCTCAGACTTCCGTCTACTGATTGCGGGGAATGGCTCCGACCGACCTCTCGTGGACGAGTTTGTCGCACGGAATTCCTGGGCTATTTATCTTGGCAAAGTACACGGTCGGGATAAGGCGCGCGCGCTTAAGGCAGCACAGGCGGTGTCCATCCCCGGGGCGATCGGTCTGATGGCGCTGGACAGTCTGGTCGCGGGAACGCCGATCGTCACCACGGACAATCCGTATCACGGCCCCGAGTTCGACTACCTCGCGGACGGCACCACAACCGTCGTCACCCCCAACGATGAGCATTCATACGCGGATGGACTTGTCGCCTTCCTCGCCGACCTGCCCCGGCAGCAGGAGATGAGTGAGCGATGCCAGATAGAAGCCCAGAAATACACGCTTGACCAGATGGTTTGCAGTTTCCTCGCAGGAATGAAGTCCACGCTCCACTGAGGCCCGTGCTGTCTTTTTGCAAAGTTCAGGAAGTTCAGCCTTCCCGCTGTCATCGTTCTCAACGAAATGTAAAGTACCGAGTGTGGATCGTCGCCACGCAGCGATCGCCCGGGGAGAGCAAAAGGTGGTTCCGAAAGGCATGATAGAACGAATCAAGCATCAAAACAAAGAATTGGCGCTGATCATTCGTGCTGATTACCGATCTGACGGTATTGAATTCTTTACACCTGATACTTATTCCCAGCAAGTTGGGTACATGAATCGGCCCCGCGGATATGTTATCCCTCCTCACGTACATAACCCAGTTGCACGTGAAGTTCATTTCACTAAAGAAGTGCTACTGATTAAATCTGGTCGCCTCAGGGTCGATTTTTATTCCGACGAACAGGCATACCTGGAAAGTGCGCTACTACTTCGAGGAGATGTAATTCTCCTAGCCTTCGGTGGACATGGTTTCGAGATGCTTGAAGATTCAGAAATCATCGAGGTAAAACAAGGGCCATACGCGGGCGAGTCAGATAAAACAAGATTTGGTCCTGTCGCAACCGATCGCCTACGGATGAGATAGTGGAATTTATTCCAGTCAATGAGCCGATGCTGAACGGTAATGAGAAGCGATATCTCATCGAATGCATTGACGCCGGATGGATATCATCAGAAGGGCCATTTGTCGGCCGCTTTGAGAGGGAGTTCGCTGCCAGCGTTTGCCGTGAGCAGGGAGTTGCCGTTACCAACGGCACTGCTGCAATTGACACGGCAATCGAAGTGCTGGGTTTTGTTCCGGGAGATGAAATCATCCTCCCTACATTCACGATTATCTCCTGCATCAACCAGATCATACGGGCAGGAATCGTGCCTGTGCTCGTGGATAGTGACCCGCAAACGTGGAATATGGATGTATCTCAAGTCGAAGCAAAAATCACTTCACGCACACGCGCCATCATGGTGGTTCATACTTATGGCTTGCCAGCCGATTTGGATCCAATCATGGATATCGCTCGCCGCCATGGGTTGAAGATCATTGAAGATGCCGCGGAAATGCATGGGCAAACCTACAGGGGGCGGCCCTGCGGGAGTTTTGGAGACATCAGTGTGTTCAGCTTTTATCCTAACAAGCACATCACTACAGGCGAAGGCGGCATGATCGTTACCAATGATGATCATCTTGCAGCTGGGTGCCGTAGCCTTCGCAATTTATGCTTCCAGCCCCAGAAGCGCTTTAGCCATGAACGCTTGGGGTGGAATTATCGCATGACTAATTTGCAAGCCGCTGTGGGTGTTGCCCAGCTGGAGCGATTGTCCGAGTTTGTACAGCGCAAGCGCGCGATAGGGGAAGCCTATCAAGTCGGGCTAGGCGATATTAGTGGCTTGGAGTTGCCTTTACTCAAAACAGATTATGCGCAAAATATCTACTGGGTTTTCGGCCTACTGCTTAATAGCGAAGTCTCCTTCGATGCCGAAGAGGCAATGGCCCGCCTGGCCAAAATGGGGGTAGGAACCCGGCCTTTCTTCTGGCCTATGCACGAGCAACCGGTATTTCAGAATATGAACCTGTTTGATGGAGAACACTATCCGGTTGCGGAAAACATGGCGCGCCGCGGTTTCTATATACCGAGCGGCCTAGGACTGACCGCGATTCAGCAGGAGACAGTCGTTGCATGTGTGCGCAAGTTAATGGAACTCTGAAATCATGAAAGTCTTCGATCAATACGCCCGGTACTACGACCTGCTATACCGAGACAAAGACTATCGGGGTGAGACGGATTTCGTAATATCCCTGTTGCAGGATTATGCTCCAAGAGCCAATGACATTTTTGAGATGGGTTGTGGCACTGGCATCCACGCTCAGATGCTGGTAGAGGCCGGTTATAGCGTCCGCGGTATCGATTTTAGTGAGACCATGCTGGCAACTGCCATAGCGCGGCGAGAAAGCCTGAGCGCGGATATGCATAATCGTCTGAATTTTTCCATAGGTGACGTTAGGACCTATCGCGCTGGCCGCACCTTTGATGTAGTGCTTTCACTTTTTCATGTGTTCAGCTACCAGAGCACAAATGCCGACCTGGAAGCTGCCTTTGCCACTGCGGCCAGTCATCTAAAGGCTGGCGGCGTATTTATTTTCGATTACTGGTACGGGCCGGCTGTTTTCGCTCAGCGCCCGGAAACTCGTATAAAGCGGTTGCGAGATGGGGACATATCCATTCTGCGTATCGCCGAGTCCCAGATGGATGACCTGAAGAACCTCGTGGAGGTTAGCTACGAGACCATCGTCAAAGCGGCAGATGAGTTCCAAATTCGGGAGTCCCATCGCATGCGTTATCTGTTCGTGCCCGAGATCGATCTCCTGGCGAGCATCCATGGATTCGAGCCGGTCAGCCATCGGGAGTGGCTGGGCACGGCACTGCCCTCAGCCACCTCGTGGTCTGCCTTCTCCGTCCTGAGGAAGCAATGAAATGAAGATCGGCATCGTGTTGGATACAAAACTCCATATTGGAGGAGGATTTCAGCAGTCGCTCAACGCCATCTTGCAACTAGCACGGGTTTGTCCCCAATGGCTGTCCATTGAGGTATTTACGAACGCCGCCGTCAACGTGAACCACCCGTCTCTGGCGGGCATCCCCGTGCACTTGGTGGGACGTGGAGTGGGACATCGGGTGCGGCGGGCATTATTTCTGCCAGCTTCGGTCGATCTGTTTCTGGCCCGATGCAAGATAGCGACAGCCTTGGAACGGACGATGCGGGCACGAGGTGTGGATTTAGTGTATTTCGTATCACCGTCACCTCATGCCTTAGCACTGCGCTTCTTACCATATATTTTCACAGTCTGGGATCTTTGTCACAGGGATCATCCTGAGTTTCCTGAAGTATCTGCGAACGGAGAATTTTCTTGGCGTGAGAATTTGTACCGCAATGCCATCAACCGCTCGTATCTGACCCTATCCGACTCTGACGAGTTAAATCAACTCATAGAGGGTCGTTATGGAACAGATCGGGATCGGCTGTTAGCGATGCCCTTTCAACCTGCCAGTTTTGTTTTGGACGCTGCTCGTCATGATTTCACGGATATAACGAAACGCTTCACACTGCCCTCGGACTATCTCTTCTATCCCGCCCAGTTCTGGCCCCACAAGAACCACGTTCGCATCCTTGAGGCACTCGCTAAACTTAAAACGGAGGGGCGACATTATTCGGCAGTGTTTTGTGGTGGTGAACAGCGTTCCAGCAACAAAAGTCATATCCAGTCCACGGCAAAAAAACTGGGACTGGCCGACCAAGTGGTTTTCCTAGGTTTTGTTGACGAACCGGAACTGCGGGTGCTGTATTCTCTCGCCAAAGTATTGGTGATGCCCACCTATTTTGGCCCTACCAATCTCCCTCCGCTCGAGGCTTGGGCTTTGAACAAACCGTTGATTTACTCAACATCGCTCGCCGCTCAGGTGGGCGATGCCGCGCTATGCGTCAATCCGGACTCCATATCCGAACTCGCAAGAGCCATTGAACGGGTGTATAGCGATGCAAATCTGGTTGAAACGTTGGGAATAAAAGGCCGCCAGCGACTACAGCAATTAGAGGCGATTAGAGTCGAGGCCGAAGGTCAATTTTTGGAAAAACTCGAAGAATTCAAAATTAGAAGATCATGCTGGAAATGACACGCATCCACCGCACCACAATTCAACCTCGTGATGCAGCTTGAATCTTGACCTGGCTATACGGACCCGCTCAAATAGGTGATCGCAGCACCTGACCTGACTTGGGACTTTTTCTTAGTTACCCGTTTCGGTGCCGAAGCTTTCCAGGATTTTCCGCTGGGGTGCTGGTACGTGCGGCGGGAATCTCTTAGTGGTGCTGTTGATGGCGATGGTCGCCGACCTCAGCGGCCGAGGCCCGTGCGCACCCTCCGTACGTACGCCATCGACCGAACCTAACCACTCAGTGCTCCAAACGGGGGCACTGAGACCCGAGTACCCGCTGCTCAGCGGATTAAACTGACTGAATGTGTCCTGGTCAACAGAGGCTGGGGCCTCGGTGGGTGAGGATGCGAATTGCTACACCCGGGTGCACCAACACTGTCGTTTGCCAGGGTGATGGGACCACCTGATTGCCAGGGGATGGGACCACCATGGCGCGCTATTGAGGATGGCTGTCGGGGTGGTCTGGGTCAAGCCGGCGGGGTCGGTTGCGTTGGCGGTAGGACGGTCCTTCGATGACCAGGGTGTGGGCGGTGGAGGTCAGTCGGTCGGTCGCTGATTGGGCCAGCAGGGTGTCGGCGGTCATGGTGATCCATTCGGCGGGGTCGCGGTTGGAGGTCATGATCGTGGTCTTGGTGCGGTGGCGTTCGACGGCGATCTCGTAGAAGTCGTTGGTTTCGGTGGCGTCGAGGGGTCGCAGGGCGAAGTCGTCGATGATGAGGACGTCGATGGCGGTGAGTCGGCGTATTTCGGCCTCGACGGTGTTGTCCAGGCGGGCGGCGCGGAGTCGGGTGAACAGTTTGTCGGCGCGGGCGAACAGAACGGTGTGTCGGCGGCGTATTGCGTTGTGGCCCAGTGCTGTTGCCAGGTGGGTTTTGCCGACGCCGACGGGTCCGAGGATGATCGCGGATTGGTGTTCGTCGAGGAATCGCAGTGCGGCCAGGTCGGCGAGCAGGGTGCGGTCATAGCGGAGGTTCTCCGGGGCGGTCCACGTGTCGAACCGCATGGTCGGGTCGAGGCCGGCTTTGGCCCCGCGCAGTGCTGCGGAGCGGGATTCGCGTCGGGAGACCTCGTCGGCGAGCAGTGTTTCCAGGAAGCCGATGTGGCTGAGTTTGTGTTGGCGGGCCAGGGCGGCGCGTTCGGGCAGGGTGTCGGCCAGGGCGCCGAGTTTGAGGGCTTTGAGCAGCCGGGTCAGATCAGCGCCGACGGGCTGGGTGGCGCTGCGGTGGGTGCTGGTCATGTCAGAGGTTCTCCTCGGTGGATGTGGTGATGATGGTCAGTGGTGTTGGGGTAGTGCGGAATTCGGCTGGGTCACGGGAGAAGCGGGTCGGGGCGTCCCCTGCTGCCCGGGGCAGCGCGGGAGGGGCGGCTTCGGTGGCCCGCTCGAGCATGGCGGCGATCTTGGTGACCGAGACGACATCGAGGTCCAGGGCAACCGAGCAGGCCGCCTCGACCCGTTCGGCGCCGTAGCGGCGGACCAGGCCCAGCAGGCGGTAGACGGTGCGCATCCGGGTCCAGGGCAGCCGGTCATCGAGGATTCGCTCGGCGTAGATCCCGACGTGCGGCCCGGCCGCAGCGCAGGCGGCGATCAGCCGGTCCAGGTCACGCAGCGCGTAGCCGACTTTGTGCTCGGGCAGATCATGGGGATCGGTGTGACGACCGCCGGCGGGCTGGCGGGGGTGGACTTTCACCAGTACCCCGCGGTGGTAGAACTTGACCAGCTCACCATCAGCGCGGACGTCCAGGTATTGGCCGATCCAGCATTCGGGCAGCGAGTACAGCGCTTTGGCGACCTCGGCGTGGTAATCGCGGTGGACCTTGACCGCCCTGAACAGCGGCACGTCATAGGGCCCCGGGACGGCCAGCAGCCGGGGCGCTTCCTCGGCGGTGAAGACCTCGGCCGGGCGGGCGCAGATCGTGCCGTGGATCCGGGTCCCGGCGGTGTTGGCGCACCACGCCTCGGCGGCCCGTTGCGCATCGGCCAGGCTGGTGAATGTCTCACCGTCCCAGAAGTTTCCGCGCACGTACTGCACGGCCCGTTCGACTCGCGGCTTGTCCTTCGGCGAGGCGACCCGGGCGGGGTCGGTGACGAACCCGGCATGGGCGGCGTAGTCCAGCCAGCCTGCGGTCAACCGCGGGTTGACCGCGTCGGCGGCGGCGATCACCGGCTTGAGATTGTCCGGGATCAGCACCGCGAACACCCCGCCGAAGAACTCCCACGCTGCCTGGCAGCCGGCGATCACCGCAGCCAGGGTCTGCGAATAGGACAGCCACACGAACATGTGCCGGCTATAGACCGCGGTGAAGATCAACGCGTACACCTTGCGGCGGCGCCCATCGACGGGATCGGTGAGCATCCCCAGATACCCGAAATCGAGTTGGCACTCGATCCCCGGATCACCGTCAGCAACCCGCACCGTGGTGTCTTTGCGGCCGAAACCGCAACGCTCACTGGCGAATCGATGCAACGTCCGATACGGCACCACACACCCCTGACGGGCCAGCAGGGTGTGGATCTTGGCCACCGTCAACGGCCGCTGTTCCTTAGTGCCAGCCACCCAATCGGTGATCTGTTTTTCGAAACCCAGCAGCTGTTCCCAGGCCGCGCCGTGACCATGCGGGCGCACCGGGCGCACCGCCTCGACAACCGCTCCGATCAACCCGTCATCGAGGGCCTCCACACCGGCCTCCCGGCACAACCCGGCCGCCTGGGCGGCTTCGACATAGCGGCGAACCGTCTTGCGGTCCACCCCGCAATGCCCGGCGATCGTCCGCAGCCCCGGTGCCGGCAACCCGGCCACCCCCAGCCACAACCGCAGCACTTCCCTGATCTCACTCACACTGACCTCCCGAAACGCCATGCCGCCCGCCTCCGTGACTAGACCCGTCACGGCGATCGAACGAACAAATGAAAAGACCACCGACGCGACGCGCCGGTGGTCCCATAACTGGCAATCCAGGTGGTCCCATCACCCTGGCAAAATCAGGTCAAAACGGTCCCATGCTCATGGCAGACGACACCAACACCACCGGGTGATTGTTGTCCGACGTGAGTTTGGACACGCCCGCGAGTTTTCGGATCACTCATGGCCGTGAGCTGCGGGTTTTGTTGCCGGAGTTACCTATCCGGTCATGGATTACTATTCATAAATCTGAACTATTCTAAATTGCTCTACATGCACTAGCCCGCGCTTCGAGCACCTAAAATTTGTGTTAAAGTTCCGGATGGTTTGCTCCGTAAAATATTTACGCGACATTTGCGTTTTGAAAGCGCTCAAAGCATCCAGCTTTGAATTGAATTCAACCCCAATGTCAACGAATAAATTTGGGATCCATTCCTCCAAGGTAGATGGCGAACAATATTCGACAAGCGAAATCTTCTCAAGGCGCGACAACGGGGGCGCTAAGCGATTCACCAGCCGGTGCTCGAAGTGACTATCGGACGACGACGGACTAAAGATTGCCTGATGATCTTCGTGGTTCAGCAACTCTCGCTCGAGCAAGTGAATCCACAAATCATCACTGAGATCTTTGACGTGCTTCACGCCTAGGAAATGAACAGCGACGTTCTTACATCCAATCCTGCTCCAGAAATTCCGAGTTTCTTCTATTCTCTCCATATCTGAAGACTGGTCTTGTTCACCCCCTTGGGACATGCAAGCGATATCGAAAAACGTATCGCTGTATTTACGAATAGCTCCGCCCATACTGTACTCTACGTCATCAGGGTGGGGTGACAAGCAGAGCACTCGGGAGTAGCCCAGGAATTTGCGCATTCTATTCCTTGATCGGTTTAATTCGACTCAGCAGCGATAGCTATTTGAACGGCTGGGTTTGACAGTATCAGAGTGAGTTGAAGAAGCTATCAGTGTAAATTTTAATGCCCCGCCGGCGAAGGTAGTCGCGCAAATCTTCTGAATATCTACTTGTTGCACCCTGGACCGTTTTCTTACCACAGTCGAATATGGTCTCTTCATCAGCTACTTCCAGCCGAATCTTATCGATGTCGAAACACTCGACGTAGGCGATCAGATCGGGCGCTTTATAATCTATCTGCGTTCGCCAGTCATTGATGATCTGGCGAATAATTCGGGTCTTCTCAGGCGGGCTCAGAACGACTGGATAAGCGTTCGCCCTGATTATCCTGACTGGACTCCCCGCAGCAAAAGAACCGGAGGGGATTTTTTTATTGACGATCGAGTTGATTCCGATTACACAGTTATCACCGATAGCCGAGTTGGGAAGCATGATCGACCGAGCTGGAAGCCAGACATTTGAACCGATTGAAACCGGCCCGAAATCCGACGGGAATCCGTTCAAAGGGTCTAACCATGCTCCATGGGTCCAGATTTGTGCTTCTCGGCCGATACCGCAATTGTCCCCAATTATGACTGGTGAGTTCGGGTTGATTAGAACTGTCTCGAATATGCTAACACAATTTCCAATTTGAACGTTTGCTTCCTTGCTATTGCAACCGCCGGCTCCAATCTCTAAGCCCTTACATGAGTAAAACCAATGACCAATAGTGAGGTTGCTGCACTGGACCCGCGTACCCCGACCAACAATACTGTGGTGGCCAATCTTAAAACGGCCGCGGCAGACTATGGAGATATCGTCTTGGAAAATGACGTTGTCATCGATTTCGATTCTGTTTGCTTTAATGGAAACATTATTTCCGAACCGTACGCCCAGACCTATCTGCTCAGAATCTGATTCGAAAGATGGCACAATAGGAACCCGCCCCGTCATTGATCGGTCGTTGCAGCACATAGTATCGTCCCCCTGTCGGTTCCGATCGAAAAAATGAGCAGGCGATTCTGGGGGGCCTAATCAACGTCGCAATACAGGCGGACTGTCCGGCGCAAGCAGTGCGGCGAATAGATCGGCCGGACAACGGTGTTGGAGGACCATGCGTGGGCGGTTGTTGACTTCGTGTTCGACGGCCATCAGTTGCGCCTGCGGGTGATTGGTGAGGGTGACGCCCTCGGCGAAGTAGTCGCCCAGCAGTCCGTTGGCGTTCTCGTTTGTACAGCGTTGCCAGGGTGATCGATCGGGAGGCGCACAAGTAGACCGTCGCTCCGAGTTTGTCGTGGCGGTTAGGTGACTCGCCATATCGGAACCCCGGGTCCCGGGTGCCCCACCACCGTGCAGGCTCTGCGTTCGGATACCCCGACCGGGTCGCGCAGTGCCGTTACGGCGCTGCGCGACCGGTTCGGGGTTAGAAGATTCCAATCATGTTCTCGGGAGGCAGGCGGCCAGCTTCTTCAGCCGGGCGTTCTCGGCTTCGAGTTCTATCAGCCGTTTGGCCTCGTTGGCCTTCATGCCGCCGTACTGGGCGACCGACACCCCTTAACTGTTGTTAGGCAAACATTCCATGCCCACCCGCACTAAGGCGATCAGGATTGCCGCAGCAAACTCTAGGCGTTCACCATGGATCTATTGCGGTGCGCTTCCAGGTGTTGGTTGCGGTGCAGATATAGACGTATCCCGAGTCCCATTCAATCTGGCCGACGGTGCCGGTCGAGGTTGCCGTTGCGGGAGCGTTGCCGGATGTGATCTTCGGACTGGTTAAGGTCTTGCCGCTTAGGGTGGCGGTGCCGGTGGTGGTGACAAGATCAACGCCGTTAGAGCCGTTAGATTGGACTTCGACCCCGCCACCTAACGTAGATTGAATGTCGGCCCCGCCTCCTAATTCGACGGTGTTCACCGGTGTAGGAACAAACTTACTGCCCAGGAATAAAGCTACGGCGGACGACCCAGACTGCCTAAATATGTTGGTTAACACTGCCGATGACTTCGTGTCGGAACCGTAGTAATAATATAGGCCATTGATTGAGCTGCCGCGAACGCTAAGCCCATCAACAACAGGATTGGCCGCTACCGTTCCACCATCAGAGATGAACGCATTAGTCCCGCCTGAAACCTGAGCCCTACCGCCAGAGACGAGGTAGCAATTTCGGAATTGGAGCCCCTGCCACCCGTTGGCGGCACCGGTGGATTTGATCCAGATGTTCTGGTTGTTTTGAACGGTTGCCGACATTGTCTCAAACCAGCAGCCAATGTGAGCCCAACTACCTCCGTAGCCTCCACCAAGTACCGCACTGTCCATCCCTGCGCGAGTCGCGCCCGTCGCCACCCCGTCATAGGTGATGTCGGCGATGCTGTTGTTCTCAAATGAGCAACCGATCATCACCCCTTGAGGCGCACCCTCGTTGACCAAGCCTTCCCCGCAGTTTCCGAAATCGGCTCCTTGTATCAGGATTTGCTGGCTTCTAGGGCCGAGGTACATTCCCACGTCGCAGTAAGCGAAGTAAAGGTTGGGGCCGAATCTGGAAACGTCTGACCCCGACGTGGCATAAACCCCGTATGTGAAGTTGAACAAGTACACGTTGTCCAGGGATAGACCACCGGAGCCGTTGTCCTGAATGCCAATTCCCCGACGAGCCCCGGCTAGTGGGCAAGTCAGGGCAAGGTCTTTCACCCAGAGTCCTTGCGCGACTCCATACCAAGCCGAAGATGCGCTTGCGTTAAAGGTGCCCATCTGCAAGAACGCATCAGTTCCACAATGCCATATCCTGGTGCTGTTCATACCAGCCCCAACGAATGAAATACCTTCAACCTGCAATGCGGGGACACCAGTCGTGGTTAGATAGTTTCCACCGGGAACAAATATCGCCGTCACATTCTGATATCTTTGGGTTTCGGAATTAGCTGCGGCAGCTTTGGCGGCTGCTGCTGAGAACGCCGCCGCAAAAGCAGATGAATTATCTGTCCCAACGATCGCGTTAACATTTGGACCACCGAAATTATTGGACGCGGCAATTGCCGTATTCGACAGGGTAATTTGTCCCCTGTTCTGGTATGAAGCCACAGTCGAGATGAGCGGCGTACCGCGTCCTCCAGCGCCGGCGACCAGGACCGTCTTTCCCACCATAGACGCGGTAAATGGGTTCGATGCTGACATGCAGACTGCAGAACCGTTGCTCATGGAAGCATCTGTTATTGCGACAGCATCACCGACAGCGCCATAAGCAGGATCAGTCACCACGATATTACCGAGGTCAGCTTGCGCCCCGATCGCCGTCCGCACCGTCGCAGCATCGGCGGCGTGCAGGACTGCGGCCCCGACGACGGCGGTTCCAGCGGTAAACACAGCGGAGCCGATAGCAACCTGGCGTAGACCTGTACCGAGTGCGGCACGCCGGGTGATACCGAGCTTGCGAAGCCGGGCCGCTGACTGGTCATCATCGCCGGCACTGAATGTATCGCCGGTGTTGTAGTCGTCGCGGAGGTTGGGCATCAGATGTACTCCTTGAGATCGGTCACAAGGTCAGGAACCGGCGTACGGGACGAACGCCTCACCGCACCCGTCGACGATAGCGGAGGCGACCAGGCACGCCCAACTCCTCCGCCGGTCCTGTTTCAACGAACCGTGTTCAGGGGCGGAGGCTACGGTGGCGGAGCCTGGCCTGTTCCTGCTTTCCCGGACACCGAGGTTGGGGCGATGATCGTCTCTCAACGGAAGGAGTCCGATCCACCATGCCTGATGCTCATCCTGAGGGAGTTTCGCCGCCGTGCGGCCCAGTTAGTCGTCTTAGACGAAGCCGATTACCCAGATGGCCAAGGGCCTGGGGACCAGCGAGTCGTGTCCGCACCGCTGGATGGGCCAGGCCAGCGTCGATGACGGCCACAACGAGGGTCTGAGTCGCGACGGGCGCGCCCAGTTGGTCCGGCCGCGCCGCGAGAAGCGAGTCCCGGTGACTGACGCACCGGTAGCATTTGCCATCGTTAGGACGACCGGTCGTGCCGAGAACGGATGGCCGCAACCCGGACGGGTTGCGCTGTCACTCCAATAGAACGGGCGACAGCAGTCGACTCGATGAGTGGGGTTACCTGACGAAAACGTAACTCGACAACTGTGTATGACATCGTTTCACCTAAGCCGCAGATTGAGGATATCGCTCGAAAATGACCACCACACCGCCTACGTTCGACAGCCCTCTGGCCGCAGCCCTCTTCGGTCGCCTCACCAGCCGAGAAGCTAGAACCGGTGTGGTCGGTCTCGGGTATGTGGGTCTTCCACTGGCTTTGGAATTTGCCCGCGCGGGCTTCGCTGTTGTAGGTATTGATGTCGATCCACGCAAGTGTGATGGCATCAACGCGGGGGAGTCACACGTCGACTATGTCCCCGCAGCGGAGATTGCAGCGTTCGTCAACGCCGGCAAACTGGTCGCGGTGACCGATATTGCGGCTGCTGAATCATTGGATACCATAAGTATTTGCGTCCCAACACCGCTCAACAAATCGAGAAATCCAGATCTCTCGTACGTAACGTCCGCTACTCATGCAGTAAAGGCGCACTTGCGCCCAGGCATGCTGATCGTTCTTGAATCTACGACATATCCTGGCACAACCGAAGAACTGGTAAAGAACATCCTGGAGGAAACCGGCCTCAAGGCAGGGACTGATTTCTTTCTCGCTTACTCCCCGGAGCGTGTGGACCCGGCACTACCAGGGTCAGCACTGCGCCCGCGGGTTGTCGGCGGCCTGACCTCCGACTGCTCAGCGCTTGCTGCTGCGCTTTATGGAGCCGTCGTAGAGCGAATCGTCCACGTTAGCTCTCTCCGCGCAGCTGAGATGACGAAGCTACTCGAAAACACCTTTCGTGCTGTGAACATCGGACTCGTCAACGAAATGGCCCTGTTGTGCGATCGCATTGGTATCGACGTTTGGGAAATTATCGAAGCGGCGGCTACTAAAACGTCTGGCTTCATGCCTTTCTTTCCCGGACCTGGCGTCGGTGGCCATTGTGTTCCGATTGATCCTTCCTATCTTTCATGGAAGGTTAGAGAGGTCGGGTTCGACGCTCGCTTTATAGAGTTGGCTTGCCAGGTGAATGGGTCCATGCCGGGTCACGTTGTGGAGAAAATCGCTGAAGCTCTCAACGAGTGCGGGAAGGCAATAAAGGGCTCAAAAGTCCTGATATTGGGTGTGGCCTACAAGCGGAATGTAAGTGATATTCGCGAGTCTCCATCCCTCCAAGTGATGGCGATGTTGCTGAAGAAGGGCGCGCTGGTGAGCTACCACGATCCGTTTGTGCCGCAAATCACCGGAGATCAGTGGCCCGAAGGTCAGCAAATGCATTCCGTGTCCTATAGCGAGACAGCTTTGAGGGCCGCCGACTGCGTCGCAATACTGACCGACCACACCGATTTTGACTATGCGGCCATATTGTCGAACGCGCAGGTACTCATCGACACCCAAAACGCCATCAAGACCGCGGCACCAACGGTGTTTAAGCTTGGCGCACCAAACCCAACGGGGAATGCTGGCCGTAAAGACGGGTGAGTTGGGGTTGGTAAAAGGGCTCTTTGATTTCGCCCGGGCGCTCGGGCAACACTGTTTGGCCATGCCACTCTTGGCATCCTTGACCGCGAAGGCACCGACGGGCCCGGGGGTCGCAGTGGGCGGATCCGTTTATCCCTGGCGACGTCACCCACTTCACGGCCACCGAGTGAGATGTGGGAGGGTCATCTCGCGAGCAGGGATCCATGCGATCGGTAGCGCGCGAGGATGCGCGTCGGCGGCAGACGGCGCAAGTTCGCGATGCTCAGCGTGAGGGCGGCGACGAGGATCGCCGCCCCGATGACCGCCGTTATCGGAGGGAGACGTCCGAGAGCACCCGCGGACACCAGCGCCGTCGCCCCACCGAGGACAATCGATGCCGCCAGCGCCCAGAGATAGCCCTTGGCAAGGGACCACCCGTCGAGCGCCCCACGCCGTACCGTGAACACCACCTGTAGAA
>Ga0194052_1001124_pt1 | contig 15931 bp, 13 predicted proteins | sample SepL226m_MetaG_FD_160117 | JGI IMG/M metagenome (GOLD analysis project Ga0194052, IMG submission 160117) | Anoxic zone freshwater microbial communities from boreal shield lake in IISD Experimental Lakes Area, Ontario, Canada - Sep2016-L227-6m | ecosystem: Environmental > Aquatic > Freshwater >... | reverse complement strand
CGTCCATCCCGAACCGCGTCATCAGCCCGATGATGCCCTGGGGCACCGACAGCGGCTTGCCGTAGCTCGGGCTGTACGCCCACGTCATCGCCAGCTTCTTGCCCTTCAGGGCCTCCAGGCTCCCGAAGTGCTCCTTCAGCCACGCCAGGTCCGCCATGGACTGTGTCGGGTGGTCGATGTCGCACTGCAGGTTGATGATGCTCGGACGCCGGTGCAGAACCCCGTGCTGGGCTCCGTCCGTCAGCGCGTCGCCCACCTCCTTCATGTAGGTGTGGCCCTCGCCCAGGAACATGTCGTCCCGGATCCCGATCACTTCCGTCAGGAAGCTGATCATGTTTGCCGTCTCCCGCACCGTCTCCCCGTGCGCCACCTGGCTCTTCTGCTCATCCAGGTCCGACAGCCCCAGCCCCATCGCGTTCGCCGCGCTCGCGAAGCTGAACCGCGTCCGCGTGCTGTTGTCACGGAAGATCGAGATCGCCAGGCCCGTGTCGAAGGCCTTGAAGCTCTGCCCGGCCTTGTGCAAGCCCTTCAGCGTGTCCGCCAGCGTCACGATCGCCCGCAGCTCCTCCTCCGGGTGCTGCCACGTCAGCAGGAAATCTTTCTGGTAAAGGTCGGTCTTAAGGCCCTGGAAGGCTTTCAGGTTCTCGGCGAGGGTCGGCATGGGGGCTCCTTGAGGGGGTGAAAGGGTGGATGACTGGTTGCGGTTGGGGACTTAGGCTTCACTGCTCGCGGTCGCGTGGGCGGACTCGACGCCGGCTTCCTCGAGGGACTTGATCTGGTTGAAGAACAGGTTGAGCAGGACCGCCACGATGGACGCCAGCAGGATGCCGCTGTGGAGCAGGGGCGACAAGGGCTTGGGCATCTGCGCGAAGAACTTGTCAGCCACGATGGGGATCATGCCGAAGCCGATGCTGATGGCCACGATAATGAGGTTGAAGCGGTTGTTCTGGAAGTCCACGCCGCTGAGGATCCGGATGCCGGTCGCGCAGACCATGCCGAACATCACGATGCCAGCGCCGCCCAGGACGAAGGAGGGCACCGAGGCCACGACCACCGCAAGCTTCGGCAGGAGGCCCAGCAGCATCAAGATCGCACCGCCGGCGGCGCAGACCCAGCGGCTCCGGACACCCGTCACACCCACCAGGCCCACATTCTGGCTGAAGGAGGTGTAGGGGAAGGTGTTGAAGATGCCACCGAGCAGCGTGCCCAGACCATCCACCCGGAGGCCATCGGAGAGGTCCCGCTGGCTGATGGTGCGGCCGGTGATGTTGCCCAGGGCCAGGAACATGCCGAGCGACTCGACCATGACCACAATCATCACGATGCACATGGTGAGGGTGGCCACGAGGTTGAACTTCGGCATCCCGAACTGGAAGGGGCGCACGATCGCCACCCAGGAGGCCTCGTGGATGCCCGCGAAGCTCACCTTGCCCAGGAACATGGCCACCAGGGTGCCTACGATGATGCCTGCCAGCACGGACACGTTGGCCAGGAAGCCCTTCACAAACTTGGTGATGATCAGGATGAAGATCAGCACGAAGGCGGCGATGGCGAGGTGGATCGGCGCGCCATAGACGGGGTTGGCGATGGGGCCCGTGGGGCCGGGGATCGTCGGGTTGCCGCCCGCCGCCCAGTTCACGCCCACCCGCATGAGGGACACGCCGATGACCGTGATGATGGTGCCCGTCACCACCGGCGGGAAGAGGGGCAGCATGCGGCTGATCAGGGGCGCGATGAGGATGCCGAAGACGCCCGCGCCGATGACCGCGCCGTAGATGCCCAGCAGCCCAAGCTCGGGATTGCCCGCCATGACCACCATGGGACCCACGGCAGCAAAGGTGACGCCCATCATCACCGGCAGCTTGATGCCGAAGCGCCAGAAGCCGATGGCCTGGATCAGGGTGACGATGCCGCAGGCGAAGAGGTCCGCGTTGATGAGCTGTGCCATCTGCTCCTTGGGGAGCTTGAGGGCGCCGCCGATGATGAGCGGCACCGCCACGGCGCCGGCATACATCACCAGCACATGCTGGATGCCCAGCAGGGTCAGGCGGCCTGCGGGGAGGACTTCATCAACGGGATGCACGTCAGACGGGCGGTTCATGGGGGCCTTCTTCAGGGAGCTTTGGGGGATTTGAGGGGGGATTGAAGGTCGAAGAGATAGCGGATGGCCTGGGTAAGAATTTAAGGAAGGACGACAAAATGTGCAATATTTTTTTATCATGAGTGAAAAATTTTTCTCTATTTTGAGAATCAGTCTAGGCTTCCTCTGGCGCAGAAGCCTTCCCTTGCAGGGCCAGGGGGCATCCGGGTCTTTATTCCACGGGACTTATCTGACTCACGGTGGTGGAATAAGCCATGACCGACCTCCTCCTGGAACTCCGCCATGTCACCGTCCGGCGCGGCGAGAAGGACGGCCTGCGCGGCCTGGACCTGGACATCCGCCGCGGTGAGCACCTGGCGATCATCGGCCCCAACGGCTCAGGCAAGTCCACGCTCATCAAGCTGATCACCCGGGAGCTCTACCCCTTGGCTACCGAGGGCACGGTCTGCCGCTGCTTCGGCGAGGAGGTCTGGGATGTCTTCGACCTGCGCAGCCGCTTCGGGCTGGTCTCCAACGAGCTCCAGGCCACCTACACCCGGCCCATCACGGCCTTCGAGACCATCCTCTCCGGCTTCTTCAGCAGCATCGGCCTCTGGCCTGCCCACCGGATCACGGGCGCCATGGAGGCCAAGGCCCGGGCGGTGCTGGAGCAGCTGGAAGTGGCCCACCTGGCGGACCGGCCCATCCGGGAGATGTCCTCGGGCGAGGCCCGGCGCCTGCTCATCGGCCGGGCCCTGGTGCACGATCCCGTAGCGCTGCTGCTGGACGAGCCCACCAACAGCCTGGACTTCCGGGCGGCCCACGAGTTCCGCGAGATCGTGAGCAAGCTGGCCCGGGAGGGGCGCACCATCGTCATGGTCACCCACACCATCGCCGACGTGATCCCCGAGATCACCCGGGCGGTGCTGCTCAAGGAGGGCCGCGTCCACCGGGACGGCCCCGTCGAGGAGATGCTCTCGGCCCCAGTGCTGTCAGAGCTGTTCGGGATGCCCCTGCGGGTCGAGCGGGAGGACGGCCGCTACGGCCTCTGGTAAACCCTGCAGGAGATCTTCTTTTTTCACGGAACCCTAAACTCACCTTGCAGCTGTTGACTGCCGAAGGAAAAAGCAGCCATTCAATCCAGCAGGAGAGCGCCATGGGCAGTTCCGTCATGGAGGAGCTACGCAAGTTCGTGGCACCGGAGTTCATCTTCGGCCTGGAGGCCCGCCGGCTGGCCGGTCGCTATGCCCGGAAGCTGGGCGGCAGCCGGGTGCTGGTGATCTCAGACCCCGGGGTGGCCGCCGCGGGCTGGACTGAGGATGTGGTCGCCAACCTGGAGGCCGAGGGCCTGCTCGTGACCCGCTTCTGCGGGGTCTCGCCCAATCCCCGGGACACGGAGGTCACGGCGGGCGCCGAGCTCTTCCGGGAGGCCGGCTGCGACCTCATCGTGGCCGTGGGTGGGGGCAGCGTCATGGACTGCGCCAAGGGCATCGGCATCGTGGCGGCCAACGGGGGCTCCATCCTGGACTTTGAGGGCGTGGACCGGGTCCCGGCCCCCATGGCTCCCCTGATCTGCATCCCGACCACCGGCGGCACCTCAGCGGATGTTTCCCAGTTCGCCATCATCACCAACACCCAGGAGCGGGTGAAGATCGCCATCATCAGCAAGGCCGTGGTCCCCGACGTGGCCCTCATCGACCCCACCACCCTGCTGACCATGGACGCCTACCTGACCGCCTGCACGGGCATGGACGCCATGGTCCACGCCATCGAAGCCTACGTCTCGAATGCCCACTCCCCCATCACCGACCTCCATGCCCTGGAAGCGATCCGGCTGGTGTCCACCCACCTTCGCGCCAGTGCCGGGGCGCCGGACAACCTGGAGCTGCGCACGCACATCATGCTGGCCAGCCTCCAGGCGGGCCTGGCCTTCTCCAACGCCAGCCTGGGCTCGGTGCACGCCATGGCCCACAGCCTGGGCGGCTACATGGATCTGGCCCACGGCGAGTGCAATGCCCTGCTGCTGCCCCACGTCATGGACTACAACTTCGCCAGGACGCCGGAGCGCTTCCGCCGCATCGGCGAGGCCATGGGCTGCGACCTGCGCGGGCTCAACGACCGGGAGTCCCGGTCCCGCCTCATGACCCACGTCCTGGAGCTCCGCAAGGACTGCGGCATCGACCACGGCCTGGCCGAGCGGGGCGTCCGCAGCTCGGACCTCTACCGCCTGGCCAGCAAGGCCATCGAGGATCCCTGCAACGCCACCAACCCGCGGGTCCCCAGCCGCGAAGACCTGCTGGCCCTCTACTCGGAAGCCATGTAGATGACCGAAGGGCGCGACTGGTCCCGGATGCGCGAGAGCATCATCGGCCTGGGGACGGACTCATCCCGGCGGACCTACTACCCCGAGCTGCTGGCCCGAGTGGCCCAGCTGGAGGAGGCCCGGACGAGCCTGCGCCGCTCAGAGGAGAACCTCCGCACCCTCTTCGACAGCCTCCATGACGCCGTCATCCTCCATGACTGGGAAGGCCGTGTCCTGGAAGCCAACGACGCCATGCTCGTGATGTACGGGGTCAGCCGCGAGACCTTCCGGAACTACACCATCACGGACTACTCGGCCGATGCGGGCCCCGCCTCTCCCGTCGCCCGCCACCTGCGCGAGCTGCGGAGCCGCATCCTGAATGACGAGGCCCAGGTCTTCGAGTGGCGCGCCCGGCGGCCCCTGCAGCCCGGCTGCGACTTCGACGTCGAGGTCTCCCTGCGCAAGGTGCGCTGGTACGACCAGGAGCTGATGGTGTCCGTGGTCCGCGACATCTCAGAGCGCAAGCGCCTGGAGGCCATGCTCAACCAGTCCCAGAAGCTGGACTCCCTGGGCCAGCTGGCCGGTGGGGTCGCCCACGACACCAACAACATGCTGGGCGTCATCATCGGCTACGCTGACCTGCTGCTGGAGCGCACGGGAGAGCAGCCGGGCCTGCGGCGGGACCTGGAGCAGATCCGCAAGGCTGCCCTGCACTCCGCGGACCTGAACCGCCAGCTGCTGGCCTTCGCCCGCAAGCAGACCATCCAGCCCTCGGCGGTGGACCTGAACACCCTGGTGGAGGCCACCCAGAAGCTGCTGCGCCGGCTCATCGGCGAACAGCACGCGCTGGTGTGGAAGCCCGCCACCACCCTCTGGCGCGTGTGGGCCGATCCCTCCCAGCTCGACCAGGTGCTGACCAACCTCGTGGTGAATGCCCGGGACGCCATCGAGCCCGCGGGCACCATCACCCTGGAGACCGCGAATATCACGGTGGACGAGGCCGCCGCCCAGTACCTGCCGGAGGCTGAGCCCGGCGAGTATGCGGTGCTGCGGGTCAAGGACACCGGGCACGGCATCCCGCCGGACATCCAGGCGCGCATCTTCGAGCCCTTCTTCACCACCAAGGCCCTCGGGCGCGGCACCGGCCTGGGCTTGGCCATGGTCTATGGCATCGTGCGCCAGAACCGGGGCTTCCTTACCGTCACCAGCGCTGAAGGGATCGGCAGCACCTTCAGCATCCACCTGCCCCGCCACCGGGGCACCGAGCGGATAGCCGAAGCTGGCCCAACCACCGAGCTCCGCGGTGGCCGGGAGACCATCCTGCTCGTGGAGGATGAAGCGGCCCTCCTGGAGACCGGCTGCCGCCTCCTGGAGGGCGCGGGCTACCGGGTGGTCGCCACCGCGGACCCCCTGGAGGCTCTGCGCCTGGTGGAGGAGGGGCTGAGCCCCGACCTGCTGGCCACGGACCTCGTCATGCCGGGACTCGACGGCCAGCAGGTCTACCAGCACCTCCGCCGCCTGCGGCCCGGCCTTCGCGTGCTCTTCCTCTCGGGCTACGCCGCCGGCACCCTGGACCTCGAGTCCCTCGCCGCGAGCGGCAGCGGCTTCCTGCAGAAGCCCTTCTCCCGCGCCGCCCTCCTCCAGAAGGTGCGCGCGCTGCTGGACACCTGAGGCACGCTCAGGCCTTGGGCTTCGCCTGCAGCAGCATCTGGGTGCACCGGAAGAGGGCCAGGGTCTTGCCCGTCTCGCGGTGGCTCACCACCGCGTCCCAGACCTGCGTGGTCTTCCCGAGATGCGCAGCCTTCGCCACACACTCGAGGGTGCCCTCCCGGGCCGTGCCCAGATGGTTGGACTTCAGCTCGAGGGTGGTGAAGCCCGCCGCGCCCTCGGGCAGGCTGGCGATGCAGCCGTAGCCCGCCGCAGTGTCCGCCAGCGCCACGATGCTGCCCGCGTGCAGGAAGCCATTGGGTGCCATGAGCTTCCGGGTGACCGGCAGTTCGATGCGCAGCTCACCCTTGGCCACATGGGTGATGACCATGCCGAGGTGACCCGGGAGGCAGTCCGCTCCGCGCTGGTTGAAGCTGTCTGGCGTGAGCATGGGGACCTCGATGGAATCAGCCGAGCAGGCCGGGGAACCGCTTGGAGAGTAAGGGCAAAGGCATGGGTGGCTTCCGATCCTCAGGGCTCGGCCAGCCGCGCACCCCTTTCAACCAGGAGGGCCCGCAGCACGGATCGGTGGCAGTGGGCCTCAACCTCACAGTAGCAGCCCACCGAGAAGGCGCTCTGATGGGAGAGGGCGGCCAGCAGCCCAAGCACGTGGCTATTCTCGGGGGTGGCCATCTCTGCTCGGTATTGCCTCGCGAAGGCCGCCCACTGGGCAGGCGCATCCGCGGCCTGGCCCAACTTCAGGGTCTCGGCGCTCGGCGCCAAGTTGGGCAGCCAGACGTCGTAGAAGTCCCGCGTGGCGAACTCGGCCTTGGGCACGCCCCTCGGGGGTCGGCGAACGGTGCCAATGCGGAGGCCTTCTCCGGCGACCCGCGGCGTGCCCAACCTGACGATGCGCATGACCATGGCCCGCCCCTCAGAGGATCGAGAAGTGCAGCAGCTTCATCCCGGGCTTCCGTTCCGACATGTCGTTCCATAGGACCAGGATGCGGATCTTGTCACCCTCGACCGCGTCCGCGTCCGTGCGGTGGATCGCGTCTTCGACAATGACTGCTCTTCCCCGCCAGGTGACCTGGTAGGCGTTGAAGACGAACCCGTCGTCCTCCACCCGGAAGACCTTCTCCACCACAGCCGTGTAGATCTCGTGGCGGAAGCTCGTGGCTTCGGCGGGTGCCTTCGTGGGTGGCGCCTGTCCGCACAGGAGCGTCCCAGGCAGGGCGAGCAAAAGGCAGGCGAGGAGTAGCTTGTTCATGAGGGACCTCCGCGGGAGGGGTGGAGTTGGGGGGACAAAGCCCAGGCGGGGCCTGGCTCAGGAGGAAGCCAATCCCGCCGTGGGGAGAAAAGCCTCGAAGACAGCTTGGGTCGCCCCAAGCGCTCCTGATGCATCCTGACGAGAGGTTAGCGGGACCCGGCGCTGGTGGGGACCGGAATGACCCGCCTGATCTAAGGGCTTTCGGCATGGCAGGGACCGCGCTCCGGCCTCGGCCCGATGTTGCACCTTCTGGGCAGGGGCGGCACAGGGACGTTACGCCCTCCCCCCAGGCTGGAGGGGAGGGGGATCCCATGTCTTATTCCCATTACCGCGTGGTCGAGCTACTCCTGGATGCCGCTAGGCCCCGGCCTGAGCAGATCGAAGCGGGGCTGAACCACCTGAGCAGCGAAGGCTGGCGAGTGGTCGGCCTCGAGGTCATCCCGTGCCTCGCCCTCCAGGGGCCCCGGGTCCGGGTGATGGTCGAGCAGGTCGAGGACGAAGCAGAGCTCGAGCCCGTCGCGTAGCGGAGCCAACCCTTGAAGGGGCAATGGGAGGCCCTTAAGCGCTGTTTTGATCGCGCCTTGGGGGATTTCATAATCCGTTCAAGGAATATAGACTATATTGAAAATATTGCACTTAGACTAATTTAAGATTCCAAATGGCCAATATTATAAGTTTTTTCATGTAAAAACCTTCTGGCCCCACTTACACGAGGGGATGATTCAACCAGGGGGCATCATGGCGACCGCAAGACAACCAGGTGTCGGACAGGGCAAGGGCGGAGGCAGGCCCAGGCGGGGCGAGGTGGTGCTCGTCCAGGCACGGTTGAGCCCCAAGGCCGCGGGGCTGATTCATGCGAGGGCAGCCGCCGAAGGTATCCCCCTGTGGATGGTCCTTGAGCGCCTGGCACTCGCGCACCTTGTGGGGGAGCCGACCCCTCATAAGCCGATCCGTTTCCATTTCAGGGTGGTAGATCGGAGCGGCAAGGGGAAGTAACCAAGAAACGGCAGGGCGAGGCCCAAGAGTTCATTCGGGCGAGCGGGAGCACCCTCCAGGGGGGATCTCAATGAAGTTCTGGGCGGACATCTCCTCCGGGGTGGCGCTTGACCTTGAGACCAGAACTCTCTTCTCGGGGCACAGTATCAAATTTCTGGATGAAAGATTGATCTAGCCACATAAACAGAGGGCTTCCTGGGTATCCACACGTCATTCGGCCCAATAGATCTCTCTGCTGACCCCCGAAACCTGCGTCTGGAAGCCAGGGGGCAACCAAGATTGTGGCTGCGGGACTAATGGTTGTGTGGAATGAACCGCACCCGAATCCAGAGGTCCTCATGAAGAGCATTGCCTTCCTCACCTATCTGATCATCTCGGGGGCCCTTGCCTCCACTGTCGCAGCACAGGGCCGTGGTCCCAGCCCCAACAGCGGGAATGGACCAGGCGTGTGTTCAAGCACTAGCGCTTCGGTCCTCCCCGCGCCTGCCGACGAGATCAAGTCCCTCACCTTCACGCGCAAGGAGGAGCGACTGGCCCAGGATGTCTACCAGGCCCTCGGTGCGAAGTGGAACCTGAAGACCTTCCAGAACATCGCGCAGAGCGAAAGTCGGCACACGGCCGCGATCGCCACCCTGTTGACCCGCTACGGGCTCCCTGACCCTGCTCTCGGGCTTTCTGCCGGCACCTATGCGGACCAAGCCCTGACAACCCTGTACGCGCAGCTGATCGAGAAGGGATCGCTTTCCATCAAGGACGCCCTGGAGGTCGGAATCGCGATCGAAGCCAAGGATATCGGCGACCTTGAGACGGTCCTGAAATCCGCCGAAAAGGTCGACCTCAAGAAGGTCTACACCAACTTCATGGATGCCTCCTACAACCACGCGGAGGCCTTCGAAGCCTCCCTGGAACTCTACAACTGAGTCTGACTCCAAAGCATTCTGAGCACCTCGACAGAAGGCACCACGCAGCCGCACACTCCTCGGCCGTGGTGCCTTCTGCGTATTTCACGGCAAAGGCTCGTCTCAGAATTACCGTGGTCAGAATAGGCAGGTAACGCCCGCGGCACTGTTGATCTAGCCCAGAAGTTCGGACGTGGAAACGCCCTGAAGGTGGCCGCGCTCAAGATCGCCGGATCCTGGCTCTGCTCAGAGTCTCTGGGATTAGGCCAGGGACTTTAGGTCATCCGGTGCGCCCGTGCACCCATAGAGCGATAAATATCAGAGGGTTTTTGAAGTCTGGAGGCTCGAAGGTTATCATCCGTTGTCGATCCTGGAGACAGACTTATGGATAGCCAGAGCCCCCTAGAGGTGTTCGAGACATTGGCAAGGGAGAAGACTGGCGACCCACAGTGGAAACCTTTTTTCGCTCATCTATACCGGCTTGCGTTGCAAGGGTTGGGGCCGGTTCACCCCGAAGATGGGTATCTCTGGCGAGACGATGGCACCCAGCGCCACAGAGTTCAGAAAGACTCGCTCCTGCATTTCTGCGCCAATGCATGGTCGCAGCGCGGAGACGATGGCATCGTGCGTCGCATCTTTGCCTTGCTCGGCATCGAACAGGGATTCTTCATTGAGTTCGGCGCCTGGGATGGCATCTACCTTTCAAACTGTCGGGCACTGGCTCTGCGCGGGTGGCACGGTTGCTTCATTGAAGCGGATGTCGCCAAGTTTAAACAGCTTCAGCAGAACTACCTCCACCAGGCGTGCATCACCTCCGTTAACGCTTTCGTGGTGCCCACTCCCTCCTCCGATGGGATGACCCTGGATGCCCTTGCGGCAATACACTTCCCCGAGCGCGAAGTTGACTTTCTTTCCATCGATATCGATGGCCTGGATCTGTTGATATTTGAGTCCCTGGAGATCCGCCCTAAGGTGATCTGCCTGGAAGGAGGGTTCTCGTGGCATCCCCGATTTACGCGGCGAGTGCCCGATCAGGTGGCCTCCCAAAACCTTCAACAACCGCTTGCCGTTGTGACGGAGGTGGCGATGCGCAAGGGTTACACCACGGTCTGCTTCAACCAAAACGCTTACCTCGTAGCAGATGAATTTGCAGCCCCATTCCAGAGCATCATCAAGGACCCCGAAACCCTCTGGCGGGACGCTTGGTACAATGAGACAGAGACCTTCCGTCGAAATCAGATCAAATTCCGCAGCAATCCGGTGATTCGATCTCAGGAGGGACCCGAGTTCGAACAACTCGACTATTGATCCTCATTGCTGGGCTGCGATAGCCGCAAGGCAGCCCGGGCATCCTTCCCTGAGCTTCGGCATGTCCCATGCTTCGGGCCTGGTAAACGCATGGCTTCCAGAGGCCTCTGTCGCGGCGCAGTTCGGGGACACCGATACCCAAAGGACAGAGAAACGCTCTGGGCACCTGGCCCCAACCGCCCTCGCCGATGCCATCCGAACCCTGGCCCCCGAGCTGGGGCTCGGCAATGCCCCACTAGACTTCGACCTGATATTGGGGATGCTCAGGCGGGTCACCAACCTGACTGATGCAGGGTTGAGGATGTCCTATCGCCCTAGCTCGGTGCCTACGTCCATCATCATTTGGCCCAGACAGCGGTGGTGCCTCGCACAACCAGCCGCTTGAAATCCCAGTAGCGGCTCCCATCTGCCGCCTTCTCCAGGGCGAAAAAGGTGAGATGGAGGACGCGGCCGACCTGAGGGGCACCCGTGGTGATGTTGTGGATGTCATAGATGGGGGCCACCTTGTTTAGGGCCACGGGGTCCAACACCAGTTGGAACTTGCCGCCGGTGACCGGGAGTTCCCCCTGGCCAAGTACTGCACCGGGCATGATCAGGGCGTAGGTCACCTTGTCGGAAGTGGATTCCCCGGTGACCGTCAGCGTGCCGCTGGCAGGGAAGGTGGTCGTGGATGGCAGGTCCAGAGTGAGGGTGCTGCCTGGGCGGTCCTTGGGGAAGACGAAGAACATGCCGCCGCTGTCAGGCAGGCCGGGCATCTTCCCCGTGAATCCGTTCCAGGTGCCCGTAGCCTGGTAGCGGTAGATGCCTGGCACATCGAGGGGGTAGGCCGTCGGCCCGGAGAAGGAACCGTAGGCGTCCCCCACACCACTGCAGGTCACCTGGCGGCCATCTGGATAGGTGAGCACGACGTTCATGGACACCGGGAGGATCGGATCTATCTGGAACCCAGGCCGCCAGGTGGAGCCAAGTTCCACGGCCATGCCGGGCCGGAACCCCACCAAGAAGAAACGGGCCTTCTCGCCGGTGGAACCGTTCAGGTCTTCCGATCCCGCAGCCACGATGCGGTTGTTCCTTGTGCCCTTGGGCAACAGGAAAGCCGACGAGACATACCCGGCATAGGCCGGAGTGGCCCCCTTGTTCCGCAGCACCACGCCCCCCAGGAGTCGGTAGATGTCCCCGGGTGTGTCCCCGCTTGGACTGGCGGCGATCTGGCCGCCGAAAGCATTCGGGCTCACAGGCCAGTAGGGGGCCCGGACCGTGCTCTCCCCCACCAGGAAGCGGGACATGAACCCTGGCCTGGGTGCCGAGCCATAGTAGTACTGTAGGTCTGTGATGTATTCGGGGTAGAGGTGGGGCGAGTATCCGTTCGAGGTCTTGATGGAGAGGTTGCTCCTTCCCACGTTGAGCAGGTTCGAGTTGAAGGCGATGGGCTGACCCTTGGTCTCCACCAGCATGACGGGCTCGATCTTGTTGGCGCCCTGGCCTTCGGCGGCGATGAGCAGCACATCCCCTGAATTGTAGGGGAAGGTGATGTGCTGGAGGTGGGTCGTGCCGTCAGGATCCACCCACCCCTCGGTGTAGGTGTCGCCACGATCCACGTACTGGCCGCCGAGGTAGAGTTTCTTGCCCCGAGCCACGATGGGCGAATCGTCCCGGTAGACGATCCCGGCGTGACGCATGACGCAGATCCAGAGGTGGCCTTCGGCATCGGTGTACTTCGCGAAGATCTTGCCGTGATACTCCCCCGCCGCGTCCAAGGTGAACTGCTGCATCCCCTGGGCTACGCCGAAGATTCCACCGGCCGTGGCCTTCCCGCTGCTGCTCAGGGACCTGGCCTGGGTCGGGTCCGAATCGGGACAGAGGGTGGCCGTCATCTGCACATCGGCCGGCACGGGCGGGTTGAAAGCGATGTCGCGGCCGTACTTGGTGCCCACGGGATAGGGCATGCCCTGGAAAGTTGCCGTGGCCATGGTGAGCCGCTTGGCTATCCAGAATGTGTAGGTTCCTCCGCCCTCGTAGCGACGCCCCGCCAGGTCCTGGATCCAGCCCGTGAGCTTGACTGTGTACTGGCCGTACATGGGCGGCTTCCAGGCCGTGAAGGCGGGGTTCTTGGTGGTGGGGCCGTTGCCGGCCTTGGCCACGATCGGTGTGGGCGGCTGCACAGTCCTGGTCCCGTCCGGGGCCGTTATCTCCAGGCTGAGTTCCCCCTTGCCGAAGTTCCAGGCGAGGTTGCTGTGGGAATCGATGATGTCCGCAGCGAAGGTAGGCTCGAGGGAATAGGTCAGGGCCTTGTTGCTGGTGTCGTAGCGGGGGAGCACCACCTCATCCTGAATGATGATGCGGTTGGAAAGCGCGAAGTGTGCCTTGTCCTCATCGGCCACCACGCCCTGATACCCGTTTGAGTTGTAGTTCGCCAGGAGGGTCCAGGCTGTGCGAGCCTGGATATGGGTGGCATCCACCTTCCGCCCGGAGACATGGAGCCCGCTGGCAGGGAAGCAGGGCGAATAGCAGTAGGTGATGGTGCCCGCCTCGGGGGTGAAGGGGCGGGCCGCGAAGGTGTATCCGTTGAGGTTGAGGCTCCGGCCCTTCGACTTGACGCCGAAGTCGAAGCGGAGTCGGTAGAGGCCCGGGGGCAGATCGGCAGGCAACTGAGGCGTGGCGAGGAAACTGGCTTTACGCTGCGTGCCGATCGGAATCAGCGTGGAGGTAACCACCTCTTGCAGTACATCGACCGGCGACTTGAAGGCATAACCGTAGCGGTTGGTGGCAGCTCCCTGCACTCCGCCCTCGATGGCCAGGCCCGTGGGAGTCAGGAGGGTGGACATCTTCTCGTCCGAGGGCAGGCGCATCCAGCCGTCCGAATCGAAGGTCCGCTCTGCCGTCACCAAGGCGAGAAGGGAATCCACCGGGAAACCCGCGGCGGACATGGCCGCTAGGTAGGTATCAGGCAGCTGCAGGTCCGCCTGCACCCTCACCTGCTGGCCGGGGCTCCAGAGAGCCTTGTCTACCTGGACTGTGGCGGTCCAGTCTCCGAAGAAGGTGTGCCCGCCGCCCTGAAAGGAGACTACCGGTAAGGCCAGCCTCACTGAGGTACCTACGGGAGCCTGGATCGTCCAGGCCGTGTTGGGCTCGGTGTAGATCATGCCCGAGGACTTGACCGCCATCCCGTTCATGAGCATCTGGAAGATCTGTCCCGTGCTGCTGTTCCGCCAGACGATGTCGTCCTTGCCGTCGCCATCGAAGTCTCCGATGGCCACGATCTGCCATTCTGGTCTGGGCTCGGTGTAGATGACCGAACCCGGCAGGACTGTGGCGCCATTCATGGGCATGAGGTAGACCGCCCCAGTGGAAGCATTCCGCCAGAGGATGTCGGACTTCCCATCGCCGTTGAAATCGCCAGTGCCGACGATGCGCCAAGCCGTGTTCGGTTCGGTGTAGATCATCGCCCCTGAGGCTTGATTAAGCCCATTCACTTGCATCTGGTAGACCTGCCCTGTGCTGCTGTTCCACCAGAGAATCTCGTTCTTGCCGTCCGCGTTGAAATCACCGGTGCCAACGATCTGCCATTCCGGTCTGGGCTCGGTGTAGATGACCGAACCCGGCAGGACTGTGGCGCCATTCATGGGCATGAGGTAGACCGCCCCAGTGGAAGCATTCCGCCAGAGGATGTCGGACTTCCCATCGCCATTGAAATCAGCCACGGCCTGGATGGTCCAGGCAGTATTCGGCTCCTGGTAGATCAGTCCCGACCACTTGATAGTGCTGCCGTTCATCAGCATCAGATAGACTTGGCCCGTGCTGCTGTTCCACCACAGGACGTCGGCCTTGCCGTCGCCGTCGAAATCCCCTGTGCCGACGATCTGCCAAGCGGGATTTGGCTCGGTGTAGAAGTTAGTGCCTGGCTGAACAACGCCCCCGCTCATTGGCATCATGTAGACTTGGCCGGTGGAGGCATTTCGCCAGAGCAGGTCGCTGGTCCCGTTGCCGTAGAAGTCGGAACGCTTGGTCGTGGCGTGCAGCGAGGTCGACGCGATCAAGATGAGAGCAACCCAGATGGAACGCAGAACGGTGGACACGGGGAACTCCGACGAGTTGATCTGACCGTTTGTAGACGAGATGCGGTTTGATTGATCAGACACTGCTCTTCTATTCGACACGGTTTCCGAGGGCCTTGTTGATGGAGTTTTGGTAATTATTCCTCGTGAGCGTCCTTGAACACGGCTTGGTCGCGATGATTCTACCCTCGGGTAGCCGTGCCTTACCCTTGGTCCGGAAGGTGACGATTGTTTCATCCAGGCATTCGCCTAGACATAGATCGGCACGGCTAGGGTAGCTCCCGAACTCCAGGCCCCTGCCCTGCATTGGAATTGCCCCAGGAGGCCTCTCTATCTTCCGGCTCGCCATGATGGTAGCCCCGCCGCCTCCCGGGCCCTCCAGGGGGCATGGAAGCAGAGGCTTGTGCTTGCCTCGCAGGAGCTCAATGCAGGGCCCGAAAAATGGGGGCATCTAGGGGGAATCCATGACCCAGGAGAACTCCCAGCACGAAGGCCACATCTTCTTGAGGCTGTGGGTTGTGGCCATCATCGCCTATGCCGTGGCCGCCTGGATGAGTGACAAGATCGCCGGAAGGCAGGGTAGATTGTTCAACCTTGCCAAAGTTGAAGTAGTGGGTAGCTACGCTAATGCCCGAGGTGAATTTGTGAATGACTGGGTAATCTTCATCGTCATTACGATTCTAGCCTTGATAGCGAGCGTCCTCTGGGGCATTCAGACTGCATTGCATAGGGTTCGGGAGGCGGTGCAAACCCAAAACGAACTCTCCAAGAAGATGCTTGATGAGCTTGAGTCCATCCACAACCGTGCCTCTAGAACGGCGGAGATTCTCTGGGATGAGTCGGCCGAAGGGCGCAGAGCTGCAGACGAATCTCGCCGAGGGTGGCTGAACCAGGACTCGTGAGCACTCTGCCGCAGTGATTCAGAGGCCCCCTAGAAGCCCCTCTAGGTTGAATGGCGGTTGAATGGAGCACATTCAAACAAAAAGGGCTGCGAAGCCGCAACCCTAAGTGCTTGATTCTATTTGGTCGGGGCGAGAGGATTCGAACCTCCGACCCTCTGCTCCCAAAGCAGATGCGCTACCAGGCTGCGCCACGCCCCGACGGTTCGTGAAGTATAGCAAATCAGGCGGGGCTGGCCTTCGGGCTACTTGCCGATGGCGATGCTGCATAGATTGAGGCCGATGCTGGGCGGCAACGGGCAGGTCTGGTCGAGCCGCTGGCGTGGCCTTGCCTTAAACCAGCAGCTTGGACTGCCGATCCATAGGTCATTGGGGGTCCCATGCTTCGCGCCAGTGCCTGTGTCCTGCTGCTTGTCCTCGGCAACGCCTGTGGCGGTGGCTCATCCACCCCAACCCCGGTCTCGCCTACGGCCCC